>Ga0079226_10000471_pt1 | contig 28103 bp, 20 predicted proteins | sample Poulit2014_FD_76345 | JGI IMG/M metagenome (GOLD analysis project Ga0079226, IMG submission 76345) | Agricultural soil microbial communities from Georgia to study Nitrogen management - Poultry litter 2014 | ecosystem: Environmental > Terrestrial > Soil > Agricultural land | place: USA: Georgia...
AGGTCAGCACGCCGGCCTTCAGCGGGGTGTCCGCGCCGAAGCGCAGCGCCTCCCCGCGCGGCCACACCAACCGCGGGTAGGCGGTGAAGTCGCCGTCCACGCAGTCCAGCGATCGGTTGGGCGGCACGACGCCCTCGCCGAGCACCTGGCACAGCCCGATCAGCTGGAAGGCCGCCGCCCCGCCCTTGGCGTGTCCGGTCAGCGTCTTCTGCGAGACCACCAGCAGCGGGTTGCCCTCCTTGCGGCCGAGCGCATCGGCGATGCGCTCGTGCAGCTCGGACTCGTTCGGGTCGTTGGCCGCGGTGGAGGTGTCGTGCTTGGACACCACCGCCACATCGTCCGCGGTGAGCCCGAGCGCGCCGAGTGCCCCGGCCAGCTGCGAGGCGGTGCCGCCGCGCGCCGCACCGAGCGCCCCGATGCCCGGGGCCGGGATCGAGGTGTGCACCCCGTCGGCGTGCGAACCGGCCCAGGCGACCACGCCGAGCACCGGCAGGCCCATCTCGGCGGCCAGGTCGCCGCGGGCGAGCAGCACGGTGCCGCCGCCGGCCGATTCGACGAAGCCGCCCCGGCGCCGGTCGTTGGCGCGGGAGAACCGGTTGTCGGCGATGCCCTTGGCGCGCATCGCCGCGGTCTCCGCGGTGGCCGCCATGTCGCCGAAGCCGACCACGCCCTCGATCGACAGGTCGTCGTAGCCGCCGGCGACGACGAACTGCGCCTTGCCCAGCCGGATCTTGTCGGCCGCCTCCTCCACCGACACCGCGGCCGTGGCGCACGCCGCGACCGGGTGCACCATCGAGCCGTAGCCGCCGATGTAGGACTGCATGACGTGCGCGGCCACCACGTTGGGCAGCGCCTCCTGCAGGGTGTCGTTGGCGTGCGGTTCCCCGAGCAGGTTGTCGATGTACAGCGAGCGCATCGACGTCATCCCGCCCATGCCGGTGCCCTGGGTGTTGGCCACCAGCGTCGGGTGCACCCAGCTCATCAGCTCGGCCGGGGTGAATCCGGCCGTGAGGAACGCATCGACGGTGCACACCAGGTTCCACTGGGCCACCCGGTCGGTCGCCTCGATCATGTCCGCCGGGATGCCCCAGGCCGACGGGTCGAAGCCCGTCGGGATCTGCCCGCCGACGGTGCGGGTGAGCTCCACCTTCCGCGGCACCCGGATCTCGGTGCCGGCCTTGCGGGTCACCTGCCATTCGCCGTCCGCGCCGACCCGCGCGACGGTGCGCTCGGGGTCGGCGGCGACGAAGGCGCGGGCCTCGGCCTCCGAGGAGACCGCGAACGAAAGGTCCTTGTCCAGGAACACGGAGGTCAGCAGCGGGGCCGTGCCGTTCTCGAGTGCGCCCTCGTCCGCGAACTCGCGGATGCCGCAGCGGGTGAGCACCTCGTCGTGGTAGCGCTCGGCGATCTCGGCCTCGGGCACCTGGTCCCCGGTCTCGGCGTCGTACCAGCCGGCGTTCGGGGAGTCCTCCCAGGTCACCAGGCCCGTGGTCCAGGCCAGTTCCAGCACGCCGGCCGCCGAGAGCTCCTCGTTCACCTCCATCTCGAAGCGGGTGCGCGCCGAACCGTAGGGTCCGAGCTCACCGGCCCCGACGATCACGACGAGCTCCTCCGGGCGCGCGGTGACCGGCGCCCAGTCCAGCTCGGCCGGGGCGACGATGTCGGCGCCCGGCGGGGCCGGCAGCGCGGCGATCGTCTCCCCGGCCTGCTCTTCGGCCGCCGGGTCGGTCTCGGCCCGATCGGCCGTGTCCTGTCGATCGCCGGCCAGGGCCGCCAGATCCAGGTCGGCCTCGGCGAGCCCGCCGGTCAGGTCGAGCTCGATCGGGGCGTCGGCCGCGCGCTCGCGCGCCTTCGCATCGGCGCCGGCCAGCAGCTCGGCGGCGATCTCACCGGTCGCCCAGGTGCGCACGCCCTTGGCCTCCACGGCCTCGACCAGCGGGTCATTGCCGCCCATCAGCCCGGTGCCGCGCACCCAGCCGATGATCGCGTGGGTCAAGGTGACCCGCTCGGCCCAGCCGCGCTCGGCGCGCCAGCGGTTGACCAGCGCGTCCAGCGAGGCCTTCGATTCGCCGTAGGCGCCGTCGCCGCCGAAGGTGCCGCGGTTGGGCGAGCCGGGCAGCACCACGTGCAGCCGCGCCGCCAGGTCGTGTTCGGCACCGATGTCGGCCAATCCGGCCACCAGGCGCTCGACCGACCACAGCAGCACCCGCATCTGCAGTTCGGACTTCGCGCCGGCGTCGCGCAGATCGCCGACGACCTGCGGGGCCGCGAACGGCAGCAGCAGGGTCGGGGTCAGCGGCGCCTTGATCACCGTCTTGGCTCCGCCCGCGGACTCGGTCTGCTCGGCGCCGATCCAATCGACGAGCGCATCGACGTCACCGAAGGAGGCCATGTTGGCCGGCACCACCCACAGCGCTGCGCCCAGGCGGGCCCGGCTGCGGTAGAGCTCCCGGAACTCGGCGAGCTTTTTCTCACTCAGCGACGAGGTGGTCGCCACCACGGTCGCACCGCCCGCCAGCAGGTCGCCGACCACGGCCGCGGCGATCGAGCCGCGCGAGGCACCGGTGACCACCGCGACCTCCCCGGCCCACGTACCCGGGGTGTCGGCGGCTACGGGCGCCGCGGCGATCGCGGCGTACTGCGCGGCCAGTCCGGTACGGCCGGCCCGTTCGGCCCGGCCGGCCCACCAGCGCGCCTGTGCGGCGATCGCCTCGTCGACCACGGTGACGGCCTCGGCCAAGGCGGCCGCCTCGTCGTCGGCAGCGGTCCACATGCGCACCAGATCCTCGCGCACCGAGGCCCACCGGTCGTCGAGCAGCACCGCGCGGGCGCCGTCGAAGGCCGGGGCGACCTGCCGTGCCCAGTCCGCGCCGAGCTCGGCGGAGACCAGATCGGCCAGGGCGGTGTCGACCGTCTCGGCCGGCGCGGCCGCGGCCTCACCCAGGCCCAGCTGGTCGAGGATGGTGCGTGCGGTCTCGGCCAGCACGCCGGCCGGTCCGGTGACCTGCTCGGCGAACTCGCCCAGGGCGGCCGAATCGACCACACCGCCCGCCTCGGCGGCGGCCGGCGGGGCCACGGTGATCCCGCGGGCCGCACCGACCTGCGCCACGGCGGTGTCGATCAGGGTGTCGACGGCGCCGGCGTCGGCCGGCGGGCCGTCGCCCATCGCGCCGAGTTCCCCGCCGCGCACCGACTGGCCGTCCCGGGTGCCCAGGGCGATCGCCGCGGTCACGTGCGCGACCCAGCCCTCGCCGAGCTCCCAGTGGCCGCGCACCCGATCGCCGATCGCCGAGGGGCGCTTGCCGGACGGGCCGAAGACCTTGCGCAGCTGATCGCCCACGGCGTCGGTGAGCACGGGGCCGAAGGGCCGGTAGGTGCGCGCCATCTTCTCCACCGTGGCGGTCAGCGTCGGCAGGTCGGCCTCGGCCGCCCCGTCGATCGCCCCGAGCGAGAGCTCGGCACCGAGGTCGACCAGCAGCTGGTTGCGCCGCGAGGACGCCCCGTCGGTGAGCGATTCGATGGTGTCGGCCGGGACGATCTGGTCGGCGCGCAGCTTGGTCCACAGCGCGATCAGGGTCGCGGTGGCGTCCCCGGCGGTGAACGCGATGTCCTCGGGGCGCGGTCCGCCCGCGGGTGCTGCGGCCGGTGCCGGAGCGGCCGGGGCGGTCTCGGCCGGGGCGGTCTCGGCCGGGGCGGTCTCGGCGGCCGCCGACTCCTCGACGGCCGGCTCGTCCTCGGGTTCGGGCGCCGGATCGGTGTCCGCACCGGTGAGGATCGCGGCCTCACGCTCGGAGTTGAGCACCTGTACCGGGCCGCCGACCCGTCCGCCCAGCTTCAGGGTCTGGCTCGCCAGGTTGGCCACCGTGGGCGCCCCGGCCACGCCGACCTCGACGAACCGGGCGATGCCCAACCCGCCGACCTCGTCGTCGGCGAACAGCAGGTCCTGGGTCTCGATCCAGCGCACGGGGCTGGCGAACTGCCAGGCCAGCAGCTCGATCAGCAGCACCCGGGTCAGCTTCGACGGCTCCGCGGCCCACGCGTCGTAGTCGGCCAGCACCGCATCGAGCGGTTCGGCCGGCACCAGGTCGCGGATCTCCTGGACGAAGTCGCGGCCGAGGTCGAACGGGCGCGGCACCAGGTTGGGCACGTACCGGCCCAGCAGGATCTCCGGGTCGATGTCACGGGGCACCAGAGCCTCGAGCGTGGCGCGGAACTCGGGCACCCCGCCGAGCAGGACGTCGGAGTGGAAGGGCACGTCGATGCCCGGCACGAGGATGAACGCGCGCTTGCCGCCGTGGGCGAGTCGGCGCTGGTCGATGTCTTCACCGAGCGCTTCGAGACCGGCCACGGTGCCGGCGATCGCGTACTGCGACCCGCGCAGGTTGTAGTTGACCACCTGCAGGAATTCGCCGGTCTTCTCGGCGATCGACGCGATGTAGCCGGGCACGTCGTCGTCGGCGATGCCGGCCTGCGAGGGCCGGATGGCCCCGAGCCGGTAGTCCGAGCGGCCCTCGTCGTCGCGCGGGACCAGGTGGTGCATGGCGCTGCCGCGGTGGAAGACCACCTCGAGCACCGCCTCGAGCGGCAGCACCTCGGCGACCGCGGCGAGCGCGTTGTACTCGCCCACCGAGTGGCCGGCGAACACCGCGCCCTCGACGAAGGCCTGCTGTTCACGCAGCTCGGCGACCTGCGCGCACGCCAGGGTCGCCATCGCGACCTGGGTGAACTGGGTCAGAAACAGCACCCCGTCCGGGTGGGTGTAGGTCTCGCCGGCGGCGGTCAGGGTGACCGGGTTGTCGCGCACCACTGCCAGGATGGAGAAGCCGAGCGCCTCGCGGGTGTGCTGATCGGCGCGGTCCCACACGTCCTTGGCCGCGGCCGAGCGGGTACGGGCCTCCAAACCCATGCCCTTGTGCTGGATGCCCTGGCCGGGGAAGGCGTAAGCGGTGCGCGGGGCGGACTGGCGGGCCGAGGCGACCATCACCATCTCGCCGTCGACCCGGCAGGAGACCTCGAGGATCTCCCGCCCGGCGTCCAGACCGGTGCGCTCGACGCGCACCTCGATCTCAGCTCCCGGACGCACCGGGGCCAGGAAGCGGGCGGTCCATCCCTCGAGCGCGGTGGCGGACCAGTCGGCCGGGGCGTCCGGGCCGGCGAACTCGTCAGCGGTGGCGACCTGCTGGGCTGCGGCCGAGAGCCACATGCCGTGCACGATCGGGGTGCCGAGCCCGGCGAGCCGGGCCGCGGACCGCGAGGTGTGGATCGGGTTGTGGTCGCCGGAGACCCGGGCGAAGGCGTCCATCGCGATCGGTGCCTGCACGGTGGCCGTGCGGCGGCGGCGCCGCGCGGTCTCCACCGTCTCGGTACCGAGCAGTCCCCCGGCGCGCACCGGATCGGCCAGTTCACCCCGGCCGCCGCGGCCGCGGATGGCGAAGCGTTCGGTCATCGTGGCCAGCGGGCGCTGCTCCAGGCCGTGATCGCCGACCGTGGCGATCTCGGCGCGGATCTCGATCACCCGGCCCAGATCCGAGTCGGTGACCTCGGTGGCCTCAGCCTTGACGGTCAGGATGGAGGTCTCGGCCGGCAGTGGGCGCAGCAGCCCGATCGCGTGGTCGAGGTGCACCAGGTCGAGCATGCCCTCGATCACCCCGGTGCCGGTCTCGGCGCGCGCGGCGCCGATGGCGGCGAACACCGCGGGCCAGCAGGCGCCGACGAGCACGTCGGGCACCCCGGCCCTGCCCGCCACCAGGTCCTCGGGCAGACCGGCCGCGGTCACGCCCGCGTGGTCGGCCACCAGGTCCGGGGTCCAGGCCAGGTTCACCCGGGCCACCCCGTCCTTGACCTCGGGCAGGTCCTGTCCGGCGGCCACGGTCAGCAGCGCGGTCATCGCGGCCTCGGCGTCGGCCTCGGTGACGATGGGGGTGGCGCCGGTGGCCGCACCGGCCGGCACGGTGATCGGCACGATCACCTCGGCGCCGTGGGTCAGCGGCACCGTCAGTTCGACCCGGCCCGCGCCGTCGTCTTGCGTTTCCAGCACGGTCAGCCGGGCTCCGGTCAGGCCGTGTTCGGCACCGGTGCCCGTGACCGTCCACTGATCCGGCGCGCCCAGTCGGTGGACGGGACTGACGGTGTGCCGGCCCGCCCAGCGCACATCGGGCGAGGCGAGCACCACGTCGACCAGACCGTCGGCGGCGCCGGTGCGCCGACGCGCCGCGACCGCGGGCGCTTCGGCGCCGGCGGCGAGCAGCTCGTCGCGGGTGGCGGCCTCGAATCGGTCGAGCAGCTCACCGATCGGCTCATCGGCCCGGGTGATGCCGGCCACGGCCACCGGGCCGGGGATCACGCACACCTGATCGGCGGTGTAGCGCGGATCGTGGGCCTGCCACAGCGAGTCCGAACGCCACCAGCGGCGCACGTCGCCGTCGAGCACGGGCACGAAGTTCACCGGCTTGCCCGGCAGACGGCACACCTCGACGAAGCGGTGCACATCGGCCGGGTGCAGCACCGCGGTCTCCGCCGAGGGGTGGGCCGCGATCAGCGCGTCGACGGCGGCGGCCGGGGTGTCGAGCAGGTCCGCGTCGCCGCCGAACAGGGTGGGCACCTCGCCGCGGTCGGCCGGGTGCAGGCGCGCCTCGGCGCGCTGGAGCAGCAGCTGGAACCGCTCCCGCCAGGTCACGTCCAACCACACCGGCGCACCGGCCGGCGGGGTGCCGCACGGTCCGACGGCCAGTTCGACGTAGCGGCGCAGCCAGGCGGCGTAGGTCATCTCGGCGACGTCGCCGAAGTAGGGCTTGGCGGTGGCACCGAGGGCGGCGATGATCTCCGCGCGGCGCTGTGCGACCGCGTCGGCGTCACCGGCGACCTCGTCGAGCAGCCGGCCGCACCGCGAGGCCGCGTTGTCGATCTCGTGGATGTCGGCGCCGAGCTGGCTGCGCGAGGACGCCATGCCGCCGGCCGCCTCGCCGGCCGCGATCCAGCCGTCCACCCCGGGGGTGTCGACCAGGAGCTGCTTGACCTCGGGCGCGGTGGTGGCCTCGGCCGCGGCCATGGCGGCGGTGCCGACCAGGATGCCGTCGACCGGCATGGCCGGGTAGCCGTGTGCGGTCGACCAGCGTCCGGTCAGGTAGTCCGCGGCGCGGGCCGGGGTGCCGATGCCGCCGCCGACGCACAGCACGATGTTGCGCCGTGCCCGCAGGTCGGCGTAGGTGGTCAGCAGCAGGTCGTCGAGTTCTTCCCAGGAGTGGTGCCCGCCGGCCTTGCCGCCCTCGACCTGCACGATGACCGGGAAGTCCTCGGCCTCGGCGGCGATGCGGATCACCGAGCGGATCTGGGCGACGGTGCCCGGCTTGAACGCGATGTAGGGGATGCCCGACTCGTCCCGTTCGGCGATCAGTGCAAGCGCCTCTTCGAGTTCGGGGATGCCGGCGGTGACGATCAGACCGTCGAGTGCGGCCCCGGACATGCGGGCCTTCTGCACCAGACGCTTGCCGCCGACCTGCAGCTTCCACAGGTACGGGTCGAGGAACAGCGAGTTGAACTGCACGGCCCGCCCCGGCTCGAGCAGCCCGCCGAGTTCGGCGATGCGGTCGGCGAAGATCTCCTCGGTGACCTGACCGCCGCCGGCGAGCTCGGCCCAGTGGCCGGCGTTGGCGGCCGCGGCGACGATCTTCGCGTCCACCGTGGTGGGGGTCATGCCGGCCAGCAGGATCGGCGAGCGGCCCGTGAGCCGGGTGAAGGCGGTCTCGACCACGACCTGCCCGCCGGGCAGGGTCACCGGGCGCGGGGCGAAGTCCGACCAGGCCGGTTCGACCTCGGGCACGGCGCCCGGGGTGAACAGGTGGCGGTGGCCGCCGCGGGTGGCCGCCGAGATCACCCCGACTCCGGTGCCGCGGGCGATGCCGGTGGTCATGCGGGTGAGCAGATCGCCCGGCCCCAGGTCCAGCACCCACCGGGCGCCCGCGTCGACCGCGCGGTCGACTTCGCCGACCCAGTCGACCGGGTCGACCAGCAGGGCGCCGGCGAGCTGTTCGGCGCGGGCCCGATCGAGCCCGCAGCGACCGGCCCAGTCGCCGACCATCTGCACCGCACCGACCATCGCCGGGTGGTGGAAGCCGACCTCGACCGAGACCGGTTCGAAGACCGGGGCCAGGGGCGCGCCGCCGGTGCGCTTGGCCTCCCGGTCGGACTTTTCGGCTGCGGCCAGCCGCTCGCAGCGGGCGCGCACGCGCGCCAGGTGTGCGGGCGTGCCGGCCAGTACCGCGCGGCGCCGGCCGTTGCGCACGCCCACCACCGGGGCGCGCACGACGTCGCCCGAGACCGGGTCGGTGTCGAACTCCTCGGCCACGATCGCGGCCAGCTGCTGCGGGTCGATGCCGGACACCGCCAGCATCGGGGAGTGCTCGGGCGTACCGATCAGGCCGCGGCGGCGCGCGGTGACGGTCGCGGCCGCACCGATCAGCTGGGCGATGGCGAGCAGTTCCACGTCCTGCGCGCCGGCCGCGTCCACCGCGGCCGCTCCCAGCACGCCCTGCGAATGCCCCAGGGCCGCGACCGGGCGCACCGCGGTCAGGTCCAGTCCGGCGTCCGACAGCGAGCGCACTGCGGCCAGCTGGGTGAGGAACACCCCCGGGATGGACACCGCGGCCGAGGTCAGGGCCGCGGCCTGCGGGCGGGTGGCCTCGATGCCCCAGCCGACCGGGTCGAAGCCGGCCGGACGCACCACGGTCAGATCGGTCGCGACCGGGGCGAGCAGCTCCGCGGCCGCGGCGACGATCTCCTGCAGGTCCTCTTCCAGGCGGGCGTCGGTGGCCAGTTCGGTCAGGGCGGGCAGCCATGCGGTGCCCTGGCCGCCGAAGGCGACGGCGAACCGTTCCCCGCCGGAAAGGCGGGCGGCGAGCGTCGGGCTGGCGGTGGTCCGCCCCCGGGCACCGTTGCCGCTCGCGGTGGCGGAATCGTCGTCGAACCCGGATCCGAACGCCTGGGTGGTCACCTGTGGAACTCCTCTCGCAGAGCGCAGGGGCGCGCTCGACACCCGATCAGAGTGGCACAGCGAACATGAGGAAGCCGTCACGTTCCGTGGTCCGCACAGGGGTACCCACCGGTAGCGATTCGGGTACCCGCGGGTAAGAATCCGGGGACGTGGGCAATCAGGAACCCGCTGTGGGGTTGCTCACAGAATCCGCTACGGGCGGGTATACGCGCCGGTAGCTACCTGCACAAATGCTGGTCATGCGTCCATCGGCGCATCGGCCGGCGCCCGGCCTGCCGCCGGGCCGGCCGCCGGGGCGGAGTGCGCACCGCCGCGCCGGGCCGGGCGGCGCCGACGCCCCGGACGCCCGGGCGCATACAGCAACGCCGCCACCGCCCCGACCGCGGTGGCGACCGCGAGCACCGTCGAGGCGTCCGCCGCCCCGACCAGGAAGGCGTCCCGCGCCCCGGCCACCAACTCATCGGCCATCGACCGCATCGCCTCGGGGGCCTGTTCGGCGACCGCGATCGCACCGGCCAGCGAGTCGCCGACCGGCCCGCGCGCCTGGGCGGGCAGGCGGTCGATTTCGGGGGCGATCTGCGCGCTGTAGCCGGCGGCGATCAGACTGCCGGACAGCGCGATGCCGATCGCGGCCCCGACCTCCCGGGTGACGTCGTTGACCGCGGCCGCGACCCCCTGCTTGTCGGCCGGGGTGCGGGCCAGGATCACCGCGGTGGCCGGCGAGGAGCACAGGCCCAGCCCCGAACTCATCACCAGCAGCGGGAGGAGCACCTGACCGTAGGTCCAGTCCGCGGACAGGTCACGCAGCAGCACGAACCCGAGCGCCACCAGCCCCATGCCCACCACGGTGACCACGCGCAGGCCGATCCGGTCGGCGATCAGCGGCGCGACGACGGCCAGCACCATCATCGGCACCATGATCGGCGCGAGCGCCAGCGCCGCGGTCAGCGGGCTGTAGCCGAGCACGAGCTGGAAGAACTGGATGACGATCATCGCCATGCCGAAGGTCACCGCGAACTGCACGGCCAGCGACACCGCGCCGGTGGTGAAGCCGCGGTCGCGGAACAGCCGCACGTCCAGCAGCGGGGCACGGTTGCGCAGCTGCCACAGCGCGAACACCGCCAGCACCGCCGCCCCGCCGATCAGCGCGGTGAGCACCGCGAGGTCGGTCCAGCCGCGCAGCGGCCCCTCGACCACCCCGAGCACGAACACGCCGATGCCGAGCGCCACCAGCACCGATCCGGCCGCGTCCAGCCGCGGCGGCGTCGCCTCGCGCGATTCGGGCAGGGTCACCGCGGCCAGCAGGGCGGCGGCGCCGAGCAGCATCAGGACGTAGAAGATGGCCGACCACTCGAAGTGCTCGAGGACGAATCCGGCGGCGACGATCCCGGCGATGCCCGCGGCGCCGGCGACCCCGGACCACAGGCCCACCACCGCGCTGCGGCGCTCTTCCGGCAGCAGTCCGGTCAGCAGCGACAGGGTCGAGGGCATCACCATCGCCGCACCCACGCCGGCGATCACCCGCGCGGCGATCACCGCCTCCGGGGAGGTGAAGATCAGCGGCATCCCGGAACCGATGGTGAACACCGACAGCCCCACCAGCAGCAGCGCCCGCCGCCCCCAGCGGTCACCCCAGGCGCCGGCCGGCAGCACCAGGCACGCCAGCGCGAGGGTGTAGCCGTCGACGATCCAGGTCAGCTGCGACTGGGTGGCGCCGATCTCCACCGCGAGCGCGGACATCGCCGAGTACAGCGCCGCCATGGAACCGACCACCAGCGCCAGCGCACTGCAGGCGACCACGATCAGCCACGACTGCCGTGCCGCCGAGAGCCGAGGCCGCTCGCGCGTCCCCACTGCGGTCACCACGACCCACCACCCGACTTTCGCTACGCTCGGTATCGTTTCGAAACGAACCGTACCGCACGGTGGGTTCCGCGCACACAGATGGGATACTCACGGCGATGACCGATACGTCCCGCACCGGCCGCGATGAAGATCCGCGCCGGCAACGCTCCCGCTCGCGCCTGCTCGACGCGGCGTCGAACCTGCTGTCCACCGGCGGGGTGGACGCGGTGACCATCGAGGCGGTCACCCGGGCGTCGAAGGTCGCGCGCACCACCTTGTATCGGCACTTCCCCGATTCCACGGCCCTGATCACGGCCGCGTTCGAGAAACTGCTGCCGCCGCTACCGCCGCTGGCCGAGACCGGCCCGCTGCGCGCACGGCTGATCGAACTGCTCGACCACATCCCCGCATCGGTCCAGGACGCGCCCCTGCACACCACGATCCTGGGCTGGCTGGCCCTGGGGCCGGGCCGGGGCACGGGCGAGGTCGACGACGCCGACGATCGGGTCGACTCACTGCGGCTGCGGGTGGTCGAGCACTACGTGGCCCCGGTGGCGCCGATCTTCGCCGAGCCGGCCGTGCGCGCCGAGATCGGCGAGGTGGATCCGACCGCGGCGATGCTGCGCCTGGTCGGCCCGCTGGTGTTCGCCCGGCTGGCCGGGCTGCCCGTGCCGGGCCCCGACGACCGGGCCGAGATCATCGACGACTTCCTCGATGGTCGGCGCCGGCGCACCCACGGGTAAGATCTCGAAACGGTAACGACTTTCCTCCCCAGGCCCTCCCGCACTACCGACAGGACCACCGCCATGCGCGTCGCCGAGCCCCCGGAGCCGTCGGGCGTCGCCGCACCGGCGCACGGCCCGTCCCCGGCCGCGCCCGCCTACCCGCCGCGGCGCCGCCTGCAGCGCCTGGACCTGCTGCGCATCGCCCTGTTCCTGTTCGTGCTGTTCGCCCACGCCGTGGGCACGATCAACATCGACGAGCACCAGCTGCGCGGCATGGGCCTGTATTCGATGCTCAACCACTTCACCCGGTACGGCTTCGTCTACGTCACCGGGTTCGTGCTCTTCCTCGGCTATCACGACCGGGCCGTGCCGGCCCGCCAGTTCTGGCGGCGCAGATTCGGTCTGGTGGTGATGCCGTACCTGGTGTGGTCGGTCACCTACATCGCCGCCGACGCGTGGATGCTCTCCGACGACCCGTTCCCCGCCCCGGCCGAGTTCCTGCGCGCCGCGGCGGTGGCGATCGTGCGCGGCGACGCCAAATACCAGCTGTACTTCCTGCTGATCTCGATGCAGATCTATCTGGTCTTCCCCGCGCTGAGCGCGCTGGTCCGGCGCACCCGAGGCCACCACGGGAAACTGCTGGCCGCAGCCGCCGCGATCCAGTTCACCGGGTCCTGCCTGCTGACCTATCTGCCGGCGCCCACCGGCCGCATCGCCGCCGAGATCCACGGCTTCTGGTGGAAGTCACTGCCGCTGTACGCGCTGTTCCTGGTCGGCGGCGCGCTGTGCGCAGTGCACTTCGACCGCTTCGACGCCTGGCTGCGCCGCAACACCTTGGCCGTGGGTGTCAGCGGCCTGGCGGTGGCGATCCTGACGATCTGTATCTATTACGGCTACACCTACACCGGTGATCTGCCGAAGGTCTCGCGCGCGGCGACCCACCCGCTGTATCTGCCCTGGCACATCGCGGCTACCGCTCTGCTGCTGGTCGCCGCGACCGCACTGACCGACCGGCGCACGAACCCCGGCCCTCGCAGCGCCCGGTGGATCCAGGCGCTGTCACTGCGCGCGTTCGGACTGTTCGTCGTCCACCCGCTGGTGATCGACCTGATCCACAAGTCCGGTTTCGTGCACCGGCTCTATGAGATGTTCCCCGACTCGACCGTGCCGCGCAGCATCGGGCTGGCGCTGGCGACCCTGGTGGTGAGCCTGGCGCTGGTGGAGGTGCTGCTGCGGCTGCCCGGTGCCCGCTACATCGTGGCCCGCGACCGGATCCCGCTGCCGCGCCGGCGCCGAGGACCCGCGCGGCAGATACCGGAGCAGGTCGCTTCTGCGGAGCGGGCCGATGCCGCGGCGCCGGAGTCCGCGCATCCCGGCGACGACTGACCTACCGTCACGGACGGAAGGGACTCGGCCAGAAAGGACGGGCATGCCATGGCAGACACCGGGCGCGTCGCCGCGTTCTTCGGTGTCGACCGGCTCTTCCCGTTCCTCGCACTGGTGGCGATGGGCGCACTGTTCCCGGTCCCGGCCATCGGGCTGTCGTATGCGGGCCTGTCCGACTTCGCCGTGACCGGGGTGTATCTGGCGGTCGGGGCCGGCATCGGCGTGGGGCTGCGAGCCCGGCGCTTCGTCTCCCACCGTGTGCTGCGCGCACTCGGGATCCTCGCCGCCGGGGCGCTGGTGTTCGCCTGCTCCGGTTCGACGGGGATGCTGACGTTCTCCGCCCGCCACGCCTGGTCTCCGGCCGCCGGCTACGTCGGCGCGGCGGCTGCCGTGCTGGTGATCGTCCTGTTGCTCTCGCGCACGCCGCGGAGGCAGGATCCGGCCCACCGATCCTGAGCGGCAGGGCCCTCGCCGGGATACCTGATCGCCCCTGCCGTGTGGTGCGCGAGGGGGGACTTGAACCCCCACGTCCGAAGACACTGGAACCTAAATCCAGCGCGTCTGCCGATTCCGCCACTCGCGCCTGTCGCGTCGGCCACCTTACGTCACCTGCGCCGGAGCCTGCGCAGCATACTCCGGTAGCGTGGAGACCGTGGCGAAAACGCGTCGGCATAACCGGATCGGCCTGATCATCTTCGTGATCGTGGCCGTGGCCGCTTGCCTGGCGTTGGGCTACTGGCAGCTCTCGCGCTACAGCTCCTCGGCCGGTACCGCGCAGAACCTGGGCTACGCCCTGCAGTGGCCGCTGTTCGCCGCCTTCTTCGTCTACGCCTACCGCCGCTTCGTGCGGTTGGAGGCCGAGGCCGCGGCCGAGGAGGCCGGTGCCGAGGTCGGCGCGGTCGCCGGCGACCCCCCTGCCGAGGACGCATCGGCCGGGCCCGCGGACACGCCGGCCACCACGCGCACCGAGCACGCAGGAAGCGCACCGGTGACGGAGATCCCGGCCCATCTGCTGCCGCGTCGCACCGCACCCGCATCCGAGGCGCAGGCCCCGGCCGAGGACGGTGCGCTGGCCGAATACAACCGATATCTCGCGCAACTGCGCGAGCAGGACCAGGAGGACAGCGGTCGATGACCGGAACCGGTGACACGGGCGCCACCGCCCAGCCCCAGCGGCCCCAGCCCAGCGCGGAGGATCTGCGCAAGATCCGCAGCGCCCTGCTGCGTTTCCGGGTCATCGCCTGGGTGACGGGCCTGTGGCTGCTGTTCCTGGTCGGCGAGATGATCTACAAGTACGCGATCCTCGCCGACTCGTCGACCGCGCCCGGCTGGTTCTTCTACGTCGCCCAGATCCACGGCCTGTTCTACATGCTGTACCTGGTGTTCACCATCGACCTGGCGATCAAGGTGCGCTGGACCCCGCCGCGCATCCTGGTCACCGCGCTGGCGGGCACGATCCCGTTCCTGTCGTTCGTCTACGAACACATCCGCACCCGCGAGGTCAAGGCCCAGTACGACCTGGAGTAGCCGACCGCGTCGCGGACACCGGATCCCGGTGATCAGCAGAAAGGGGCGGGGCCGACCGGTCATCCGGTCGGCCCCGCCCCTTTCGATCGCCTTCTACGGTCAGCCCAGCGTGGCCAGGTCCGGCAGCAGGCCGCGCAGCGCCCGCCCCCGATGCGAGGCCGCGTCCTTCTCCTCCGGCGCGAGTTCGGCCGCGGTGCGGTCGCCCCCAGCCGGGACGAACACCGGGTCGTAGCCGAAACCGCCGTCGCCACGGGCTTCGCGCGCGATGGTGCCCTCCCAGCGGCCCTCGACCACCGTCTCGGTGTAGGCGCCCTCGGCGCCGGGCACCACCAGGGCGCACACCGACACGAAGGCCGCCCCGCGCCGCTCCTCGGGCACGTCGGCCATCTGGGCGAGCAGCAGCGCGGTGTTGGCCGCGTCGTCGCCCTGGCGGCCCGACCAGCGGGCCGAGAGCACGCCGGGCATGCCCGACAGCGCGTCGACCGCCAGGCCGGAATCGTCGGCGATCACGGCCATGCCGGTCGCGGCCACGGCGGCGCGGGCCTTGATCAGCGCGTTCTCCCCGAAGGTCGCCCCGGTCTCGGGCACCTCGGGGAACTCGGCCACCTCGTCGAGCCCCAAGACCTCGATGCCGCCGATCTGCTCGGCCTCGAGCATCCGGATCAGTTCGGCGATCTTGCCCGCGTTACGGCTGGCCACCAGCACCCGGCGCATCAGTTCCCGAACCTCTTCTTGGCAGGCTCTGCCGGTTCGGGCAACTCACCCGGGTACGGCTCGGCCAGTGCGGCGCGCTGGATCTCGAACAGCTCGGCACAGCCGGCCTCGGCCAGATCGAGCATCGAGTTCAGCGTGGACCGCGGGAAGGTCGCGCCCTCCCCGGTGCCCTGGACCTCGACCAGGGTGCCCACATCGGTGGCGACCACGTTCATGTCGACCTCGGCGCTGACGTCCTCCTCGTAGGCCAGGTCCAGGCGCACCCGCCCGTCGACCACCCCGACCGACACCGCCGCGATCGCGCACGACAGCGGCTGCGGGTCGGCGAGCCTTCCGGCCGCGCCCAGGTAGGTCACCGCGTCGGCCAGTGCGACGTACGCGCCGGTGATCGCCGCGGTGCGGGTGCCGCCGTCGGCCTGGATGACGTCGCAGTCCAGCGCGATGGTGTTCTCCCCCAGCGCCGACAGGTCGATGCAGGCGCGCAGCGATCGGCCGATCAGCCGGCTGATCTCATGGGTGCGTCCGCCGATCTTGCCGCGCACCGACTCGCGTGCGTTACGGGTGTGGGTGGCGGCAGGGAGCATCGCGTACTCGGCGGTGACCCAGCCCAGGCCCGAACCGCGGCGCCAGCGCGGCACGCCCTCCTCCACGCTCGCGGTGCACAGCACCCGGGTCCGCCCGAACTCGACCAGCACGGAACCGGCCGGGTGGTCGGTGTAGCCGCGGGTCAGGGTGACGGTGCGGAGTTGATCGTCTGTGCGTCCATCGATACGTGTGCTCACAGCGGCCAGCCTAGAAGCCGGTCCCGACGTTGTCGATCCCTCCGACCGACCGCTGCGACGCGCCCGGCCAGCGGGGTCAGCCGCCGACCGCGGCGGTCGGGGCGGAGCTCCGGGCCGGGTCGGCACCGTCTGCGTCAGCCGCATCGCCGACGACGAAGGTGTCGTGCGGGGCGACCACGGTGATGGGCCCGTCGAACTCCGCACGGGCCTCGGCGTAGATCTCGTCCCGGTCGGTCCACGGGGCCAGATGGGTCAGCAGCAGATGCCCGACCTCGGCTTCGGCGGCGATCCGGCCGGCCTCGGTGCCCGACAGGTGCAGTCCCGGCGGCCGGTTGGCCGGATCGTGGGTCCAGGAGGCCTCGCACAGGAACAGGTCCGCCCCGCGCGCCAGATCGACGACCTCCTCGCACATCGCGGTGTCGCCGCTGTAGGCCAGCACGCCGCCACCGGCCAGCGACAGACGCATGCCGTAGGAGTCGGGCGGATGCAGCACGCGCTCGGCGCGCACGGTGACAGCGCCGATGGTCGTCTCGACCCCGGGCACCCAGGTGTGCAGATCGATGGTGTCGGAGATGTCGTCGATCTCGCCGGGGATCTCGGCCGAGGCCGCCCCGATCCGGTAGCCGGTGCCGGGCGGGCCGTAGAGCAGGCCGCGGCCCTCGGTGCCGGCCGCGACGTACGGACCGGACTCGGGCCCGTAGCGCCGCCACACCAGAAGGCCCGGCAGGTCCAGACAGTGGTCGGCGTGCAGATGCGACAGCAGCACCACCGCCTCACGCGGGTCGACGTACCGTTGCAGCTCGCCGAGCACCCCGCCACCGAAGTCGAGCACGATCGGCGGGGTGTCGGGCGCGGTCACCAGATAGCCCGAAGCGGCGACACCCGGCCCGGTGACACTGCCGGAGCACCCCAGAACGGTCATACGCACGGACGCCATAGTTCCATGTCCTCCCGCCGTCCTCATCGATCCGACCGACGAATCACGCCGCCACCGTGGATGTGTCCGACGTTACACCGCCGCCGGGGGTGTGCACGGGGCGAACGGTCACACCTGCCCGACCCGGTCCACCGTCGGCCCCAGAAAGCGCCCGGCCAGCCGGGCGAACCGCTCCGGATCGCCGGTGGACAGGAACTGCCGGCGGGGCGGCGGGCCGCCGTGCGGGCGCAGCAGATCGGCCTCGGTGAGCACCCGCACCAGATCCTTGGCGGTCTCCTCCGCACTGGAGACCAGGGTGACCTGGTCGCCCATCGCCAGCTGCAGCACACCCGACAGCAGCGGATAGTGCGTGCAGCCGAGCACCAGGGTGTCCACCCGCGCCTCCTGCAGCGGGGCCAGATACACCTCGGCCAGCTGCATGATCTGCCGGCCGGTGGTGATGCCGCGTTCGACGAAGTCGACGAAACGCGGGCAGGCCACCGCGGTGATGTCGGCGTGCGGGGCGGCGGCGAACGCGTCCTCGTAGGCCCGCGAGGCGACGGTGGCCTCGGTGCCGATCACCCCGATGCGGCCCGTGCGGGTGGTGGCCATCGCCCGGCGCACCGCGGGCAGCACCACCTCGATCACCGGCACCGGATAGCGTTCGCGCGCATCGCGCAGGAAGGCCGCCGAGGCGGTGTTGCACGCGATCACCAGGGCCTTGACGCCCCGGTCGATCAGGGTGTCGGCCACGTCCATGGCGTGCCGGCGCACCTCGGCGATGGTCAGCGGCCCGTAGGGGCCGTGGGCGGTGTCGCCGATGTAGACGATGTTCTCGTCGGGCAGCTGGTCGATCACCGCGCGCGCCACGGTCAGCCCGCCCACCCCGGAGTCGAAGATCCCGATCGCACCGTCGCGGTCGACCTCGAGCGGTGTCCCGGTCATCGCCTGCTCCCCTTCCCCGCGACCCGCGACCCGGCGGCCGCATCGTCACCGTCGCCCGCGCCCACGGCCGCGGCCGCGAGCACCCCGCCGAGCGCACCGAACAGGTGCGCCTGCCAGGACACCCCGGACACCGTCGGCAGCACCCCGAACAGCATGGTGCCGTAGAGCGCGGCGATCACCACCCCGAGCAGCAGATCGCCCCAGTGCCGGGTGAACAGCCCGCGCACGATCAGATAGGCCAGCCAGCCGAACACCAGGATCGATGCGCCGGCGACGATCGTGCCCGCCCCACCGGTCAGCCACACCCCCGCTCCGCCGACCAGCCAGACCACGAGCGTGACCCACACCGCCCGGCCGATCCCGCCCATCGCCAGCGCGAAACCCAGGATCAGCAGCGGCACCGTGTTGGCCATCAGGTGGCCGAAACCGAAGTGCAGCAGCGGGGCGAAGACGATGCCCTTGAGACCGCTCGCCTGCCGGGGCACGATCCCCCACTGATCGAGCCGGTGGGAGGCCAGCACGTCGATGATCTCGAGCACCCATAAAAGGGCCACGAAACCGAGCACCACGGCGCCGCTGCGCTGCCACGGCGGGCGCGCGGAGAAGCTCTGCCCCGCCGGACCGGCCGGTCCCGGCCGCGGCGTCGCCCCGGTCACCGGTTCCCCGCCAGCACGTCGCGGTAGGCAGGGACGCCCGAGACCGTCTCGGCGGCGAGCACCGCGCGGACGATGGCCCGTTCCACACAGTCGGCGGCCGGGCCCGACAGTGCGGCCAAAAGCGGCAGTTCGGCCGGCATCGCGGCGGGCACGCCCTCGGACCTGTCGACCGGGCCGTCACCGGTGGCCACGGCGAACAGGGTGTCGCCGTCGAGCGGGGAGTGGGCGGGCCGGATCGCCCGGGCCAGCCCGTCGTGACCGGCGACCGCGAGCCGCCGGCAGGCGGCAGCACTGAGCGGCGCATCGGTGGCCACCACCCCGATCGTGGTGTTGAGCACCGCGGACTTCGCCTCCAGCGACGCCAGCGCCGCGATCCGGTCCGCATCGGGGGCCTCCAGACCGAACTCACCGGCCAGCTCGGCGCTCGCACCCCACGGCAGGCCGGTGCGCGGGTCGATGACCGCGCCCACCGGGTTGGCGACCACGAGCGCGCCGACCGTGTAGCCGGCGCCCGGCCCGTCGCCGAGCACCACCGAGGCCGTGCCGACCCCGCCCTTGAGCGCACCCGCCCGCGCCCCGGCGCCCGCACCCACGCTGCCCTGGGCGACCGCGCCGCCCGTGGCCGCGGCCAGTGCCCGGGCGCCGAAGTCGGCGTCGGGCCGGTTGTGCCACGCGCCCATCGGCAGGTCGAAGATCACCGCGGCCGGCACGATCGGCACCGTCTTGTCGGGCCCGCCCATCGGGATGCCGCGGCCGGCGTCGGCCAGCGCGGTCATCACCCCGTCGGCGGCGGCCAACCCGAAGGCGCTGCCGCCGGTGAGCACGATCGCGTCGACCTTCTGCACCGTGTGCGAGGGGTCGAGCAGATCGGTCTCGCGGGTGCCGGGCCCGCCGCCGCGCACGTCCACCGCGGCGGTCGCCGAGCCGGGCAGATCGACCACGGTGGTGCCGGTGGCCCAGCCGGTGCCCAGCGCATCATCGGTGACCCTGTGGTGGTGGCCCAACCGCACCCCGGGCACGTCGGTGATCGCGTTGTGGGCGCCCGGCGCGTCCGTCGCGGCGGTCATCGCAGCACGGCCTGCAGCAGACTGTCCTGCACCCAGGTCAGCCAGTGGTAGACGTCCATGTCGCCGGCGCGCGGATCGTCCGGATCCAGCGTGTCCGGATCCGTACCGTCCACCCCGAGCGCGGTGCCCAGGGCCAGGCGCACATCGGTCAGCGCCGAGATCCAGGCGTCGGCCTGCTCGGGGGTCAGCGCCACCTTGCCGCCCTCGCCGGGCAGGGTGGCCAGCAGTTCGCGGGCGCTGCGCCGTTTGGCGTCGAGCACCTCGTTCTCGTACAGGGTGCGCAGACCGGCGTTGAGCACCTCGGCCGCCTCCGGATCCTGCGCCGCACCTTCCGGGTCGGCGTCGGCCCGGTGGAAATCGGGCAGCAGGCGCGCCAGGATCGGATCGTCGGGCGGGGCGCTGTGCCCGGATCGGATGCCGGTCAGCGCGGCCAGCTCGTCCTGCGGGGTGTCGTTCTCCCGGTCGTCGAGCATCGTGACCACCGAGCCGACGAGCCCGGCGAGCACGCGGGCCTCATGCGGTTCGATGGTGGTGCGGAACTTGACCCCGCCCAGTGATTGCTTCCTCGTCCAGGGACGCACGGCGTGACCGACGACCTTTCCGCTCCGGCCCGAGATCCCCCCGCCGCGCCTTTTCGTGGCGGTGAGGGCTGCGGGCGTGCCTGCTATTCGCTGCGCTGCATCGTCGCCCACAGCCCCGCGGCGTGCAGGCGGGCGACGTCGCGCTCCATCTCGTCCCGGGAACCGGAACTGACCACGGCCTTGCCCTCGTTGTGCACCTGCATCATCAGGTCGTTGGCCTTCTCCTTGCTGTATCCGAACAGCTTCTGGAAGACGAACACCACGTAACTCATCAGGTTCACCGGATCGTCCCAGACGATCGTCACCCAGGGGTTGTCGACGGAGCCGGCTTCTTCCACCCGCTCGTCGACTTCGGGTTCCAAGACGGGTGCCTCGGGCATCGGTGCGGTCATGGGGCCAGGGTACGACGTCCGCGCCCCGGTTGTCCCCTCCCCGTCCGGGCGCGCGGACCGATACCGTCTACAGGTGTGGACCCCACACGAAGCACCGCGCTGATGACCGACATGTACGAGCTGACGATGGTCCAGGCCGCGCTGGCCGACGGCACCGCCGACACGGACTCGGTGTTCGAGCTGTTCGCCCGGCGACTGCCGGCCGGTCGCCGCTACGGCGTGGTCGCCGGCACCGGCCGGATGCTCGAGGCGCTGGCCGCCTTCCGGTTCGGCGACGACGAACTGGCGGTGGTGGCCGATCTGGTCGACACCCGCACCGCCGACTGGCTGGCCGACTACCGGTTCTCGGGCGAGATCGACGGCTACCGGGAGGGCGAGTTGTACTTCCCGGGCTCGCCGGTGCTCACCGTGCGCGGCGGCTTCGCCGAGTGTGTGCTGCTCGAGACCCTGGTGCTGTCGATCTACAACCACGACAGCGCGATCGCCTCGGCCGCGGCCCGGATGGCCTCGGCCGCCGGCGATCGGCCGATGATCGAGATGGGGTCGCGGCGCACCCACGAGGAGGCCGCGGTCGCCGCGGCGCGCGCGGCCTACCTGGCCGGATTCACCGCCACGTCCAATCTTGAGGCCGCCCGGCGTTACGCGGTGCCGCCCACCGGCACCAGCGCGCACGCGTTCACCCTGCTCTACACCGGCGCGGGCGGCCCCGACGAGGCCGGTGCCTTCCGCGCGCAGGTCGCGGCCCTGGGCACCGGCACCACGCTGCTGGTCGACACCTACGACACCACCGCGGGGGTGGCGGCCGCCGTCAAGGTCGCGGGCAGCGGCCTGGGGGCGGTGCGCATCGACTCCGGGGATCTGGGGGTGATGGCGCAGATGGTGCGCGCCCAGCTCGACGGACTCGGCAACACCGACACCAAGATCGTGGTCTCCGGCGACCTGGACGAGTACGCCCTGGCGGCGTTGGCCGCCGCCCCGGTCGACGCCTACGGGGTGGGCACCTCCCTGGTCACCGGTTCGGGCGCACCGACCGCGGGCATGGTCTACAAGCTCGTCGAGGTGGACGGCATCCCGGTGGCCAAACGCGCGACCGACAAGGCTTCGCGCGGCGGTGCGAAGACGGCGGTGCGCTGGCACCGGCCCACCGGCACCGCGGTCGCCGAGGTGGTGCATCCGGCCGGCGCCGACGCACCGCCTGCCCCCGAGGGGCTGACGGCCCGACGGCTCGCGGTGCCGCTGGTGCGCGGCGGACAGGCCGTCGGTGACGCCGACCCGGCCGCAGCGCTCACGGCCGCGCGCGACCGGGTCGCGGCCGGGCTGCGCAGCCTGCCCTGGGAGGGGCTGCGCCTGACCGCCGGCGACCCGGCCCTGCCCGTGCAGTTCGTCGATCCGTGAACCGGTGGCGCCGCCGCCGGTGGGCACGACACTGGCCCGGCCGGTCGTGGTCGGCAACACTGGGGTCATGAGCGACGATGAGGCCGAGGACCTCCCGCAGCGGCGGGCACTGGTGATCGTGGACGTGCAGAACGATTTCTGCGAGGGCGGCGCACTGGCGGTGGAAGGCGGTGCCGCCGCGGCTGCGGCGATCGCCGATCTGGCCGGTGACTCCGACGACTACTACGACGTGATCGTCACCACGCGTGACCACCACATCGAACCGGGCGCGCACTTCGCCGCAGACGGCACCGCCCCGGACTTCGAGACCACCTGGCCGGTGCACTGCGTCGCCGGCACCCGCGGGGCGGAGCTGCACGACGAGCTGGCCGAACTCGAGGTCGACGAGACCTTCTACAAGGGCCAGTACGACGACGGCTACTCCGGTTTCGACGGGGTCACCGATGCGGGCGCGACCATGTCGGAGTGGCTGCACGATCGCGGCATCACCGATCTGGACGTCGTCGGCATCGCCACCGACCACTGTGTGCGGGCCACGGCGGTCGATGCGGCGGCCGACGGGCTGGAGGTACAGGTGCTGCTCGATCTGACCGCGGCGGTCGCACCGGAGACCACGGCGGCCGCGCTGCGCGAACTCGCAGACGCCGGGGTCGCGCTCACCGGACGGGTGCCCGGCATCGCGGACTGACCCCGCCCCTACACGGCGCCGCCGGGCCCGGTCGCGGGTCTTCGGGGCCTTTCCCGGCCCGGCTACCCTGGCCCGGTGACCGATTCCGCCGTGCCCGCCGTACCCGCCTTGCTCGCCCGGGCCGTCGACGCCCTGGGCGGAACCGAACGGCCCGGGCAGGTGCGCATGGCAGCCGCCGTGGCGCACAGCCTGGACGTCGGTGAACATCTGGCGGTGCAGGCCGGTACCGGCACCGGTAAGTCGCTGGCCTATCTGGTGCCGTCGATCGCGCATGCGATGAACACCGGGCGCACCGTGGTGGTCTCCACCGCGACGATCGCGCTGCAGCGCCAGCTCGTCGAGCGCGATCTGCCGCGCCTTTCCGACGCGCTCGCAGGCGTGCTGCCGCACCGGCCGACCTTCGCGATCTTGAAGGGCCGCGGCAACTACGTGTGCGTCAACAAGCTCCACGGCGGGGCCGAGGAGGAGGATCCGGCCGCCGAACTGTTCGATCCATAACAGATCTCCCGGCTCGGCCGGGAGGTCACCCGGGTGCGCGAATGGGCCGAGCAGACCGACACCGGCGACCGCGACGATCTGCCCTTCGGCGTGCGCGACCAGGCCTGGCGGCAGGTGTCGGTGACCGCGCGCGAATGCCTGGGCGCCACCCACTGCCCGGCGGCCGCCGACTGTTTCGCCGAACACGCCCGCGCCAAGGCCGCCCAGGTCGACGTGGTGGTGACCAACCACGCGCTGCTGGCCATCGATGCGATCAGCGGCATCCAGGTGCTGCCCGAACACGACGTGGTGGTCATCGACGAGGCGCATGAACTGGTCGACCGGGTGACCGGGGTGGCCACGGCCGAACTCGCCGACTCCGCGCTCAAGGCCGCGATCCGACGGGTGGGCCGGATGATCGACGAGAGCGAGGTCGATCGGCTCAGCGAGGCCGCCGAGGACTGGGCGGAGGTGCTCCCCGAACTGCCGGTGGGCCGGTGGGAGCGGCTGCCGTCGGCTGCCGGGCCGTCGCTGGCCGGTCTGCGTGACGCGCTCTGGGCGGCGCGCACCGCGATCGGTCCGCTCAAGCCCGGGCAGGCGGCCGCCGATCCGCAGGCCGCGGCCGCGCGCAACGCCGCCCTGTCCGGGCTCGACGAGCTGCACGACACGGCGGTGCGTGTGCTCACCGCCTTCGACGAACCCGATCCGGCCAAGCGCCGGGACGTGGTGTGGGTGACCGAGGATCCGCGCCGCGGGGCACTTCTGATGGTCGCCCCGCTGTCGGTGGCCGGGCTGTTGCGCAGCCGGCTGTTCGGCGAGACCACCACCGTACTCACCTCCGCGACGCTCGCCCTGGGCGGCTCCTTCGACTCCATGGCCGCCGCCTGGGGGCTGCCCCCGGCGGGCGGGGCGGAGCGGCAGATCGACCCGGATCTGGCCGAGGGCACCGATCCGGCCGGGGCCGTGCGCTGGTCGTCGCTGGACGCCGGTTCACCGTTCGATCACGGCCGCGCCGGGATCTTGTACATCGCCCGCCATCTGCCCCCGCCCGGGCGCGACGGGCCCTCGCCCGAGTCGCTCGACGAACTCACCGAGCTGATCCGGGCGGCCGGCGGGCGCACCCTGGGGCTGTTCTCCTCGATGCGCGCGGCCGAGCACGCCGCGGAGGCGGTCGGCGAACGGCTGGGCACCCCGGTTCTGTGTCAGGGCCAGGACGCCACGGGTCGGCTGGTGGAGCGCTTCGCCGCCGACGAGGAGACCTCGCTGTTCGGCACGCTGTCGCTGTGGCAGGGGGTCGATGTGCCGGGCCGGTCGCTGTCGCTGGTGGTGATCGACCGGATCCCCTTCCCCCGCCCCGACGATCCGCTGCTGGGCGCGCGGCAACGAGCGGTCGATGCGCGCGGGGGCAACGGCTTTCTATCGGTGGCCGCCGGTCACGCCGGGCTGCTGCTCGCCCAGGGGGTGGGCCGGCTGCTGCGCTCCACCGATGACCGCGGGGTGATCGCCGTGCTCGATCCGCGGCTGGCCACCGCCCGATACGGCGGGTTCTTACGCGCGGGCCTGCCGCCGTTCTGGCAGACCACCGACCCGGACGTGGTGCGCAAGGCGCTCGGCCGGCTCACCGCGGACTGAGGCACCCCGCCCGGCCGCGCGCGTGCCCCCGGCTACTGTGCGGGGCCGGTGCCGGGCTGGGCGATCACGGTCATCGCACCGGGGGCGACCTCGGTGAATCCGGCGTCGCGCACCGCGACCGCGCGGCCCGCCTTCACCTCGTCGGCGAGTTCGGCCCAGCGGCGAGCATCGGCGGTGCGGACCTGGCAGGCGTAGTCGTCCCGCGCCCAGCGTTCGATGCGCTCGGTGCTCATCGCCCCGGCCAGGATCATCGCCGCGTGCCCGACCTGGGCGGCGGCCTTGCCGACGGTCATCCCCAGTCCGCCGTCGACCCAGATGGTCACCCCGTGCGGGTCGATCGGGCCGAGATCGTCGGAATCGGGCAGGTCGGTGCCGGAGATCTGGAGTTTGCGTATCCGGTGATCGAGCGCGCCGACCGGACCGGGCACCAGCGCGCGCGCCTCGGCCCCGCCGACCGTCACGGTCACCCCGGGCACGTCCTGGGCCTCACGCCACGCCTTGCCGCGGGCCCGGCGCGCCACCTTGCGGATGCGCGCGTCCAGCCAGGCGCGCAGCGGCTGCTCCCACTCCCCGCCCGGTCCGCTGCGCGGGTCCAGGCACAGCGCGAGCGTGGCGGCGGCTGCCGCGGCGAGCAGGTCTTCGCGCCGCGGCGGCGCGGTCTTCTCCACGTGCAGCACCAGCTGCATGGCCAGCACGGCCTGCGGGTCGGCCGGATCGGGGCGCGAGCCGTATCCGCGGGCGAGCACCCGGTGCCGGGCGGCCAGGGTGTCCGGTGCCGGTCCGCGCCGGAAGAGTCCGGACAGTGAGAACCTGCTCATCGTCAGTCGTCGATCGGGACCCGGCGGACCAGACCGTCCACCGCATCGGCCGCCTCGACCTCTTCGCGGGTCACCCCGAGGATGAACAGCACCGCGTCGAGGAAGGGATAGTTCAGCGCCGCATCTGCGACCTCCTTCAGCGCCGGTTTGGCGTTGAAGGCGATGCCCATGCCGGCCGCGGCCAGCATGTCGATGTCGTTGGCGCCGTCGCCGACCGCGACCGTCTGGGACATCGCGACCCCCGCCTGATCGGCGAACCGGGCGAGCGCGCGCGCCTTCTCCGCACGGTCGACCACGGTGCCGACGACCCTGCCGGTGAGCCGGCCGTCCTCGATCTCCAGGGTGTTGGCCTCCATGAAGTCCAGGCCCAGGTCCTTCGCCAGCGGGGCGATCACCTGGGTGAAGCCGCCGGAGACCACGCCGCACTGGAAGCCCAGCCGGCGCAGCGTGCGCACCGTGGTGCGGGCCCCGGGGCTGAGCAGGATCTTCGCGGCCACCTCGTCGACCACGGTCGCGGGCAGACCGGCGAGCACCTCGACGCGCCGGTGCAGCGACTCGGCGAAGTCGATCTCGCCGCGCATCGCCGATTCGGTGACCGCGCGGACCTCGTCTTCCTTACCGGCGTGGGCGGCGAGCATCTCGATCACCTCGCCCTGGATCAGGGTCGAGTCGACATCGAAGCAGATCAGGCGCTTGGACCGCCGGGCCAGGCCGCCCTCGTCGACGGCCACGTCCACACCCTGCCCGAGTGCAGCCTGCGCGATCGCCGCCCGCAGATCGGCATCGACCTGGGGTCCGGAGCCCTGCGCGGTGACCTGCAGTTCCAGGCCGGTGACCGGATAGTCCGCGAGTCCGCGGATCGAATCGATGTTGGCGCCGCACCCGGCGATCGCGCCCGCGATCGCGGTGAACGCGGCCGCGGTGACCGGTCGGCCGAGCACCACGACCGCGTGGGTGGGCACGGTGTGTCCGGTGACCCGGTCCACCCCTGCCGAGACCTGCACGGTCATGTCGATCTCATCGGCGGTGCGGGCCAATTCGGCGCGCAGCCGCTGCGGATCGTCGGGGCTGACCACCAGCACGCCCAGGATCAGCTGACCGCGGATGACCACCTGCTCGACGTCGAGCAGGCTCACCCCGTGTCCGGTCAGTGCGGCGAACACCGCCGAGGACACCCCGGGCTTGTCCGGTCCGGTCACCGTCACCAACAACGTCGACTCCGTCGCCTCCACGGATCGATCCTCCTGTCCTGGCGGCACCGCACGTGTCGAGAGTCCTGCGCGATCGCCTCGTCGCTTCTCCGGCTGCCCTCACCGGCAGCGCGAACGAACGGCGCCCCCACCATTGTGCTCGGTGGGGGCGCCGCCCGGTCATCTGGGTACCGCCGAAGCGGTCACCGCATCACTTGTCCGCCGACTCCGAGGAGGCGAGGTACTCCTCGTACTCCTTGCGGCTGTTGGCCGTGCCGACGTAGGCCTCTGCGCGCATCCGCTCAGACATGTGCGGGTAGTGCAGCTCGAAGGCCGGACGCTCGGAGCGGATCCGGGGCAGCTCGGTGAAGTTGTGCCGCGGCGGCGGGCAGCTGGTCGCCCACTCGAGCGAGTTGCCGTAGCCCCACGGGTCGTCGACCGTGACGACCTCGCCGTAGCGGTAGCTCTTGAACACGTTCCAGATGAACGGCAGCGTCGAGGCACCGAGGACGAAGGCGAAGATCGTCGAGATCATGTTTCCGCCGGTGAACCCGTCCGTGGCCAGGTAGTCCACGTAACGGCGCGGCATGCCGGCGTTACCGAGGAAGTGCTGGACCAGGAAGGTGCCGTGGAAGCCGACGAAGGTCAGCCAGAAGTGCCACTTGCCGATCTTCTCGTCCATCATCCGGCCGGTCATCTTCGGGAACCAGAAGTAGATGCCCGCGTAGGTGGCGAAGACGATGGTGCCGAAGAGCACGTAGTGGAAGTGCGCGACGACGAAGTAGGTGTCGGTGACGTGGAAGTCCATCGGCGGGCTGGCCAGGATGACACCGGTCAGGCCACCGAACAGGAACGTGATGATGAAGCCCAGCGAGAACAGCATCGGTGTCTCGAACGTCAACTGGCCTCGCCACATCGTGCCGATCCAGTTGAAGAACTTGATACCCGTGGGCACCGCGATCATGAAGCTCAGCAGCGAGAAGAACGGCAGGAGCACCGCGCCGGTGGCGAACATGTGGTGCGCCCACACCGCCATCGACAGGCCACCGATGGTCAGGGTCGCGTAGACCAGACCCACGTAACCGAACAGCGGCTTACGCGAGAAGACCGGGAAGACCTCGGAGACGATGCCGAAGAACGGCAGTGCGACGACGTACACCTCCGGGTGACCGAAGAACCAGAACAGGTGCTGGTACAGGATCACTCCGCCGTTGGCGGGGTTGTAGATGTTGGCGTCGAAGTGCCGGTCGATGATCAGGCCCAGCAGCGCCGCGGCGAGCAGGGGGAAGATCAGCAGCACGATGACCGAGGTCACCAGGATGTTCCAGGTGAAGATCGGCATGCGGAACATGGTCATGCCCGGCGCGCGCATGGTCAC
>Ga0079226_10000472_pt1 | contig 28081 bp, 21 predicted proteins | sample Poulit2014_FD_76345 | JGI IMG/M metagenome (GOLD analysis project Ga0079226, IMG submission 76345) | Agricultural soil microbial communities from Georgia to study Nitrogen management - Poultry litter 2014 | ecosystem: Environmental > Terrestrial > Soil > Agricultural land | place: USA: Georgia...
AGTTTTCCATGTGCTTACCACCAAAACTGATAATCCCTTTTGCCTTCTGCTAAGGCAAAATCTTCTGTTACCTTCAAGTTATTATTTCAAAATTATGCCTAAATAGAGTTAATTAAACGGATACTGGAGAGATTACACTAAATTGGACCAATAAAATAAGGGGTAGTAAAATTAATTTATAAAAAACAAGGAACGTGCCAATATGACACGTCATCAACGTCGACCTTTTCCACTCGAATTTAAACTGCCTTTATAAAATTAAATCGTTATTTAATATTTAACATGCTAAAATTATTTCAAATTATCTGTATACTTTTCTTTTAAATTAACTCGTATTCCTGGATGAATAAAATATCCATCTGCTTCATTCAAAATTCGCCATTGCTGTCCAAATGCCATGTCTTTAAATTTACTATAATTTAATTCATCAAAATCAGCACGATAATATCTATAAGTAATCATGTCTTTTAATTCTTCATTACCTTTTTGATCTACCATTACACCTTGAATAAGATTTAAAACTGACTCTACACTATCATCTTTAAATGCTTGATTTGTTACTTCAAACGAATCATACACAGTAAAAAACAGTGAGTTTTCACTCCAGCCCATTCCAGGTTCATAAGTCAGTATAAGTTCTCCATTATCCATTTCAGCATCTTCAACAACATCATACTTTTTCATTCTTTGATCAACACTTTTGGCATTCTTTTTTTCTTTCTCAGCTTTCTCTTTCTTTACCTTCTCTTTTTCTGCTTTTTCTTTCTCAGCTTTTTCTTTTCCTGCTTTCTCTTTCTCGGCTTTCTCTTTCTCGGCCTTCTCTTTCTCTGCCTTCTCTTTCTCGGCTTTCTCTTTCTCGGCTTCCTCTTTCTCGGCTTTCTCTTTCTCTGCCTTCTCTTTCTCTGCCTTCTCTTTCTCTGCCTTCTCTTTCTCTGCCTTCTCTTTCTCGGCTTCCTCTTTCTCTGCCTTCTCTTTTTCTGCTTTCTCTTTCTCGGCTTCCTTTTTCTCAGTTTTTTCTTCTTTAGAAGTTTCATCTTCAACCATATCAAAATCTGAAGCATCAGAATCTATTACAACTAAAAAGACCATAAGAACAAAACTAATCCCTGATATTAAAATATTTCTTTTAGCTTTTCCATTTCTTTTAAGTAGTGACCAAACAAACATAACTCCAAATATCATAGATGCGAAAAGACTCGTAACACCTAAAAAAGCAATCATATTACTACCTCCCCTTCAACTTCTAATATCATAACTTCAGCATTTAAAGTACTTAGAGTTAAAAAGATAAACTTAATCCTTATTTTAAACTGCTATGCCGTAATTCTAAGTATCAAAACCTCTCTATATAATTTTACAGAAATGAGTCAGACAAAAATTCCTTACTTATTTCATTTCTATTTCAAAAATACTTTTAACTCATTACATAATTCTTCTAGATACTCTTTTTCCTAATTACAGTTAGACATTTTTAAGGAGAATTTTCATAACCTTAGTGTATACCTACCACTACACTACTCACTGCAGCCACTGTATCTTCATCTAAATTAATTGCTGTTAACACATACGCTTGATGACTTTTTGTAGTAATTTAAACGTTTTGTCTTGCTTTAATTAAGATAAAAGCAAAAAAGGCTGGAGTATATACCCAACCTTTCCTTTAAAGATATATTATTTAAATTTTAATAAAAATAAATCCGTATCCTCAATCGCTTTTAAGTCATGTTCTTCATAAGGCTCCATTTGTAATATACCATCTTTAGAAAGTTCCACAGTTTTTTCCTCGACAGTAAATTGTACTTTGCCGTTTCGAACTATAATGAGGGTTTCTTCTTTTGCGTGATGAGATCCCATTTCTTCATCTTTTTTCAGATGTATATGCACGACATCAAATTTATCCCTCTTCATCACTCGATTCGCATACCTGTCTTTTTCTTCAACATCAGCCCATATATCGACATATTCCATATTGTAAAACCCCTTCCCAACTGTATTATTTTAATCAACTACACTAGCAAGAAAATAAGAAGTTAACAACTGCTGTCTATTTCATTAATCCTTTCAATTCATTTGCATACACTTCGTAAGACCTCTTAGAAAATAAAGTGAATACGACATCACCAAAATCTTCTTTCTTTAGAAAGTCAACAACTGTTTTAAGTGCTACATGTGCTGCAAGATTAATCGGAAAATGATAGATCCCAGTCGATATTGATGGAAAAGCGATACTTGTTACATCATGTTTTTTCGCAAGAAGTAAACAATTTTTATATGTTTCGGCCAACTCTGCTTCGCTTTCTTCTTTCTCCCCATTCCATACAGGCCCTCTTGTATGAATGATATATTGGACCGGTAAATCATGGCCAGATGTAATGATCGGTTGCCCTGTAGGCAGTTGTTCATTATTGAGCTGATTCTTAAAAATATCAGCACACTCTTCATCTAAACCTTCTCCCGCTTTACTCCGAATTGCATCATCTACCGTACCACCGCCTGATAATCTTCCATTTACCGGATTTACGATGGCATTTGTTTCCATTTCTGAAATATCTCCGACCTCAAGAATAAGCTTTTGATTCCCAATTGTTTGTTCCACAAATATACTCCCCTTTCCAATAAATTTAAATATAAGTCACTATATACATTTTCTTTTAAACCGATTACTTTGTTGCAAATAAAGTTTGTTTAATAAACTTCTTCTTACCTATATTGACTCTATATTAACATAATACTTTTGTTAATATAACAAGTTATTAGATCAAAAGTTAAAATGTAAAATATACGAATATATTCTCCTATTATAGCCTTATCTGCTTAAACAGATGATTTGATTCTCTGTTTTCTTTGAATAATATTAAAGTATAAAAAAGTAAATTTTATTAACTAATTCGCATTCTTTATAAATACATACTTTATTATTTCGCTTGGCAACATATCTTTATTTTAAATAACCTATATTAATTATTTCTCAGTGAATATTAATTTTGCAACGTCTCCAGAAGATTCAAAGTCAATAAAAATTCATTTGCATAGTCTGGGTGTTTTTGATTATGTCCTTTGATGGTACGTCTAAAAGATTGTGTGCTTTTTTTCTTGGTGGCCGTTAGATTTTCTCACACCTTTCATTGGTAGCTTTTTAAGACAGAATACGCCTCTTTCAAACATGCGATAGAGTGTTGTCATGCCACATGAGATAGTCTTTTCTTTATGACCAACAATGGCGTCTGGTGTCCATTATTCATTTACTTTATCATTATTTTAATCAATTTGGTCCTGTGGTAGTTGAATAGGTTTACGTCCACACTTTTGTTTATTTTTCTTGTATTGGAGGAAATTCTCAGTGGCTGTGTTCCCATCTTTGAGTTGCCTGATTACACGATAAATGATTTCATTTCTGCGGCCAAGCTTATCAGCAATTTGACGGCCTTTCATGTCTATGGCATGATAACTCTCTATGAAAATGAGTTCAGTTTTAGTAAAATGGGTGTATGACATGTTTGATGCACTCTCCTTAGCTATGGTAAGTTATTTTGAGGGTATTATAACATGTCCTTTTTTGTCTCTATTAATTTGACGAACGAAATTATCTTGTGAACAATTGGTTTACTTAAATTTTTTAACTTAATTTATTTTTTCCATTTCACACGAAGTTACTTCACCGAAGTCATCTTCATATTCATCTTTTACAATACTTAATTTATCATCTTTATTAATTTTTATTCTAAATTTAGTTACATCTTCATAACCACCACTTAATACAGCATAGTCATAATCTTCATGATTAGTATTTTCAATTTTATATTCTTGGTATCCTTCAATTCCTGCAACCGTATTATCGTCGTAAAAAGAAATTTCTCTATTTATATCAGAGATAACAGGGTCGCATTTTTCCTCGTCAGCTTGCCATGTACCTACAATTTCTTTTTCTATGTTTTGAGAGCATCCTATTATAAATAATAAAATTAAGGTTCCTAGAATTAATAGTCTTGTTTTAAGCATTACTTTCGACTCCTTTTAGTGTTTATTAAAATTTATTAATCTTCAATCAATCGTTTTTTTGTTAAATCTACTTGTAAAATAATAAATGCACTATTAGATTTATCTTTTTATTTAAAGCTCAAGTTAAATATATTTACTTCGCCATAGTGTTTAGTGTCTTGGTAATTTCCATAACCTTGAATTTTTCTATATTTCTATCAATATTATACATTTCATTTTGATTTTTTCTATGTGGAAGTTTTTTGCCAAATAAACCCATTAATATATCTTCTTTTGCAGATGACTCTATTGTTTCATAGCAAAAAACTCAGAGTTAATCATGCAACAATTTCTAATAGCCGGTTATGAATATCTTGCCATTTTTGACTCAAGTCAACAGTAAAGATCTTCATAGGATGTCCTAAGATTATATAAGATAAATTTAATTCTTGGTCTACTTTAGGATATAATAATATTCCGGTTGCTTTCTCAAGATTAGGACTTTTAAAATTACTTACGTATGCAAAAACTTGATATAAATTCTCACTAATTATCTTTTCAGAAGTTAAGTTACTTGATAAGGTAGTCTGATAAAACTTTGTATCAATAATAATCTTTTTACCATTTGTTTCGATTGAAGTATCTGTTATCATTCTCGGTAAATAAGATAAATTATCTCCACTAGCCTGCCAGTAAATATGTTCGCTGCCCACTTTACTGTTCGATAACTCTTTTTTATAGAAGTTACGAATAAATCCCTCAAATAAATACGCCATTTCAGGTGTGTTTTGATTAAAGTCAGTAATCCTTTCAAGCGAATCTTTATCCTTACGCATCAATAATGAATCAAATAAAAACTTACAAATATCAATCAAAAATCCGTATTGTTGGTTCGTTCTATGTACTCTAACTTGGTGAAAAATGCGTTTCGTTAGCCGTATCATTTGAATTTCTTGGAAATAAGGATAAATTTTTTTAATATCTCCTAGGGTTTTTTCATTGACAAGTTGATGTCTCATTAACTCGTATAGTGTTGTCTTGATAATTTGATTGTGGAGCACATCATGACTAAGTTCATCAAATTCACAATACATTTTTGCTTGCTTAAATGTTAATTCGTTTAATGACTCTGGAAATTTTATTCGCCCTTTTATTGTTGGCGTATTCTCTTGGATGCTAGCGTACTCCTTATAAAACCCTCGTTTAATAAGGAGTTTCAAACGACTCATTAATATTCTGGCCAATAAATTGTAAATATCTTTTTCGTCTTCCCGAGCAATATTCACTTCATCTTTTTCATCTAATCGATGCCATACATAACAAAGCATATAGTATATATTTTTAACTGGAATTTTATTCGAACTGTTCGAGAAACTCATCGACCTTTTCCTCCTGATCAAACCAGTATTCACGAAGCAATGGAGCAATTTCTAATCGAATGATTCGTTTAAACCACTGTTCTTCATCTAGAACATTCTCTCCAGTTGGACAGAAGTAACTATGGCCTATCTCAAAACCTTTTCCTAAATTCACAATATCCTTTCTAATTTCATTATTCGTATGAATTATAGTTTCATTAATTTTATCAATTAAGCCTTGGCTTACTTTTTTATTACGTAAGAACTCGTTAAACTTCTCCGTACCAAAGGCCGGGTCAATTGCTATGAAAGCAAACCTTCTTCTTAGTGCAAAGTCTACAAGTGCCAGTGAGCGATCAGCCGTGTTCATTGTTCCTATGAGATACAAATTTTTAGGAATGTAAAAATCTTCATCTTCTTCAGTATATGCAAGTTTGATAGCAAATTCTTTGCCACGTTTATCTGATTCAAGTAACATCATTAATTCTCCAAAAATTTTAGATAAATTTCCACGGTTAATCTCATCAATAATCATGTAAAAATTTTCTTCTGGCTGATTAATTGCCTTTTGACAAAAGCGATAGAAAAGACCATCTTTTAATGCAAACCCATTTTCAGTTGGTTTATACCCTCGAATAAAATCTTCATAAGAGTAAGATTGGTGAAATTGAACGATTTCTACTTGTTTTGCATCTTTCTTATGCATATGTAAATAAGCAATACGTCTCGCTGCGAATGTTTTCCCTACGCCTGGAGGTCCTTCTAGAATGATGTTCTTCTTATACTCAAGTGATTCAATTATTTCGCTTGCTTGTTCTTCCGACATAAACATTTGAGATAAAAAGTTCTCTTGAGTATATGTTTCTATCCCAGTAGGAATCTGATCACCAACAGTATTACCTTTATAGTCATTAGGTTTCTCTTTAATGATGGATAATACATCTCCAACAACTTCTTCATAAGCAGTCCATTCAGTTAATGTTTTAACTGGTAAACCTTCATACAACCAATTACCTACTTGAATCCATTCGACATCTCTTATAGATTTGAAACGATCAGTAGACTCTTCAAATTGATATTCGCTAATAATTCTCCCATATCCCACAATATGATTACTGTCTTGTTTTATAAAAACATAATCTCCAATTTGCATTTCATTACAAAATTGGTAGTTTGCTAAAGCATCATTTCTAGGTTTTTCTACCGTTTGTCGTTCTTTTTGTAACACATCTGCTATTTCTTCTTTGCTAACATAATTTCTTAAATCACCAAGCCCATCCCACCCAATAGCAATATGAGACTTTTCTTGGAACTTGCTCCACAAAGCATTATTTTTTCCGGCTGACAGAACCCAATACTTCGGCTCACCAACTGGATCAGTAACTTCTAGCGTTTCCTTACTAAAGTTATTATACAAGTAACTAAAAAACTGATCAATTTCTAAAAGAATTGGTAAATCCGTCAATCCACCAATTATTTCTTCATATTTCTTGACAATATTTTCTCCTTTAATAGCTTGCTGAAATTTTAAAAACTTGTCTCCGTGTGAATCACCTCTTACGTATTTAGGGTTTATTTTTAATACATTTTCTACCGCAACTTTATCTTGTTGATTATATAAACAATAATCTTCAGGAAAAACAATTCCAATGATTTCACTAACAACACTTTGACCAAGTCCAAATAACTTATACTGTTTATCTGTCAAAAACTTATCAATCCGTTCATTAATAGGATCGTTTCCATGAATTAGATAAGTAAAAGATTTACGATATTGTTCGATTGAAGCATTCATCTCTCCAAGTGCCCTTTGTCTTGCTAATGGCATAAGCAATGCATTAATATGGTCCCCGACTTGTTGAACATCTACCCATTCCATTCTCTCTATATAAGACTGATTCTTGAATTGTTTGAAAAACTTTAGGCTCTCTTTGATATAATCAAGATGAGAAAGTTTATCATTCTCGTCCCACTTATACACATAAAGGTATTTTTCTAGCAATGAAAGATCTAATCTAGATTGCAGCAACTTCGGCTTTTTCCAAAGTTTTAATATTCTTTCATAATCCTCTTTGGATAGTAAGAAGTTTGTTCCTTGAGGGGATTTAATTATCCGCTGATTCATAAACTCAGGGGTCTCTTTCAAATCTCGTCGCATTAGCATATGTGAATCTTCATCTATGCGATAATCATCAACACGCAAATCAATCTTTAACTCATTATCTACCTCATACACTTCTGAAATAACTTCTGTGAAAGCAATAATGCCGCCTGTGTCGCGTTTTCCACCATCTGAACGCCAAATAAAGACCTTATCTCCAACGCTCACTTGGTCTTTAAAATGTTCTTGGCGAATGCTCCAATTAATCGTTGCATTTTCTGCTACATATTCGCTTACTGGAAATTGTTTTGGATTTCCTTGAAAAATCCAATAATTCATGTTGTTTCCCCCTTAGTTTATAATTTCATCGATTTCTTTTTTTGAACAAGACACATTAAGTTAAATTAAATCCTCTAACCAACCTCTTTCTTCAAACGTTTCTGTATAATCTTCAACACTTTCTGTTGCAAAGGTTTCTCTTGTTCATTTAATGCTAGCGTCTACAAGATATATCAGCCTCTACAATCAGAAACATCGAACAGTGGATGAATAATTATCCTCGTAAATTTTAGGTTGTGAAACAGCTAAAGAAGCCTTTATCAAAGAATTAGGATTACTTGTTAGTTAAAGATGATGAGTCATTTACACATATAGCAAATTCACAAAACCTAGGTGGCTAACTTAAACTTGTAATTTAGGTAATTAAAGATATACAGGTGTTTTAAAATATGATTGACTCACAAATCCAAGTTGCTAATTTGAAATTCAGGCTAAAGTATTTTTTTAATATGTTTTTCTATTTTTTTAATTTCATTAGTCTTTTCACGACTTTCTATTGCTTCCTTAAATTTATTATCTAATACGGTAATTTTTATGTGGTTTAAACTACCATTAACTTTTTCATACTCCAATGCTCCAATTCTACCAAGTATTTGAAGATATGATAAAAATAAAAGTGCAAATTCTCTTTGACCTGATTTCACTTTATCTACTTTTACCTCTCTATAATTTACTAATGAAGCACCTAAATTTATTGCTCTAATATTAATTTCTTTTTTATATGTTTCTAATATAAACATACTAAAATAAATTTCATTTCGCGATCTAAGAAATATATCTTGGTAATTTTTTTTAGTTAAATCAATTTTCTTATCACTTTCTGCATTAATTACTTCTTCCATGCCTTTTTCAGTTATTTTCTCTTCTATAGTATCCAGTCTTTCAGGAAGGTCCATATCCTCTAATATTTTTGTAATTTCAGAAACTCTATTTGAAGATTCATTTATTTTTTGAATACTTGTTTCCTGAGTTAAATCTTGATAAATTGCAATAGATATTGCTAGCATACCTATAATTATTGAAATCATTCCTGATGTAATTGATATAACATCTATTACCAAAGGACTATCAATTAATTTAAATCCAGATATAAATGATATAATGAGTATAGTGATTAAAAACACATAAATAAAATGCACTCGATCAATTTTTTTAGGAATTTCCACTGATAATTCTCCTTTTTATTTTTATTATATTTCTATTTTAGCAAATTCTATAGTGTTATTTTATATTATAGTTATGTAAACCATCTCTAATTAGTAAAACATTCAAATTATATTTTATGATTAATTCTTGTCTTAAAACATCTGTTAAATAAACTCACATAAATGAAAAATCAAGTTTTTAATATCTTTCTCAAAAATCATAATCAGGGCAAGGTAATAATACTAGATAATATGTATTTTATACTCTTTATCTTCTTTTGTTTTGTCTTATTTAATCATTTTATATTTGGATCTCATTATTGACTAAATTATTAGCTACTACCAAACCTCTTGTCTCAGTGATGCCAACATAGTAAGTGTTAAGGTATTTATTGCTTTTTTTAAAGGATGAAACCTACTTAAAACTAAAAGATTATTCTATCTAGTGAGGCTATGTTTATCATTACATAACACATTTTTTGTTCATTAATTTTTATAATACTTCATTTTTTCTCCAGTTAGATAAGAGCTAATCAACAACTTTTTTGTTGATATCAACCTATTATTTCTAGTAATTCGCTTAAAATTTCAATTTTAACAATTTACTATTTGATCTAAATATTTATTAATAAGTTTTATAACTACAGATGTTTTATTATCGCTATCTTGTAAATTATTTATATCTGAAAGTAGGTTATATTCAAACTTTATATTAATTGCTCTTTGTTTTAATTCTTTTAATGAAAAATCGATATCACGTTTTCTGTATTCTTGATATAAAAAATGTGTTATTTTAGTTTTAAAAAGACTATGGTTTACTTGTGATAATTCTTCTTCGAAATTTAAATTATTATTTATCATTGATGATAGTAACGTATAATAATAAAATGGAATAAACGAACGAATAAAAGGTAATACATGAAAATTATTTGCCATATCAATAAGCCCTAATGATTGTCTAAGATGACCATAAACTACAAGATAAAATATATCACCGCTTGATAATTTACTTGTATCTAAATAATCATTTTCTTTTTTATATTTTTCAATTCGAACTTTCCAGCTTTCTTCTAAATCATCACCTTCATCTAGAATAATTGATGCAGAATTTTTCTTATCTATATGATTAATAATTTCTTCTGTTGTTTTTACTTTTGATTGATATTCTTCAAAGTTTTTAATATTATTAAATAAACTTAAAAATAATGTTTCTGTTAATTCGTTTAATTTTTCATTATCTTGATTAATTATTACTGATAAATACCTTAATGGTAAAATAATTAATTCACTTTCTCTATCTTCAATAATTTTTATATTATCTTTAACTGTATCCGAAATGATGCTTTTCATTTTCTTTATATGGATTTCATTTGAAATACGATTTAAAGTGTTTATATAACTTGGAATAGGATCATCAAAAATGTGGTAGTCTCCTAGTAAAAAAAAGCTGTTTTGCTTCTCATCATTAACATCAAAATTTGCTGCTGCACTAAAACAATATGTATCTTTTTCTTTAAACAGATATTCGAGCGCTAAGTTTACAATGTACCTATTTTCATACCAAAAAATATTAATTGAATCTATCACGAACAAAGGAATATCTTCTAAGTGATTTTCATCAAGTTCTTTTAATAAAGATAGATAATCATTTTGAACAATGGCTAACTCTTCAATTAAAGGTTCATTCATCGTGTTCTTCCTCTTTAAAATTTTCTGGTAAGCCATATTCTTTTTCTAATAGTTTTATATGTCTATTCATTATCATCATACAATCGAGAGCTACACTAGGAAGTTTTTGTATATTTTCAATATCAGGGACTCCATGATATTGATGACCAGGAGCAGAACATTTTAATATAGAACTTTCTCTTATCGCACCCCAGAGTCCATGTTCATATATTGAATCGTAATCATAATAATACTTCCACAAATTTTCTTCTCCTATTTCTTTAAATTTATTTCTAATATTTCCTGAACCAAAATATTTAGTATCTATGTTAATAAATTCTTCATTTTTAAACTCTGAAACTAAATTGTTAATATATTCAAAAGGAACATGACTACCTTCAACTTCTGGATTTTCTTCTGCATAACGTCCATAAATCAATTTGTATTGTCCGATACCATAATCTTGATACTCTCCCCATATATCCTTATGATTTGGTTCTTCTAATAATAAATATTTTGTCATCATATAACTTTCGGTAATAGATCTCATAATTGTTCGACCCGATATAGTATTCTCTAAGTTATGATCAACTAATTCTATAAGTCTCTTATAAGAGAATGTAAAAATGCCCAAAAGAACTAGCATCTTATTGTCTAATGGTCTTGTCTCTATTAATAATTTAGTATAATAATTTAAAACTTCATAAATATATTCTTTATGTTTTTCTAAATCACCTGATTCATTTGCAGGATTTTCAATATTCATATAAAAAACCTCACAATCTGTTAATAAACTTATTTTTTTCCAAAACGTCTTAACAAATCTAATGTCGATTGAATTCTTATCATTCAATCCAGCACTAATACCAATTTCAGCTGAACGAATAGTTGGCCTATATAATTTCATTTCAGGAGTTTCATGAGAAACAAGAGCATATTGAGACATCGTCTGAGAAAAAACATTATCATGCGCGACTTGAAGTTTACCTGCTACTAAAAATTTATTAAGAACTAAAAATCTAACATCTGTACTTAAGTTACTCTGATGGTCAGATAAATATCCAAGAATATTATTAAGTTTTTCGATACGCTTTTCAATAGAAATATTATAGCCTTTAATAACTTTCAATAAATTTAAAGAATCACTTGGAACAACTAAGGAAAGAGGCCTTAATGATTTAACAACTTGTAACTCTTCTAAAAATGTATAAAACTTATTTTGCTCTTCGTTAGATAAAGTTAATATTGTCGACATTTGAAGCAAATTAATGTCTTTATCTAAATCATTAAGATATTTTATAATCCTAAAACATTTTTGGATTTGTGTAGTTCTTTCGCCATCATTTATAATTAAACCTAACCATAAGTATTCTGGCATACGCCTGTAATACCAAGGTTCTTCTTGCAATAAATCTTTTAATTCATAATTAAATGGAGTTATTAATCTACCTTTTTCAAATTTATGGTCAGATAACTTACTTCGTTCAATCAAATCTGCTAACCTCCTATGTTTTTTCTTTTCACTACTTCTGTAATGGTAATAAATATTTTTTTATTTGATTCAACAAAGCGGTGCTAAAATCTTTAGTTCACTTCTTTTTTTGGAAGTTATTTTATTGTAATACAATTTGTAATGGATAACTTTATTTTTCACAAACTATTTCCTACCCCACTCCCAATGCTTTATAAACTGCATCCATTGGATCTGAATAAAATATTGGTTGAACTTTAACAATTAATTCATTTGGTACGGTTTGCAAATCTGCGACTTGGGATGCTGGGATGAGTATCTTTTTTGCTCCTGCGTCGACACAAACCTGTAATAAGTTGGCAAACTCTTCTACTTTAGATATTGTTCCACCAACTGTCATATTTCCTATAACGACTGTACTTTCCTGTACTGGTTTATTCATTGCTGTTGAGGCTAAACCAATGAGCTGAGCAATACCTAAGTCTTTGGTTAAACCAACACCTTGAAGATCACTCACATGCATTAAATAATCTTTTGATTTTATGCTAATTGTATTACTAATACTTTTACTATTTGCTGAAAAGTATCTATACGCAGTATCTAGACTTTCTCTCACTTCTCGATTGGAACCAATTCCAGATTTGTCATACTTACCTGATCCATTAACTATTTCATTTTCTAATTTATAAACGCCAAGCATTCCTGACTCACTTTGTCCAGAAACATAGACATGGCCCGGCTTACCTATTCCTTCTGGAATTAATTTTCCGCCGCCTTGTTCTGGTACTGAAACATGATGTTCTTCCATTGTTTCTTTATCAATATAAGAAAACATGACATCATAAAATTCCATGCCACCAATTTTCTTTAATTGTTCTTTGACACGACGACGTCCTTCTAGTGCGTATTGTAAAACTTCTTCAACATCTTCTTTGGTATAGTCACCATGTGTATAAATCAGTTTAATCATACCTGAGACTGTTTTTCTGACAGCAATCGTATCACGCTGGTTCAAATGACTTCCTAATGTAAAATAAAGATCAAACGCATCTGAAAATGAACGCTTACGCATTTCTCTAAAATACTCTGCAATATAATCAACAATAAAACCATATTGATTTGTAAAGAAGTTTGGACGCATCTTTAGAATTTCCCAACCTGGTAAATAGTAATGCATCCGATCAAAGAAAGCTGCATCGTTTGCCATCTCTTCTGGGAAGGGGGCAAAGAGATGAGATGTCTTTACTAATACTTCAACACTTTGATTTATATTTCCGACAAAGACCATTGAAGCACTCGCATTTTTCTCTTCTTTACCACGAGCAAAAGAACCAGAAGCCATAAAGTCTTTCATTATTTGAATCCCATCATTATCTTTAAAACGAATTCCTGCTACTTCATCAAATGTCACACAATCCCACGTACCGACTAATCCAATCGTTCTCGAAGCCATGTTATAAAACAGGTTAGCAACTGTCGTTTGCCCACCTGAAACAAGAATTGAGTTTGGTGATAACTCTTTATACACATGAGATTTCCCTGTACCTCGTGGTCCAAGTTCACACATATTAAAATTATTTTCGACTAATGGAACAAGCCTTAAAAGGAGATGCCATTTAACGCGCTCTTCTAATTGAGTTGGTTCCATCCCTATTGAACGCATTAAAGCATCAATCCACTCATCTTTAGTAAAATTAGCTCGTCCTTCAAATATTTCTGTCACATCCATATTTGGCATTTGAATTGGTTGTAAGTTATTTATTGTAAACGGACTATTATTACGCTCTTCTTCATCATAATAGTAATCCATTTTGATCATACACCAAATCCCACCGACTAATAATTTATCATATTCTTTCACAAAATTAGGAGGAACAGGTACACCTTTTAAACTCAGATTTGAAAATTCAGCTTCATACTGATCAAGTTTAGGATTGAGTTTAACTGTCACTTTATCAATAATTGAATATTGACCTAACTCACGAATACGCGATTTAATTTTCTCTGCTTCATCAGGTCGCACAAAGTTTTCTGTAAGAATTTTCTTTACTTGTTCAACACCTGCTTGAATACTTGCTTCTTCATCAGTCGCGGCATACATACCAAGTAAATATTCTAAGACATAAACAGGTACATTAGCGCCTTCTTTAATTAACTTCGTTAAATCTTTTCGTACAACACGTCCAGCAAAAACATCATTTAATTTATCATCTAATAATCCTGATGTAACTTCTATATCACTCAATTAAAATGCTCCTTTCTCTAGAAATCAAAGTCGCTCACAATTCCTAAACTTATTGAAAATGGAATGCGTTCAACTACAAAATCTGTTTCTATATCTTTTAAAACTAAGTTATATGTTTTATTTCGATCATAGGGTTTATTTTTTAGTACAAATTGAATTTGAGACATCCGGTCTTTTGGATTATCTGATGATAAATCTGCGATCATTTTTTCTTCATTTGAAATCATAATTTCATCTTCATCTTCCATATAAATTGATAATGAACGAGCAATATTCTCTTCTGATACACGTTCTTTTTGGAAGAACTCTAAAGTAAAGATACTATTTGTAATTCGGCGCATTGTACTTGTTAAAGCAACATCCACTTTTTCAGTCATTCTAGCACCTGCTTGACCACGTCGTTTATTTTTAATTGTTAATAAAGGAATTACAATTTCTTGTAAACTTGCTCCGCCATGGACAAAGTTTGCTCCTCCACCTTGAACGCGATAACGAATGTTAGCATTCGGTACATATGCATAAAGTGGCTTTTCATTATCAATCATTTCAGACAGATTAATTGTTTGTTGACCTGATACCTCTTTATTTTCATGAGACAAGACATACCTTCGGCTCAACTCAAGCGCATTATCTACTTGATCTCTTTGCATTAAGTCACTTGCTTCTAATTTATCTCGTTCATATAAGAAACCATGATCTGCAGTAATATATATATTTGTTGCACTGACACTCTTTGTCAGCGAGGTGACTAACTCAGATAGTTGTTTGATTGCACGTTCAACAGCATCAAATGTTTCAATCTCAGTAGCTGCATTATCACCAATCGCATCAATTGCATCGTGATAAATATAAATCAGTTTTTGTCCTTTAAACATTTTGCGTTGAGCAGTAACATTCATTGTAACTAAATCATCATAATGTAATACAGTGCTTGCTTCATTTGAAGCTTTTACTATTTTTCTACGATTATCAATCCCTGATGTACTCTGTTCATTTACTAAGACATTACTTTTATCATCAATGATTAAATCTTGATGTGGTAATAATGCTGCCATTCCTAATTTTGTAACTGAAGGAAGAACTCCTAACATTGTGCTCAACTGACAATCGCCAATAATTTTTGTTTGGATATCTGCTTGTAATTCTTTTCCTGCCTCATAGCGCAAAGCATCTGAAATAATGACAAATACACGTTCATCATTATTAATATGTGGCGCAACATGTGTTGAATAGAACTTTTGTTGTTGATCAATCGCAGGTAATGACCAGTTTTCTGCTAAATTCTCATGCACTGCTTGTGACCAATGAATATTTAACTCTTTCACAAACCAATCTGTATAGATATATTCAATAAGCGTTCTTATTTCTTGTAGTAATTCATCCTGGTTTTCTTCATCAAATGCACCATAAAATTTACGATAATAATAATCAACAAGATAATACTCTTCTGCATAAGCATCATACATGCGACTCGACTGATCTTTTGGTATGCCATGTTTATATTTATGTTTAAATTCATAGATTTTGATCGCATAATGCAGCGCTTCATAAATTGGACGGAATGTTTGATAAAAATGTTTCGTTCTTCTTGTTTGAATTAATGTTAAATAATGTTCAAAATCTTCTTGATCGTCTTTCAACCTATTTCCAATATAAGAAATGATTGCTTGATCAACAAATGGGAAAACTTCTGAATTTACATATTCATCAATCGGTAGTTCATTGATGATTTCTGATACTTTTAATTCTTGTTCAATTGATTTTATATAATTATTATAGGTAAGTTGATCTTTACGATGGTTCATCCAATGATCAACAAACACATAGGCGTTTGTTTGATTTTCTTTTGCAATAAATGAGTTATAAGCAATCAAATGTTCTTCATTTATTGATCGTGTGGCTGCGGTCATAATGAGATGGATGAATAATGTTTTCAACGTTTTTTCTTCACGATTATAACCATAATGTCGACTCACATAATTCCAGAATGTTTCTATGCTAAAGTACTTACTAATGTCACTTAAATAAGCATTTGCTTCGTCATCTAGTGTGTCCATTAATACTGCACGTAACACTGGCTCAAAATCAACTGAATAAGTCTTACAAAGAACGTTCATCATACCCAGTTCAATCTTCTCTTGTGTATAGGAATGAATATTTAACGATTTCAAACGACGAATCCGTTCTTTACTTGCAAAAAAGCGCTCATAATTATCTATAGTCGAACGAAGTCCAGGATCAATTCCTATTTCATTCATTACAAGTGATAGCCTATCCGCGTAAAAAGTTTGCCCGTACATATATGTATCATATAACCAATTATCTTCTGAAGTTAATTCGATATCTGTGTAAATTAAATATGAAGATGTATTATCCTCTTCTTCTAATAAATGTTTAATCGCGAATTGATTATTATTAGTTAATCGCACAATTTTTACATTATCTAAATCTAATCTTTGATAATCTTCGACAAATTCATGATTGTAATCTGTCCAAAATATAATTTTTCGTTTCTCTTCATCTTTTAATGATGCATTAAATTGTTCTTTTAATGACTTTTCAATTTCAGTCATGTTCATATGAATCACCTGCCTGTGTGTAGTATAACCTTAAATATAACTTTATTGTGAATATAACAAGTAATAGACTTTTGAATGTAAATAATTGGTTCACTAAAAATCCCATATTATCTCATAGATTCAATTTCTTTTAAATTATTTATACTAAAAGCTTAGACTTTATTTAGTCTAAGCTTCTTTTTTTACCTTCATACAATTCTTGAAAATCATCAAAAAATTCATTTTCCCACTTTTCATCATCAAACGTTTCATAAGAAACAACTGTAGCTTCAAATTCTTCTATTTTTTCCATTTCCTCTGAAACTTCAAAACCACTTTCTTCTCCATAAGTATCTCCGTCTATTAAATTAATATCATTTGCATTAACGATATATATGTAATTGCCGCCACTTAATTCAAAACTAGCTTCTATTTTCAAAGGTAATCCATTTTCATCCCATGCAGCAAAGGCTATCACTGCATCTCTTATATCTTCCCCACTATTGTTCTCGATAATTACTTCTAACATATCTGGATATAAACTTTTAAGTTCTTCGTCTTGAACTATATAATCTTTATCTATTACTTTAAGTGGATTCTCTTTAAGTTTTTCTTTAAGTTCTTTCTCTGTTAATGAAACTTTTTCGTCTACATGATCTTTATTTGATTCGCTGCTATCTTCTGATTTTTCATCAAGGTCTTCAGTTTGCTCTTTAGATATTACTTCTTCATCAGATTGTGAATCAGCTTCAGTTGAACTACTACAACCCACAAATAATATCGTTAACAAAATCAGAAAGTTTACTTTAATCATTTTGTCTCCCCTGCTAGATTTTTGTAACTAAACCTTTAAACTTCTGATAATTTTCTTTGACACCGTCATCTAAGTCAATTTCAATTTGCATGTCTGCCATATGATGCAGCTTTTCATCAAATTCTTTAAGTTCAGCAATCTTTTTATCAACTGATGTTAATTCTTTTTTTGCATCGCGAATTTCACTTGCGCTTGCTTCAGAATCAATGACAAATTGTAAATCACTTTTAACTGTATCATAACGTGCTTGTACATCATGTAAATAATCTGTTCGGATACGTGACAATGTTGTTTTATCATAACGATGCATATAAATTAAACAATTAAAGGCTTTTTCTTTACCCGATGTAAACTGCCAATAAATTGGGTGTTTTTTATATGTTTGAACATGATCTTTATAAAAGTTATTTAAGAAATAACGACGAATTGCTTCGCGTGAAGACTCATTTACCCGTTTACCAATGGCTTCAGCTACGAAAGTCAAATTCTCTTCTAACGTTTCAGTTCCATAAGTTGTATTAACAAAGTTAATAAATAAAGACACAATATCATCGTCAAAGTATGAGTCGGGTAAGATTGGTAAAATATTATTATCATCTGCTGGGAATGTTTGATAACGACTTGAATCAAATTCGCCACCTGCATAAATGAGACCCTCTTCATCGAGAGAGTATCGTCCTAGTGCACAACCTATGGCATAAGAAATAAAACTTTTTATATCACGTTCCAAATTAGCTTTCCTTATAGTGACATCTTTATCTTTGACTTCTGGAGTCAATTCATCTGTTAAATTATATATTCTAATAAACATGCTATTTAACTCTTCTTCGTTAGTTTTTAATTGATTAAATTGTTTTTCTGCATCATTTTGCCAATTAATGAAGGATGATTCTATTATATTTGACTTATAATTTAATAATGCGTGTTTTCTAAAGTTCCATGACGTTTCAAATAAGTCCCAATCGTTTTTAGATATTTTCATGTTTTCTTCAGATAACAAAGATATATTATTCATTAAATTTTTTTTTGGTAACATCACTGGGATGTTATTAATATCACGCATTTGATAACTTATTGTTTGATTATATATATCCAGTATAAAATCTACAACTTTAGTATTTAACATACCTAAAAAATACAATTCAAAATCATTTTCCTTAATATGAAATGTGGGTCCTTTCTTATCATAAATAGCACCTTTTGTAAATCTTGCTGAAAATCCTTTACTTGAAATCCCGTTATATGATATTCCACGTTTATACCAATATTTTTCAGATAATAAATTAGATGTTTTATTTTGATTATAAAAATCTCTAGCTTTTTGTGACCAATCTACAACTTCTTCTATATTTCCATACCACTTTCTGTAATTCCCACCTTTTATATAAAGCTCCCATCTACATCCTATTTTATGATTAGAAACTTCCCACACCTTCCTTAAATATTTTTTATTGTTAGCTGTTATATTTTGAGAACCAGTAACGTCTATATATTCTAAAAACTTTTTCGATTTTTCAAAAACTTCATATAATTTCATGGGCACCCAATATGCTATTGAGTTCCCAGGAACTTTCTTAAAATTATCTTGATTGAATGTATAACGATAGTATACATTAGGATTTTCAATTGCTTCAAGTGTTTTTATTGATTGAACCTTTGCACCTTTGAACTCTTCAAGTCTTATATATTCACCTTCGATATTACTTGTATAATTTCTTAATGTAAATGTGCATATTGGGACTGTTGCTCCATCAAAACCAGAATACTCTAGTTGGATTAAGCTACTAATTGTTCTATCATTAATAATTTTATTACGTAGTTTTTCATATGATGAAATAAACATCCAAACATATGGCGTCATAAAACCAATTTGACCATTTTCTTTTGTTACTGAAAAACTATATTCGATAAATGAAGAGAAAAAGTCACTATTTACATCTGGATAATTGTCTTTTAAATAATCTTTAACAACATTTGGTATGTAACGATTTCCAGCATAAGGTGGATTTGTTACAAATACATCATGTCTCATATTCATTATTTCTGCTTGTTTAGACAAACTCGAATAAAGATTAAATAAATCATTTTTCATTTCTAATTCAAATATATCATTAGTTTCTTGATTGAATATTAATTCTCGTTCATCTAGAAAGTCTTTGTCAAAGGTAGTTAATTTAATCAGTGAACCGATTGATTTAGCATCTTTAAATTGCGTTAGAAAATCTTGCATCTTATCATAGTTTTTTCCTTCTTCTTCGCCTGCTAAGAAAATAAGTTCTTCTTCGGTTATGTCATTTGTTTCTTCGATAACAGCTAAGTTAATCTTTAATCTTTCTTGTTCAATACTCCTTAAAAAACGTTTGTTATATTGTAAAGCTTTCATAACAACTGAAAAAGAAGCTAATTGGTATGCACGTTCATCGATATCTAAACCATATAAATTATTTTCAATAATTAAACGAGGAATCTCACGTGTCATATAACCATTCTTTTCATAAATTTCATATAAAACATCAAACATATAAACAAGAATGTGACCACTACCCATTGCTGGATCAAAACATGTGATTTCTTCAATATTCAAGTCTTCATTAGTATGTTTTTTTATTTTTTCTGAATAATCTTCTTGTCTATTCTGTAAGTAAAACTCCCAGCTTTCAATGAGATCATTTTGTTCTGGATGAGATTCCACCCAATATCTACCTAAAGCATTTTGTACCATATATTTAACAATCCAATCAGGTGTAAATAACTGAGTGGCTGCTGGTAATTCTTCTGGCTGATATTGTTTTTTAGCTTGAATGACACGCTCGTTCTCTTCAGTTATATAATACTGATATAACCAACCAATAATCTCCACTTGTTGCCAGTCTTCTTCTGGAATTTTTTCTGTATCAATCATTTCAATCACAAAAGACTCTGTTCCAAGTAGTCCTTCTGGAAAGAGAATCATTTTATAATCTTCTAACGTTTCAAACATGAAAGGCATATACTTATTTAAATCATTACAGTGTAATTGAATCAAGTATTTAAACAGTTCATCTGTTTCATTATTCATTTTCAAGTTATAGACTTTTTCTTTATCTATATCTAAATCAAGTGTCAATGCCTCTTTCATCATCTCAGGTTCACTACTTGTTCCACTTTCAGATGAGAGCACACGCACTCTTGTTGGTAAATAGTCATTAACTTCCATAAAACGTAAGGCAACAAAACGGTTAAACCAAGTGTAGGCAACTTCTTCTATCACTTGGTCATACCCTTTATCTTCAATTTGATTAATTAATTGATTACGCTGTCTACGTTCTAAGTCAGATAACGTTTTTCCTTGAATCACAAAAGCATCTGAACTTTCAACATCCGCTTCTTCGACTTTATCTTTAGATATTCCAATTTTTAATGCTTGCAATTCAACTCGTTCAATTAATTCATTACGTGCTGCTATGGCAAAGTTTTTAAGTGCTGTTTTATTCAATCAATTCACCCTTTACTTTCTAAATTCAATATGTTTGTTGGATTTAATAATATCTTTTAATTTACGTGATAAAGTATTAACGTATGTGTCAACCTCTTCTTCTGTTGAAAGTCGCTTTGCTTGAACAAGTTCATTTACATTAACTGCTTCAATGGGAATCTCTTTAACTTTACCTTCTCCACTGCTTACTTTCGGTGGATAGTCTGTTTGACCTTTTCTCTTTCTCTCTTTTTCAGCATTTCTTAGATTTTCATTAATTAAATGGATCATTCTTTCTTTTGAATTAACACTTTGAGTAACAAGTGCATCCAACATATGAATTTCTTGTTCATTTTCAATTTGATCTAAAAATTGCTTATATTGACCACGAATTGTCGTTTTTGTATCATTAGATATATCATCATCATTTAACAGTAAACTCACTTCATCAAAATCATTTTGGACTTTATCTTTCGTCTCTTTTCTTTTTTCTTTCAAAATTGCTTCAATTTGCTCATTTAATACATTGACTAATGGTGATATTTTATGTATATCTCCATATGGCTCAGATTTATTTAAAATTTCTTTTATTTCATCCATGGCTGTTTCGACTTTATTCGAATAGACATAGTTTTTTACTTTTTCATATTTTTCTAAAGCATCTAGCCCAATATCATAAATGTCTTTTTGATTTGAATCAAAGAAACTTTTGAGTGCAGTGATATCTTCTAACCAATCACCTATATCATCTTCTAAATCCTTAAATCGTTTTAAAAAAGTTAAGTTGTCAATTTTATGATCGAATTGCTCAAAGTGTTCTAATCCTTTATCTAACAAACTCATGCCAGGGTATGATCGATTTTCATAACGAATTTTATAATTATTTATCATATCTATTTCTTTTTCCATTAAATGACGTATCTCTCTAATCAGTCCATCTTCATCTTCTGGTAAGTCACGCTTATTGAATAAATCGCGAACAACCTTACGAATCTGGCGAATTAGTCCTTCATCAATTTCTTCTCTAAAGGTAACAACTGCTTTATCCGCTTCTAAATTTTTAGTGAATACAGTCATTAATTTTTTGATGTGAACTCCTGGTTCTAAGTACTCTGCATTATAAGTAATTCGAATGCGTTGTTCTTTTAAAAGTTGAGCAATAATTTGAGCAACATCTAATGATTGCCAACCATATGGTATAGCTTCAAAATGATCAAATAGTCCTTTAACTCTCACTTGTTGTTTCATATCATGTTTCATACGGATGTGTGCATCAACTTCTTGCTTTGCTCTTGCATTATATTCTGTAAAAGTAGCATCATCCAACGTTGTTTGTTGTGATGTTGCTAAGATATAATCATTTAATTCGCGTTCTGAATTTGTATGTTGTTCTATATAAGGTAATTTTGTATAAACATTTTTAACTAAGATTTCTAGTGCTCCATTTAATTTTTCATGGACACTTGATCCTCTAATTTCCAGCTTATTTCCATTCACATAGAACTCACTATCTTTTAGCGCATCAGTTAACATATCTCTTGCTCGAGTTCTGCGTTCACGCACTTCTACTTGTTTATTATTTAATATGTTTTGGATATTTTCATCTAGTTTATGCATATTACGGCTTTTACGATACTCTTCGATTTTTAAAGATGCTTCAATTTCTTCTACGTATTCATTATTGCCACCTAATTTAATAATCACATTATTGACACTACTAGATTGCATTTGTAATTGCTGGTCAGGTAAGCCAAACTTTTCTGATAATGGTGTGAGAATTTCCATCCCGATCTTTGCTGATTGATTACCATGAGTCTTTTCATCGATTATTTTATTAAATGAAAAATTATAAACATTGGAATAGCTATATTTTTTTACATCATATAGATCGTCATAAATATACCTAGCAAGTTCTCTTCTCAGAATATCTTCTTCAATAGCAATATGTTTTATTTCATTATTTACATCTTGTTCATCATCTGTTAAAAAGAAATATTCATCGCCATTCTTTTCTATTAACGTTTCTTTAATGAGTTTTCTTAATGATGTTTTAATTTTTTCTTTTAATTCTAATTTATCTTCATCAACATGCGTAATCATTAATGTTGCAAGATTATCAAGATTACTTGGTAATTCTTTAACATACTTTGTCATGAAAAGAACTTTAAGTAATTCAACATTAGTTGAGTCATCACTTAAATTGCTATTTATTGCTGCATTTTCAATCACACGTGAGACAGATGGTTGGAGAAATTCTTTAATAGTATCGTAAAAAGCATAGAACGGAATTAAAGCACCTTTTTCTTCTTCCATAAAACGTATTCCTGCTTCACGATAAGCAGATAACATTGAACGTTCACCTTCTGATAAATGTTTACCTGATGAACCATGCTTTCTCACTTGCTCAAAAACGTTTTGAAGCAACCTAAATTGGTAAGGAATGAATGGATAGACATCCGCATATTCTTTGGCATCCTGATACCCTCTTAAATCTGCTGTGTTGTCACGAAAACTAATTAAGTTATTTAAGATGGCATCTTTATTCGGATAGGTAGCTTGTAAGGAATCATTCGCATATTCCTTCTTTTCTAAGATACGTTTTTGAATGACTTCATCAACTGCTACAGATGATAATGATAATTTCGTGTCAAAACGTCCTTGTATACGTGAAAAATCATCACCCTTTACTGTAACAATTGAATCAATACTTTCTTGAGACGTGACCATAACCCACGCTTGTCCATTACACAATGCTCCTAGATTTTCGGTCACTGTTTGTAAGTTCAACATGAGTGCTCTACTATCACCTATGTACTGACCAATTTCATCAATTAAGAAAACAAGATGAAAACCTTCTTCTTTAGTATCAATATAAGCTTTTACCTCTTTAGCAAACTCTTCGATACTAACACTTACGTTATCAACTCCGTTTGATAACCAGTTATCTATTTCTTTTTCACCCATCTCTGTTGCTTCAAGTAATGCCTCTTTAACATAATGACTATCGAAATAAAAAGTATTTCGGCGATCTTCCCAACGCTCACCTGCAGCTTCTTTAAATGCCTGTTTAAATGAATCAAATAAACTATTTTCATCTAAGTATTGTTCTAGTTTAGCAATTCCTAATTTGTCACCATAGTAACCACGATGTTCATTGAACACTTTTAAAAGAACACTTAAAATAGCATCTTCTTTAGATTTATTATTAAGTTGACTTTTAGAATCAATATTAAATAAAATTGTCTCAGTTGGAGCGTCAGCTGTTCTTTGCATATTTGCATAAACTATCGGATCATTAATTTTATCTTTAAAATAATCAATTGGCTCTTTTCCCGCAATTACATTATTATTTAATAAATATGATAAAATTTTTAAAAAGTGTGATTTACCTGAACCAAAGAATCCTGAAATCCATACACCTATTTTATCTGTTCCCCATCAATCCCTCGTAAATAATTTTCATAGAAAGTAGAAAAGTGTTTATGCAACTCTTTTGTAACAACATACTCTTCTAACTCTTGCTTTACATCTGCTTCACTCGTTTGATCTGCTTTAATAACACCACGTAAATCTCTATCTATATCTTTTTCAAACATATCTTTAATTAACAATTAAATTCCCCCTTAACGATTATCAACTAACTGAAATGCTCTGTAATAGTTATCATCCATAAACTTATTAAATAAATTAAGCGATTGTCCATCATAAAGTCCTGGGTAAAATAAAATGACTGGTAACTTATCAATCCGTTCTTGTAAATTATTTAAAATAGTATGTGAACGCACAAAAGGATAAACCTTACGTACACCTGTAATAAAAATGACATTATGATCCTCTAAATCTTCAACCATTTTGTCTAAAAATAGTCCTGGTTGGGCAAATGTTGTTAGTGCTTTGTAAAACTCATCGCTTCCTCGCTGTTCTTCCATCTTAAATAATTGTTCATAGATTCCTTTTTCCTTTGCTGCTTCAAGTAACATCTTATACAAATCAAATTCAATAACTTTTCGGTTATAAGCTTGATTACTAAAAGTTTTATGAAGTGACTTTACTTTATCTCTTACTTTAAGTTCATTCTTGGGATGATAGTCAAAAACATAGAAGCTAATTTCATTACCTAGTCCACGACCATCAATAAATTTGTCTTCTTTAATTTTATCGTCAATTTCATCTAAACGTTCATTTATATTTTTCATATAATATAATCTCCTAATGCTTTAATGTATTGTTCATCTCCAATGTCTTTAAGATGCAGTTTAACATCTTCATCTAATATAAGCGGATTAATTTGTTCGTTTTTGCGCTTTATTAATATACCAGCTTCAAATAAAACGGTTAACATGGCACGTTTTAGTTTCTCTTGATTAATTTCACTCCAACTAGAGATTGTCTCACTTTGTTCCGCTTTTTCTCTAAAAAAAGTATTCATATCTTTTTTATCTATATAATAATTTCCTTCATTCAAATGTTCACCTACTACTTCAACCATAAACTCTGAGAATATTAAGTCTGTTTTCATAATTGCATAAAGATTTATTGCATTACTCATCTCAACACTACTACCCAAAAAAGCATCACCTAAAAATGAATCAATAACTTGAGCACGTCTCATGACTGTAGGTAAAACTCGGGTAATTCGTCCTTTATTATTAAATTGAAATATATTATCTTCCTGTACCATACGACGAATTTCCTGATCAGAATACCCTTTTAATTTAAGTTTAATCACTTGCTTTAGTTCGAATAATAAAAATGTTGCTCCATTAAGACTCGATGAATATTTAAGTTCATTTTTCATCTATACCAATCCCTTTTCAAATTATCCATTTTTTACATATCTAATTTATTGCATATCAAAAGACACTAAAATGCTACCTTTAGTATATCAGAGTAATGTTTTATTTCATTAAAAATCTTCATTAAGTGTTTAGCCTTGACTACTTTACATTATTTTCCTTCATCATTATTGTAGTGTATTCACGAAAATACATTTTTGTCTTATGATTACTTTTTAATTTAAATTATATGAAAATGTAAAATAACAATAAAAAGAGTCTACATAATACGCAGACTCCAGCTTAAAAGCTCTAATTATTATTACCGTCCTTTTTATTCCTAATCCCTTTAAAAAAACCTTGAACTTTTTCTTTCGCACTATCATAGATGTTTGTTTGTTCTTTGTCGTCTTCATTTTTTTCTTCTTCAAACGCGACTTCTTTATCTTCAACTTTTTCTAATGAGATAATTTTTGATTTTATGTCAAAATCGTGATTAGTTTCTATTTCTTTTTCTTGTTTTTCTATTTCTTCTTTTACTTCTTTTTCAGATTTGCCTTCGATATAATACAAAATTGCTGCTTGCCCGACAGCATAGGTTCCTGAATAGGCGATACCACTACTAACTACTGAGCCACCACCAGGAATAACGAGATTGACATATTTTACACCTTGTTGGGCGACAAAGCGAAAGCCAATACCAAATAATGTGACACCACCTAATGACAAGAGGAAGTCTCTTGCTGCTTTTACATCAAGTTGGATGCCATTTAAATAGGCGATTAAGTTTACTTGGAGAAGTTGAATAGGTACGAGCACAAAGATATCACTCGCCGGAATTGGTGTCAGTGCTACTGTCCCACTTATAGTTGAAAACACTTTAACGAATCGGTTGGCGATTTTTTTTATTGCTTGATCAATTCGATAATTCAACATCATGTAAAGTGCGGCCCGAAAGTCAATGTTTTCTTCAAGATATTCAATTAAAGTTTCAATATTATATCTACCATCGAATTCGATAACTAATTGTGCTTGTTCTTCAGGTGTTAATGTTTCTGGGGATTCATGACTCCATTCAATATAAGCTGAGACAGGAATTACAGTTGAATGATTAATACCTACTTCATTTAATACTGTTTCTGCTTGTTTCACTTTCTCTTGAATATTATCTAGCTTATTTTGTGTATAATTAGCCGGATCTTTAATTCGAGCAGGTTGAAGTGCATCTACGCGCGTAATAATTGTTACAATCGGTATGTCGACCTTGATTTCTTCTGACATTTTCTTTAGTAAAATCGCATCTTCTTTAAGCGTTGTTCTATCAGCTCCATTATTTAACATAAGGAATGCATCTGGTTCAAATTTATCGATTGCTTTTGCTAAAGCCTCTTCAGCTGTATTCGTTGTCGCTTGAACATTCTCTTTGAAACCGCGCGTATCAATAATTTCAAAAACAATTTCGCCATCTTCTTTATATTGGAATAAGTCTGCACTTTCTGTACCTACGTCTACCGCACTTGTTTCTGCTAAGTAAGATCCAGTTATTGCGTTAATTAAGCTACTTTTGCCAACACCAGATCTGCCAATCAAAGCTAATCTAGGAGGACGTTTTTCATTAATACCATCAATTATTTCTTCGATTTCTTTAGAATAAATAGTTTTTTTAATGACTTCTTTCGCAGATTCTGGAATGTTTATTCCCAGATCATCTATAAAATTATCCATTGATTCTAGCGAGTTGACAATTTGGCTGAGTCTTTCTTCTAGTTCTTTTTTCTTATTCAATTTTTATTCCTCCAATTTCGTTCATCAAACCTAGAATACTTTAATTATTATGTTTAATTTTAGCATAATTATCCAATAATACAATTTACCAGATAGTACTTATGTAGCAACTTTCTTCACCAAAAAATCTTAACCTATTAAGAGTGATTGAATAAGTGTGACTTTTCAACAGGATAGCTTGGCAATAGCTCTAATGAATCCATTTGAGCATTATTTTATTGTTCGATATTTGATTTCTTATAAAATTACAGGTTTTATGCTACAATGTAATTAACTTCATTATATGTTATTAAGAGTGACGGAGAGAATTGGCTCTATGATGTCACAGCAACCTACAATTTGTAAGGTGCTTCAACCATCAAAGCATTGCTTTGAATGATAACGAATTTA
>Ga0079226_10000473_pt1 | contig 28062 bp, 26 predicted proteins | sample Poulit2014_FD_76345 | JGI IMG/M metagenome (GOLD analysis project Ga0079226, IMG submission 76345) | Agricultural soil microbial communities from Georgia to study Nitrogen management - Poultry litter 2014 | ecosystem: Environmental > Terrestrial > Soil > Agricultural land | place: USA: Georgia...
ATGAACGATTGCCTCTTATAACAATGGACGATTACTGCCTTTCTGTCAAGCAGTTTTTCTTTATATTCCCCGCCGGCAATTGCATTGGCTGATCAATTATGATAAATTGGATGAGTGATAATAGGACACAGTATTGACAGGAGGGATTACAATGTCCAGAAAATGTACCGTGACCGGACGTCAAACCCGCAGCGGAAATAATCGTTCCCACGCTATGAATGCAAATAAACGCAACTGGAAAGCTAATGTGCAAAAAGTTCGTATTATGGTAGACGGGAAACCAAAACGCGTTTATGTATCTGCCCGTGCCTTAAAATCAGGCAAAGTGCAGCGCGTTTAAATAGCATGACGAAAGCATCCATATACAGGATGCTTTTTTATTTGCTGTTTTCAAAAGTTATGTTTCATCATATAAAACCACACTTTTTGACATACATGAAGTTGCGAGCCAAAAAATAAGCTTCTGCCAATTAATGACAAAAGCAAAAAACACGTTTACTTATCTTTTTTGAAAACACCTGCAATAATCCTGACAAATCCGCCGATAAACCTCGGGAGTTTAATCGTATAAAATTTCATGAGATCTCCGCCTCCTCTGTTTCCAAACAAAGCTTTCAAACAATTTGTAACTAGACATCACGACTCTTTATTACTAATAGTATGCCTTCTTCGTACGAAAAAGTACCAAAATCTGAAATAAGCTTGTTTGAAATACAGCGTGTTGAACCCCAGGATATCGTTTCGTTAATAAGGGGATAATAAAATCCTTCCAATGTCAGTCCCTTTACATCACGTGAATATGGGATAAAAGAGATGTTCGGATACTTTTTATCGTGGTTGATTTTATGTGTACCGGGTTCTGATATGGCGAGTTCATTTTGAGCATCCACAACGCGTCCTTGAATATTGCGGGTCATGATTGAATAAAGCAGCTGAATATTGATTAATTCATGGTCAAGACGGCCGCCGGTCACACCAAATAAATAGATTTTTTCCGCATGCAATGCATATGCCTTATCCAGCGCAATTTCCAGGTCAGTCTGATCTTTTTCAGAAGGATGCTGTTCAAATACATTTGCCTGTTTCCTTACTGACTCTTTGTCCGTTTCAGCCATCGAATCAAAATCACCCACGGCATAGTCCGGTGTTATGCAATGATCCATTAATGTCAGGGATCCCCTATCAGCACCGATCCAAATATCAATCTCAGCTTTGTACCGGGTGAGATCGGGAACCAATTCCTGCGGGCCATTTCCCATAACGGCAATATTTGACACAGTATTATTCCGCCTTTCCCGATGCCTGGATAATTTCCCGGATTGCTTGCTGACGGTCATTCTGTTTAAAAACGGCGCTTCCGGCAACAAGTACATCTGCCCCGGCATCCGTACATAATTTTGCCGTATCTCGATTGACACCGCCGTCAACTTCAATTTCAAAGTTTAATTGACGTTTTTCCCGCCATATGGCTATCTGTTTAATTTTTTGCACAACTTCAGGGATAAATGATTGACCGCCAAACCCCGGATTAACAGTCATCAGCAGCACAAGATCAACATCTTGTAAAATATCCCGGATCATTTCAGCTGGTGTTGCCGGGTTAATGACCACGCCGGCTTTCGCGCCATGATTTTTAATCAACTGAACGGTCCGGTGCAGATGCGGGCATGCTTCCTGATGAACCGTGATGATAGATGCACCTGCCTCGGCAAAGACTGGAATGTATTGATCAGGGTTTTCAATCATCAAGTGCACATCCAATGGCAATTCAGTATGCGGCTTGATAGATTCAACAATAAGTGGACCGATTGTGATATTCGGCACAAAATGCCCATCCATCACATCAACGTGAATATAATCCGCACCGCCTTTGTCAACATCCTGAATTTCTTTTCCAAGCTGTGAAAAATCAGCTGATAAAATGGAAGGTGCTATTTTTGTCATATTAATACCTCGGCTTTCGTGAGTTGATTTCGTCCAAAAAACGAAGATAATGATGATAACGGATTTCAGCCATTTGGCCATCCGCTACCGCCTGTTTCACCGCGCAGTTTGGCTCTTTGTTATGAAGACAACCGCGAAACTTGCAATCCGCCTGGCGCTCAGCGATCTCCGGAAAGCAATCACCTAATTCTTTCGTAGTTATGTCACTGAAATCAAGTGTGCTGAATCCTGGCGTATCGGCAACAAGTCCACCACCGGCTTCAAGCAATTCAACATGTCTGGTAGTATGTTTTCCTCTTCCCAAACTCTGGGATATGTCGTCCGTTTTCAGCTCAAGCGAAGGATTGACAGCATTTAATAACGACGATTTTCCGACACCGGACTGTCCAGCAATGACTGAGACCTGATTTGTGAAATAACGTCTTAAATGATCGGGGTTATCCAATTCTATGGATGACACGAGTTCAATTGGATATCCGATTTCTTCATATAATGTTTGATACTTGGCGATCGTTTCCAGCTCTGGCTCAGCCAGCAGATCCTTCTTTGTAATGAAGATAAGCGGTTTTATTTCCTTCGATTCAATCAGGACCAGGAATCGGTCCAATAAGAGCGGATTAAAATCAGGCATCGCGGCGGAACTCACAATGATAGCCTGGTCAACATTTGCCACAGGGGGCCGAACAAGCTCATTCCGCCTCGGTTTGATGGCGTGAATATACCCTTCTTCCGGATGATCTCCCTCAAACTCTACAAAATCACCGACAAGCGGCGTGATGTTCTGCTTGCGGAAAACACCTCTTCCTCTGCATTGAAATATGTTTTCGCTGGACTTAACGTAGTAAAATCCGCTAACTGCTTTCATGACTCTGCCTTCAGCCATTCATTCACCTTCCGCTTCTTCATATGGAATAGATTTATCAATCACGACCTCATCATCACGAATAACACGGTAATTGGCAACACTGTCCGGTGCTATCGTCAGCGTGATAGTGAACTGCCGGTCCTCCGTTATGGTATATTCATTATAAACCTCTGAAATCGAACGGTTGTTATCACCAATATAGATTTTTACAGTCTGATCAACAGGGCCATCTCCGTTTTCTCCATCCTGACTCGGATTATGGGAGATCGTGAATGTCTCTTCATGGTTTAGTGGTGGTTTTTCTTCAGGACCTGCAGAAATATAAACATTAACGGTATCACCGGCCCCCAGTTCGGTACCAGCTTCAGGTTCTTGACGAATTACCTCACCTTCAGGGGTGCTGTCAGAGTTTTCTTCCTTGATGGAAGCATTCAAGCCCTGTTCTTCAAGCGAATTGACAGCATCCTCTTCGCTCATTCCTCTCAGGTTACGCAATGTAATTGGTTCCGGACCAATACTGACATCAAATATGACCTCTGCTTCATCAGGTATCACTTCAGTGCCTGGAGCAGGGTAAACATGGTTCATAATGTCGCCTGAATTGTATTCATTGGAATATCCCTCATTAGCGGTGATATTTTCAAATCCTTTATTTTCAAGAATACGTTTGACCTGGTCAAAATTTTGACCGACATAATCATCAAATGCTACGGTTTCTTTCCCCTGACTGACAACCAATGTAACAGTATCGTCTTCCTCAATGGTACTCCCGGCTTCCGGTTCCGTACGTATAACAGTATCCGCTTCGAACTCAGCTGAATACATTTCATCACGCTCAGTATCCAGATTCAGTTCATTTAAATCAGCCAAAGCCTCTTCATAAGCCATACCGCTCACATCAGGGATCTCAACCTCTTTTGGCTGGAGCAGCCCTGGTATGAAAAATAGTGTCACAATCGCGGCAGTCAACAGTATCAGCAGAATACCGGATATAATCAGCCATTTTTTCTTTCTCTGCTTTTTCCCTTTTTTCTTCTTTTTCTTCTTTTTACCTTTTTTTACATCATTAACTTTATTATCCTCATCCGCAAACGATTTTGTGTTCTCGTCCGGATGATTGACGATGGTATCGCCATTCGGATCTTCCTCAATCTGGTTATCAGTTATGATTGGAATAGCTTTCGTTTCTTCACCTTCTTCTGCCGGCGGTACAAACCTTTCCTCATCAATTCTGTCCAAATCAAGTGCTGTTTCAAGCCCATCTTCCATATCATATACCGATTCATAACGATGGAAGGGGTCTTTAGCCGTAGCCTGGAGCACAATGTTTTCTACACTTTGCGGTATATCCGGATTATACTGCTTGACAGATGGTGTATCATGCTGCAAGTGTTTTAAAGCAATTGATACTGGTGACTGGCCCGAAAAAGGGAGTCTGCCAGTCAGCAATTCAAATAAAACAATACCCAAAGAATAAATGTCCGATTTTTTTGTTGCTGTACCGCCACGGGCCTGTTCCGGCGATAAATAGTGCACAGAACCAAGGATGGAGTTGGTTTGTGTCAAAGCGGTTGAACTTAACGCCATGGCAATCCCAAAATCCGTTACTTTTGCCTGACCATATGTATCAATCAAAATATTTTGCGGTTTAATATCGCGATGAATAATATCGTTGGCATGAGCGTGTGCAATTGCTGACGAAATTTGTTTCATAATGTCCAGTGCTTCCTGGACATCAAGCGGGGCATAGCGTTGTATGTATTCCTTGAGTGTCATCCCGTCAACATATTCCATTGCCATGAATAAAATCCGGTCTTCTTCCCCTACATCATAGATGCTGACGATATTCGGATGCGACAAACTTGCTGCTGATTGTGCTTCACGGTCGAACCGGGCTATGAATTCCTCATCATCTGCATAATCAAGGCGCAATACTTTAATGGCTACGTCACGGTCCAGTATCGTGTCTTTTGCCAGATAAACGTCAGCCATACCGCCGCCGCCTATCGATCTTTTTATCCGGTAACGTTCATTCAGCAGATGCCCGTCCAGCATTATGCCTCACCCTCTTCCCTGGCTGTATCATGATGTACAATGATAAGGGATATGTTATCCTCACCGCCGCGGTCGTTGGCAAGTTCAATCATGTCACTGCAGATTGTTTCAATATCCTGATCTTTTTTTAAGAATGATGAAAGTTCATCGTCAGCCAGTTTATTGGTCAGGCCGTCAGAACATAACAAAAGCTTGCTGTCTATTTCCCATTTAATTGTTTGTGTGTCTGCAGCTATTTCATCATCAGTGCCAAGTGCCTTTAACAAAACATTTTTCCGAGGATGATGTTCAGCATCATCTTTACTGATCTGACCAGATCGGACAAGTTCATTAACCAATGAGTGATCCTCGGTTATTTGTGTGAACCCATCCATATCCAATTTATAACACCGGCTGTCACCAACATGAGATACAGCCACAAAGTCAGCTGTGCATACAGTTGCCACCACGGTAGTTCCCATACCTGCACACGCTTCATTTTCACGGGCATGATCCAAAAGCTCTTGGTTTGTTTCCTGAAGGATGTCACTTAACCATGCCTCAGTTTCTTCGGATGAATCAAAACAATCAGTCTGCTCCCATCTATCCCCGACAAAGGAAATTGTCATCTGGCTGGCGACATCTCCTGCCTGATGACCGCCCATCCCGTCGGCAACGATTGCCAGCAACTGGCCGGTTCGGTTAAAAAAGACACCGCCGGAATCTTCATTATGGGTTCTGACTTGTCCCTGATCTGTCTGAAAATGTGCTTTCACTTTTTCACCTCTCAACAGCAAACGGTCGATTTTAACCTTTACGCTGGATCATTTTCGTTTTAGCCTTGTCAGAAAAAATCCGTCCGTCGAAAATGTTTGCGGAAATAATTGTAAACCTGTTTTAGAAATCCCTGGTGATTGTCGGATCATGACTGGCAATTGTTCAAAAAAAGTGGTGTCCACAGTGAAATCCGGATTTTGCGCCAAAAAAGTTTCTGTCACGTTCTCATTTTCTGATTTATTGACCGTACATGTACTGTATATCAACAGTCCACCTTTTTTCAATAATGGTGCTACATGTTCCAGTATATCTGTCTGAATCCGGACAAGCCGCTTAATATCGTCTTCCTGCTTATGATACTTGATATCCGGTTTGCCGCGTATCACACCAAAGCCTGTACACGGTACATCAACCAGAATACGATCAAAACTTTCCTTTTCGTGTATATCCTGTAATTTACGGGCATCTCCCGCTTTGGCATCGATGATGGTTAAATCAAGTGAAGCTGCTTTTTTTTGGATTTGCTTTGCTTTTTTGGCATGAAGGTCATATGCGACAATGGACCCTTCATTTTGCATTTTTTCGGCAGTATGTGTTACTTTTCCCCCTGGTGCACTGCAGGCATCCAGAACAGTCATGCCAGGTTCGGCATCAAGCATTTCTGTTACCAGCATCGAACTTTGATCCTGGATGGTGATATAACCTTCCTCGAAAAGTCTTGTCCGCAAAATATTGCCCTTGTCAACAATTATGCCTTGACTGGAAAATTCAGATTGTCTTGTTTCAAACCCCAATTTATGAAGCTCATCCATGACTGCCTTTCGAGTGATCTTGATCGGCTGCACACGGATTGATAATGGTTTTCTTTCCAGATTGGCATGACACATCGCACACGTTTCATCATAACCGTACATATCTATCCAGCGTTTGACAAGCCATACGGGATGACTGGTTTCAATTGCGAGCCGTTCCGCTTTATTACTGATGTCTGATGTATTCGGGACACCTTTGCGCTGCACGCTTCTGAGCACGCCGTTAACAAACGACGCAATGCCTTTATGTCCGCGATCCTTGGCAATCTCAACCGCACCGTGAATAATGGCATGATCAGGAATCTTGTCGAGAAAATGCATCTGATAGACGGACATTCGCAGTAACATGCGTACCCAAGGCTTTATTTTTTTCTTTGTATTTACAAATTCTTCCAAAAAATAGTCCAGTGTCAATTTGCGCTGAATCGTTCCGTAAACAATCTCCGTCAGTAATGCCTCATCTTTTGGCGGTATGTTTTTAGAGTTGATTTCATGATCAATCAGCAAGTGACTGAAACCGCTATCCTGCTCAATACGGACAAGCAAATCAACAATGGCTTCCCGGACCTGAAAATTCTTCATCTAATCACCCATTACAATACCTGTTTTAATCCGGTCAGGAGACCCCTGCAAATATTGCTTGACCGTCATCCGCTTTTTCCCTGCAGGCTGAATCTCCGTTATCCGGATGCCTTTTTGGTTGCCGCATACAACAATAAAGGCTTCATCACCGATGATTTCAGCAATTTCACCAGGTGTCCCCCCATAGTGGCCATCATCCATTTCGCCCCACCAAATTTTCATGACCTTGCCATTATACGTCGTGTACGCGACCGGCCAAGGATGCAAACCTCTAATATGATTATAAATGACATCATGACGCTTGCGCCAATCGATTCTTTCCTGTTCACGTTTGATGTTATAAGCAAATGTTGCGCGACTTTCATCCTGACTCACAGGTGTTACGTTCCCGGCAAATAGTTTAGGCAATGTGTCACTCAAGAGACGTGCTCCGGTTTCGGACAGTTTATCATGCAATGAGCCGACATGGTCATTGTTGGCAATCGGTACTTCCTGCTGCGCGATCATATCACCGGCATCCAGTTTCTCGGCCATATACATGATGGTTATACCTGTTTTTTGTTTTCCCTGTAAAATCGCATGATGGATCGGGGCACCGCCTCTAAGTTCCGGCAATAGTGATGCATGGACATTAATACAGCCGAATTCAGGAATTTCAAGCAGTTCTTTCGGCAAAATTTGGCCATAGGCTGCTGTTACGATGATGTCAGGCTCATACGCGAGAATTTTTTGATATTCATCTTTCAGTTTTTCCGGCTGGAGTACCGGAATATCATATTTTTCGGCCACTTTTTTAACAGGAGGCGGTGTCATGATTTTTTTTCTGCCTTTGGGGCGGTCCGGCTGTGTTACGACCAATACAAGCTCATACGCTGTCTGTATAAGTGTTTCCAGGATTGGTACGGAAAAATCCGGTGTCCCCATAAAAACGAGTCGTTTCATTGGTTGGTACTCCTTTCCGCTGCGATCTTTATCACATTAACTGGTATGGCTGCATATCGACTGTAATTTGCAAATCATCTTTGCGTATCTGATCGTCAAATTGCTGAATAATTTTACGTATTAACGTCCTTAGTCTGGGTTCTTGTTTGTATTTTACCATGCATTGGTAACGATATCTATCCTTCACCCGGGTTATCGGTGATGGTGTCGGTCCCAGAATGACCGTATCCCGCCGCACATGTTTCCATAAGCTTTTCGCGATTTTTTGAGTTGATTGAACGGCCGTAACATGGTTCTGATGGGATACCGTTATCAACGCTAAAAAGACATATGGGGGATATTGAAATTTTTTGCGCATCTGCATTTCCTGCCTATAAAACTGTGGATAGTTATAATGGCTTGCCAGTTCAATACTGTAATGTTCCGGTGTATACGTCTGGATGATCACTTCACCGGGCAAATCGTGTCTTCCTGCCCGCCCGCTGACCTGTGTCAGGAGCTGAAACGTTTTTTCGGATGAGCGAAAATCCGGGAGATTCAGCATGGAGTCAGCAGTCAGCACGCCGACAAGCGTCACATTCTCAAAATCAAGCCCTTTGGCAATCATTTGCGTCCCCAACAGGATATCTGCTTCCTTATTGGCAAATTGGCCCAGCAGTTTTTCATGTGCACCTTTTCGGCGTGTTGTATCCACATCCATCCTTAGTACCCTTGCTTGTGGCATCAACTGGGTCAATGCTTCTTCTATACGCTGTGTTCCCGTTCCGAAAAATCGGATTAAATGGCTGCCACACGATGGACAGATCATTGGCATGGGCTCTTCATAAGAACAGTAATGACATTTTAATCGATTGTGATGTTTGTGGTAAGTCAATGCGATATCACAATGCGGGCATTCATTCACATGACCACATTCCCGGCACATGACAAAGGTTGAATACCCTCGCCGGTTCAACAGCAGAACAACCTGCTCACCACGGTCAATTCGTGCTTCCATATTTTCTTTTAGGCTGCGTGAAAACATGGAACGGTTGCCGGCATGCAGTTCATCCCGCATATCAACAATCGTGACCTCAGGCATTGCTTGGTCATTGGTTCGTTCAGTCAAGGTTGCCAGCTTATAGACACCTTTTTGTGCCCTGGCATAGGATTCCAATGTCGGTGTCGCACTGCCGAGGATAACCGGGCACCCGTGATACTCAGCGCGATGAATGGCAACATCGCGTGCATGATAGCGCGGCTGATCTTCCTGTTTATAGCTGTTTTCATGCTCTTCATCAATTATGATAATCCCAAGATTTTCAAATGGGGCAAAGACAGCCGACCTGGCCCCTACCACCACTTGTACTTCTTTACGATGAACACGCCGCCATTCATCATACTTTTCGCCGTGGGATAGTGCGCTATGCAGGACGGCCACGTTTGATCCAAATCTCCCTTTGAACCTTTTGACCATTTGCGGTGTCAGCGAAATTTCCGGAACGAGTACGATCGCCTCTTCACCTTTATCAATCACATCCTGGATCGCCTGCAGGTAGATTTCTGTCTTTCCACTCCCTGTTACACCGTGCAGGAGAAACACATCATGCCGCTCTTCCCTGATATGCTGCTTTACCGGTTCAATGGCTTTCTTTTGCTGTTCTGTCAGCTCCAAAGCGGTTGTCCGTTCAAATTTATTATCATCATAGGGATTTCTGTACACTTCTTTTTTAAACGTCGTTAGCAAACCTTTCTGATGCAATGCGTTTATAACCGATCGTGTGGTTCCAAATTTATTTAGGATACGATTTAGCTCAATTTCTTCAGGATGATCGATAAAAAAAGCAAGTATTTCCTGTTGTTTTTTGGCTTTGTTGGACATATCGCCTAATGCCTCTTCCAGCAGATGGATCTCACGTGCCGGTTTCAGGAAAGTGACATGCTTTTTCGTCACTCTTGATTTGACCAGGTAATGAACAGCAATCTCACCGGCCTGAATCGCTTTTTGCACCTGGTGATAACTGATCTGGGCATTCTCCAGTTCCTCATAAGAAACAAAATCCCTTCCGGCAAAGAGAGCTTCAAGCTCTCGAGGCAGCGAATCGCTTGTCAGTCGTTCCAGCTCTTTTTTATAGTTTGCTTTCAACACTTGTGGCAGCATGGCCTGAAAAGCCGTAATGTATAGACTTAATGTCTCTTCCGCCAGCCATTTGCCCAAATCAAGCAATTCAGCAGTTAGAATGGGTGTTAAATCAAGTATGTCGATTAATTCTTTTAACTGATCAAAAGAAGATTCACTCACCCTGTCGACAACATACCCCATTATTTTCCTGGGACCGAATGGAACAATCACGCGCATCCCCGGCTGCAGAATCTCCTGAAACCGTTCGGGTATCTGATAATCAAATGTCTGGTTTATGGAACTTGCTGGAACATCGACGATTACTTTTGCGATATTCACTTTGCTTCATCCTTCATATCACGGGCTATCAATTTCAGTATTTCCTCAGCGATCTCCCGTTTTGACCTTAGTGTAATGGTTTCCTTTTTCTCTGCTTTGTTCACATAAGTGACCACATTGGTATCACTGCCAAAACCGGCGCCTTCAGCTGCAACGTTATTAATGATGACTGCATCAAGATTTTTTTTCTGTAATTTGCTGATGCCGTATTCAACCGGATTGGTTGTTTCAGCCGCAAACCCCGCCAAAAATTGGTGTGCTTTCCGTTCGCCAAGTGACGCCAGGATGTCTTGAGTACGCTCCATTTCAACATACCAGTCACCAGGCTGTTTTTTCATTTTTTCATCGTAAATTTGTTTTGGCCGATAGTCAGCAACTGCAGCAGCTTTAATGACAATATCACTCGTTTCAAAATGTCCGTGCATCTCCTGGTACATTTCTTCGGCTGTCACGACATCGATGCGTTTTATGTTTTTGTTTCCGGTTTCCAGACTGACCGGTCCGGCAACCAGTGTAACGTCTGCACCTGAATTTGCTGCCGCTTCAGCCAATGCAAACCCCATCTTGCCGGATGAACGGTTCGTAAACAATCGGACTGGATCCACTTTTTCCTGTGTTGGACCCGCGGAAATGAGAACTTTTTTTCCAGAAAACAATGCCTGTCCTGCCTGATGCTGTGAAACGGCTGAAATTATACTTTCCGGCTCTTCCAGCCTCCCCTTGCCGACATATCCGCAGGCAAGGTACCCTGCGCCTGGTTCGATAAAATGATAGCCCCAGGATTCAAGCTGTTTCATATTGTTTATAACAGCTGGATGCGCATACATATGTACATTCATCGCCGGCGCAATATAGACGCTTGACTGTGTGGCGAGCAGTACCGTTGAAAGCATATCATCAGCGATCCCATTTGCCAATTTGCCGATAATATTGGCTGTAGCCGGGGCAATCAGCGTCATATCAGCCCAATCAGCCAGATCAATATGGGCAATTTCTGCAGGGTCTTTTTCATCAAACGTATCAATGTGAACCGGATTTCTCGATAAAGCCTGAAATGTCAGCGGGGAAACAAATTTTGCCGCATTTTCGGTCATAATCACTTTCACATTAGCACCTTGCTGGGTTAATTTACTCGTTAATGCACACGCTTTGTATGCGGCGATACCACCTGAAACACCTAGAAGTACATTTTTGTTCTGGATCATCATACATCCCCTCGTTCCCTAAAATGTCGTTGCGGTCAAAAGTCTGCCTTAAAGTGTATAACCACTAAAACTTAGACCCCCGCAAACTAAAGGGAGAAAGCGAGGGTCATCAGGATTACTTGCTATCTTCTTTTACAAACAGTTTATCCGCCATAATTTCCTCAAGTGCCTGCCCGACGTACTTATTCGATTGGGGCTCATCAACAAGGACTTTATCTGTTGCCCGGATTTGACGTGCCCGTTTGGCAGCAATTGTAACGAGTGTATACTTGGAATTTATTTTTGTCTGCAAATCATCAATGGACGGTTCCAGCATCATATTACTCATCCTCCAATAACTGTTTATATTGTTTTGCAATTCGCTCACGTTTGCAATGTTCGCTCTGTATGATTGATTGAATTTTCGTGACCGCAGCATCAACATCATCATTGACAACAACATAATCATAGGCATCCATCATGTCAATCTCTTTCCGCGCTTCTTTCAGCCGTTTCAGCACTGATTCCTGTGATTCCGTACCTCGCTCGACGATCCGGTTTTTTAATTCTTCCAGACTGGGCGGGAATAAAAAGATGAAAACACCTTCCGGAAAATTTTTTTTCACCTGCATAGCGCCCTGCACTTCAATCTCAAGAAATACATCCTTGCCTTCCTGTAATGTATCTTCAACATATTTCCGGGGTGTTCCATAGTAATTATTGACAAATTTGGCATATTCCAAAAGCTGACCCGCTTCTATCAGCTGCTCAAATTCCTCATTCGTTTTGTAAAAATAATCCACACCTTCTGCTTCACCGGGGCGTTTTTCCCTTGTCGTCATGGAAATTGAATATGCCAGGTCATTTGCACGATTGAAAAGTTCCCGTCTGACAGTACCTTTTCCGACGCCTGAGGGTCCGGATAAAATGAACAAAATGCCATTCTCATCAGCCACAACGTTTCCTCCTAGTTATTTTCATCGATAACTTCCTCATGACTGATCACACGTTGTCCCACAGTTTCAGGCTGTACAGCCGACAGCACAACGTGATCACTGTCCGTAATGATAACAGCCCGCGTACGCCGACCATATGTTGCATCCACTAACTTATTATTGTCACGGGCTACCGTAATAATTCGTTTGATCGGTGCTGATTCCGGTGAAACAATCGAAATGACCCGATTCGCCGAAACAACATTCCCGAACCCTATATTGATTAACCTTAAACTCAAATTGGCTCCCCCTTAGAAACATAGTCTGTTTCTATAATTGTTGTATAATTCTAGCACTATAATAAATCTATTATAGTGTAAATAAAAACGAAAACACAACCGGTTACTGTGTCATTTACCCTTATTCTTTCATTTTCTCAATATCTCGTTACGATTAAGGGTTTGCAGGCCAAAAGCTGACACGCCCCTCGATCACCTGAATTACTAGAATATCATTATAACAACTTAACGGCAAAAATAAAAACCCTTCTCTGACAGAAGGGCAGCAATGGTGGGACAGAAATCCCCTTCTTTATTTTTTGGAAAAACCAAAGAGGACACTTGGCAGAAAACTTAAGGCAAGAATCAGCATCCAGTCTCTGATCCCTAAGGCTGTCGTATGAAAAACCGGCTGCAATGGAGCCCAATAGATGACAACCAGCAATAGCAAAATGGACGATAATACCGCCAGAACCAAGTATTTATTTTCAAATGGGTTTCGTGCAAAAATCGAATGTTCACTCCGGCAGTCAAAGACATGAATCAGCTGCGCCATCACCAAAGTCGTAAAAGCGACTGTCTGGCCGTAAATCAGGTTATCCGGGTTCCCCTGATAGGCAAGCATAAATGCGACTAATGCAACAACACCGATCACAATACCGCGGCTAACAATCTTAAAGCCCAATCCCCTGGCAAAAATACCTTCTTTTGGATTCCTCGGACCGCGTTTCATCACATCGTCTTCTGACTGATCCAGGCCGAGCGCCATTGCGGGCAGTCCATCTGTAACAAGGTTGACCCATAGAATCTGCACCGGCACGAGCGGCAGCGGCATAGCGAGCAGCATGGCAAACAGCATCACCAAAATTTCACCGACGTTGGATGCCAATAGATAGCGGATAAATTTCCTGATATTTTCATAGATATTGCGGCCTTCGATAATGGCCGATTTGATGGTGGCAAAATTATCATCCATCAAAATGAGTGACGAAGCTTCCTTAGTTACATCGGTTCCGCTTTCACCCATGCTGATGCCGATATCACTGGCCTTGATCGCCGGTGCATCATTAACCCCATCGCCTGTCATGGCGACAATATGGCCTTCTTCCTGCAGTGCCTTAACAATTTTCAATTTATGTTCAGGAGTGACTCTGGCAAAAACGTAAACCTGATCGATGACATCCTGCAGTTCGGTCACTGACATGTTATTTAACTGATAGCCATCCAGCACCATGCCATTTTCAGGAAGCAGATCCAGTTTTTTTGCAATAGCCCTGGCAGTTTTTTCGTGATCCCCGGTTATCATGACGGATTTTATACCAGCTTCACGACATTCTTCAATAGCCATTTTCACTTCTTTTCTCGGCGGATCCATCATCCCGTACAAACCAATAAGAGTTAAGTCTTTTTCCAGTACTGCAGAATTCAGCGATTCGTCTTTTGCCAGTGGTTTCATGGCAATGGCAAGTGTCCGTAAGGCTTTATCGGCCATACTCCCGGTCGCTTGGTCAATCGCTTTTTTATCTTCTGATCGCATCAGTTTCCTTCCTTGTTCCTTCATGATATAACTGGAACGGGGAAGCAATACATCCGGTGCTCCTTTTGTTATCAAAAACCGCATTTTATTATCATCTTCCACAACCACACTCATCCGTTTTCGCTCGGAATCAAAAGGCAGTTCTTTGATAATGCGGTAATTGTCATTCAGCTGATGGGACAGCCCCAATTTCCGGGCGGCAACAAGCAGTGCACCATCAGTGGGATCACCATCAACAGAGTACTTCCCTTTTTTAATCATTAATGCTGCATTGTTGCACAGCATACCATATAAAAACATCGATTCAAGGTTTGGAAAATCCCTTCCAACCGTATTCTTGTTCAGAAATACGTTCCCTTTCACATCATAGCCGTCACCTGTTACATTCAGCAAATTGCCATTCAAAAACACTTCTTTCACCGTCATTTGGTTTTCCGTCATCGTTCCGGTCTTGTCCGAACATATGACAGAGGCACAGCCTAACGTTTCAACAGCTGACAGTTTTCGGACGATTGCTTTTTTCCTGATCATGCGCTGAACGCCCAATGAAAGTGCAACGGTTACGATTGCGGGCAAGCCCTCCGGTATGGCTGCGACAGCCAGTGAAACACCAGCAAGAAACATATTATATACCGGGTGACCCTGATATACCCCAACCAGGACAACCATTGCTGTCAAAAGCAGTGCAACCGCAATCAATATTTTGCCCAGTTCGGCAAGTTTGTGTTCGAGGGGCGTTGTTGTTTTCTTCGTTTGGACCATTAATGAGGCAATCTGCCCCATGACCGTATTCATTCCTGTTCCAACAACAATGCCTGTTCCCGATCCACGTGTGACCAATGTATTCATAAAACCCATATTCACTTGATCCTGGGCATCGAGCTTGTCCCTCGAAATGCTTGTTGCATGCTTCATGACCGGCAGTGATTCACCGGTCAATGCCGATTCTTCTGTTTCCAGACTGCTGGATTTAGTGATCCGGATATCGGCAGGGATTCGGTCACCGCTGTTTATCCGCACAACATCACCGACAACCACTTCTTGTGACGGAACCTTCTCCCACTTGCCATCACGCAGCACATCGGCGATAGGAGCTGACATTTCTTTTAATTTAGAGAGTGATTTTTCAGCTTTCTGTTCCTGAAAATACCCCAAAAAACCATTGACCAGAACAATGGTCATAATAGCTATGGCATCAACATATTCACCTAACATCCCGGCGATTAAGGTGGCAGCAAGCAGAATCAATACCATAAAATCCTGAAATTGCTTCAGGAAAATGAGCCACCTTGATGTATTTTTTTCGGATTCCAGCCGGTTTGGCCCATATTGTTTGCGCCGCTGTTCCGCCTGCTTATCGGTCAGACCATGATTTGTTGTAACATGCAATTTTTGTTCAACCGTATCAACGTCCATCTGATACCATTTCATCCTGCATTCCCTCCAGATCATCTTAATCAGCCTTGGCTTATCACTTGTGCAGACAGAAAAGTATAAAATTATCCTGCTGCAAAACTTTTTCTAAGAGGATGTTCAAAAAGTCCGGTAACAATAACGCATCGAATAGGGTACCTTCTGCTAAAACCGCCCACGTCAATCGCGAACGCAGAGTCACCACAAACAAGAGAAGCCCACTCCTTGGAAAAGAAAACCGCTTTTCCTGCGTGCGATAGGATTCGGTGAAGCATTCCTTGTGCTCGAAACGACGCCGCCTCGAACATTGACGCGATTGACGTGCCAGTGCAGGCGCCCGTGATTGTCGTCGCGAACTTAGCCTGCCGATCCCTGTTACCCCGCATGTAATGGTTAGTAATCCGCCAAAAAACGGCGGCTAACTGCCCATAAATGCCTGATTCTGTTCAACTGACATTCAGCGGAGAATATCATTCCGCTGAATGAGGTTTCACTTTATCCTCCTTTTTGAACACGCACTTTAAGCGTCGTCCCGTATACCAATACCTATGCAGACTTGTCCGGAAAAATGCTATAATAGAGAGAAAAGTGCAAGCGCCAAATGCAGGAGGAGGCGATCATATGCCATTTGACGGAATTGTTACCCGCGCTGTAACAAATGAACTGAATGAAAAAATCATTCCCGGTAAAATTGCCAAAATTTATCAGCCAACAGACACGGAACTTGTATTCACCATACGCAGTCAAGGACAGAACCATTCACTTCTGTTATCAATACATCCCGTTTATGCACGCATACACTTAACGAAGGATTCTTACAACAATCCAAAGGAACCGCCGATGTTTTGTATGCTGCTACGAAAATACCTTTCAGGGGCGGTTATCGAATCAATCACACAATACGGAATGGAGCGGATTATTACTGTCACGGTCCAGTCACGAAATGAGATCGGGGACGTCACAACCAAAAAACTGATCATCGAACTGATGGGTAAACACAGCAATGTGATGCTGGTCGACGGGGAAAAAGAACATATTCTGGACAGCATGAAGCACATTTCCGTTTCCCAAAATCGTTACCGCACGATCTTGCCGGGACATCCATACAAACTTCCGCCAAGCCAGAACAAGCTGAATCCTTTGGAAATCGACGGTAAAACATTTATCCGTAAATTGGATTTTAATGCAGGAAAAATAGCGAAACAAATTGTCCGGACACTGGTTGGCATTTCACCCTTCATTGCAAACGAGATTGTTCATCAGGCCAAGCTCGGTGCCATCGAAATATATCAGGAAAAATTCGAAAATATGCAAGCGTTGATTAAGCATAATCGTTTTACACCGGCCATTTATCGGAACGGCAAAGAGGAATTTCATGTGCTTCCGATTACACATTTAGAAAGCAATCCGGAAGCTTTCAACGATACAAATACAATGCTCGACGCCTTTTATTCCGGAAAAGCTGAGCGTGACCGGGTTAAACAGCAGGCAAAAGATTTATATCAGTTTATAAAAAATGAACGAGACAAAAATACGCGCAAACTAAAAAAACATGAAAAGACGTTAAAGAAAGCGGAAAATGCCGTTACGTATCAGCGGCTTGGTGAACTGCTGACGGCAAACATGCACCAGGTGAAGCACGGCGATTCCAAAGTCAAGGTTATAGACTATTACGATCCCGAACAAAACGAAATCACGATTGAACTAAACCCTAACAAGACCCCCAGCGAAAATGCACAAAGCTTCTTCAAAACGTATCAGAAGCTAAAAACATCAAAAGAAAAAGTGCAACAGGAAATGGTCAAGGCAACAAACGAAATTACTTATCTCGATCAGCTGCTGCAGCAAATTGATGCCGCAAGAGAAGCGGATATCGAGGAGATTCGCGATGAGTTGCGTGAAGAAGGATACCTAAAGAAACAAAAACAGGGGAAAAATAAAAAGAAACCAGCTAAACCTAATCCCGAAAAATTCATGGCTTCCGATGGGACGGTCATTTTAGTCGGCAAAAATAATAAACAAAATGAGTATTTGACCAAGAAACTGGCACATCGTGATGACATTTGGCTGCACACGAAAGATATTCCGGGCTCGCATGTGGTCATTCGTTCCACAAAGCCAAGCAAAGAAACATTACTGGAAGCAGCCCAGCTGGCCGCTTATTTCAGTAAATCACACCAGTCATCGTCTGTTCCTGTTGACTACACAAAAGTGAGACATGTGCGAAAACCGAACGGCGCCAAACCCGGCTATGTCATCTATGACAACCAGAAAACACTGTTTGTGACACCGGAAAAAAACATTTCGGAAAAATTAAAAGACGGATGATCCGATTGATTGGATTATCCGTCTTTTTCGATACGATGTCAGCTTGGCTTTTCAACTGCCTTAGGGTTTAATGTGACATCAATATTGCCGCGCGTTGCCTTTGAATATGGACAGGCCTGATGAGCGTCTTGCGCAAGTTCTTCAGCTTCTTCCGGATTAACCCCTTCAATTTGAATGTTGAGGGTAACGGCTATTTTAAAGCCATTATCTTCTGGATCTTTTAAAAAGCTGACTTCTGCAGTCGTTTCTGAGTCAATTGTTTTATTCTGTTTTGATGCCACCAGGTTAAGTGCCCCATCAAAACACGCCGAGTATGCCGCCGCAAATAGCTGTTCCGGATTGGAACCCTTGGACTCTTTATCGTTTGCCGGATTAACCAGATCTAAATCGATTAAGCCATCAGCTGACCGTACATGTCCATCGCGTCCGTTTTTTGCCGTAGCTTTTGATGTAAAAATAACGTCACTCATGAATATTCACTCCTTTAAATAGTTCTATTATATGGTTCCCTTTTCTTTCGGCAATTAAAACACTTAAGGTGCGTGTTCAATAAGGATAGAACGGCGGTTAAGTTCGCGACGACAATCGCCAATGCCGGCACTAGCACGTCAATCGCATCAACGTTCTAGGCGGCGTCGTTTCAAGCAGCGTGCTTCTTTTGTTTTGTGATGATGTCTATAGTTGGCGATTGACGTGGGCAGTCTTAACAGAAGAACCTCTGTCGATATGTGATGATTACCGGACTTTTTGAATAACCTCTTTAAAGAAATTCTTTACCCAATAAAGCGGATAAAAACTGATCAACTTGAGGCAGACTGCGGACGCCTTCCTGGTAGCAAACCCATGTGTCACGTGTAACAGGTTGATTATCAAGCAGCAGTGGAACATGCGGGTACTCATCCATCATGGAATCGGAAACACTTTTTGGCAGCACTGCCATCCCAAGTCCCTGCTTCATTAATTGTTTGCATGTTTCAATCTGATCGACACTGATCATTTTTATCGGTTTGATCTGTCCCTGGTGATAATAAAGCCAATTATCAACCAACTCGTGCATACTGTCATCACTCTTAAATGAAATGAGCGGGCGTTCCTTTAATTGATTGTCCGGGAATGGCTCGGTATCAAAGATATATAACGGGTCTTCAAATAATGGCTGGCTGACCGTTTCCTTTAATTTTTCACCACGGATAATACAAACATGATAGTTTTTATGTTCACGCTTAATGTCTTCACTGATACCTGTGACAAGATCAATCGTCACTTTCGGAAATGCATGCGTGTATTCACCCAAAATTGCTGGCAAAAACCGCTGACTGACCAAGGATGAACAAGCAATCGACAGCGTCCCTTGCACTTCACCGCTTGATTGGGCAAGCGAGCTTTTAATCGCTTCCTCCTGCTCAATTACGTTTCTGGCATGTTCCAGAATCATTTCGCCGGCAGGGGTGAGCACCAGACTTTTGGACGTACGGATGAATATCGATTCGCCAAAATATTCCTCAATATATTTCAGACGCTGGGTCACAGCAGGCTGCGAAATTAAAACAGCCTTAGCCGTACCACGGACTGTACCAATTTCATTCAGTTTCAAAAGTAATTCATAGTCGTCTATTTTCATGAATGATACCTCGTTTGATAATTAATTGTTATTTATTTTGATTATAACGTAAAATATTATTTATTGCACATCGATCGTCCTGGTGAACTTCCAGCCAAACATAAAGCTGACCGGTTATCCATCAAGGTCAGCTAATCTTTATCGATTGCTTTGTCTTATTCGGTTAAGAAAATAGATGAAATTGTCTCGGTGATTAAAGAATACAATGAATATGTTGCCCAATCGCTCAAATTAAAAGAGTAGCAATTTATAATTCATGGATCCCTTGATTTTATTCTTCACATATGGAACCATTCAAATGATCTCACAAACCTAAAGTTCATCACGCCATGCCTGCAGCGCTTTGCCTTTATTTTCACTAATGTTGCCTTCACGCTTTAATAATCGCAATATGTCATCATAATTTGTGATGGTTTTATAATCCAACGCAGCTTCGGAAAATAACTTACTCGACTTTCCTAATCCATATGTGAAAATCGCCAGGACACCAAGTACATGCACACCCTCTTGTTGCAATGCTTTCGCTGCTTCAATGGAAGATTTACCAGTCGAAATTAAATCCTCAATGACGACAGCAAGCTGTCCTGATTCCAGCTTCCCTTCAATTTGATTCTCTTTTCCATGTCCTTTTGGTTTAGACCGAACGTAAACCATTGGCAGATCAAGTTTATCCGCAACCAATAACGCATGCGGAATTCCTGCCGTTGCGCAGCCGGCAATGATGTCGGGCTTTCGATCCATCGCTTTAATCATCTGGACAAATGCGTACGCAATCTTATTACGTATGCCTGGATAGGCCATCGTTAACCGGTTATCACAATAGATTGGCGATTTAATTCCCGATGTCCAGGTAAAATAATCATCAGGCCTGATCTGAACCGCCTTTATATAAAGCAGGTCGCTTGCTATTTCATGACTTAATTCCATGTTTCCACTCCTTTTGTACTTTTTCATATGCTGCCCTCGGATTTCCGGCATTTGTGACGGCCCGTCCCACAATAAGAATATCTGCCCCATTTTCACGGGCTAATGTCGCCGTGGCAATCCGTTTTTGATCATTATCCGCTGAATCCAACAGTCTAATTCCTGGTGTTACGGTTAAAAATGACGAACCACAGGCTTCCTTAATCCTGTTTGCTTCATGTACTGAGCAGACCACACCGTCCGCGCCATTTTGACAGGCAAAATCGGCAAAATGAACAGCATTATCCTGCACATTTCCTTGCAGCCTCATTTCATCGTTCACGGTTCTGTTATCCATTGATGTCAGTACCGTAACAGCAATCAATTTTGGTACGCGAGATGCTGACGAACCAGCCATTAACCCCTCTCTCGCCCGTTGAATCATGTCGCTTCCGCCCAAGGCATGAACATTTACCATTTCAACGCCAAGCCCGGCAATATTTTTCATAGTCTTCATAACAGTTGTGGGAATGTCATGAAGTTTTAAATCGAGAAAAACATCATGATTATGTTGCTTTAACGTATTAATCAACCGGGGGCCTTCACGGTAGAAAAGCTCCATTCCCACCTTGACAGGAACGCCATAAAGTTCATTCTGCGCTATAAAATTCTCTGCTTCTTGCCATGCCGGAAAATCCAATGCCAGAAATATTTTTCCCTTCATGCAGCATAATGCCCCCTTCCGATAGCAGCGCTCACCGAATCGAAACCATATTTTTGTAAAACATGTGGCAATTCACCAATGATTTCCAGACAAACATACGGGTTTTGAAAATTCGCTGTTCCAATCGCAACCGCACTTGCCCCTGCCAGCAGGAATTCCAGCACATCCTCGGCTGCTGAAATACCGCCCATGCCAATAATCGGAATCGAGACATGCTGCTTCACTTCATAGATCATGCGGATCGCGATTGGCTTGATCGCCTGACCGGACAGCCCGCCGGTTTGATTGGCCAATAATGGCCTCCTTCCCGACAAATCCATTTGCATGCCGGTAAGTGTATTGATCATGGACAAACCATCCGCTCCTGCCTGTTCAACAGCTTTGGCCACCGCCGTAATGTCTGATACGTTTGGTGAAAGTTTGACATAGACCGGCAGATTGCTGGCAGCCTTCACTTTCGCCGTTACATCGGCGGCCATGTCAGGATCCGTCCCGAACTGGATTCCCCCTTTTTTCACGTTCGGGCACGAAATGTTAAGTTCAAATGCATTAACGGCCTTCGTTTTGTAAAACGTCGAAGCAATTTTGACATATTCTTCAGTTGTTCTTCCGGCCACATTTGCAATGATCGGTACTTCATACCCTGCCAGGAATGGCACTTCATTCGCTATAATCTTTTCCACACCGGGATTTTGCAGTCCGATTGCATTCAGCATACCAGACGCTGTTTCTGCAACACGGGGCGTATTATTGCCATAACGCTCCTCACCAGTTGCGGCTTTCATAATAATTGCCCCAAGCTGACTCAAATCGTAAAATTCACTATATTCCCTGCCGAATCCAAAACATCCTGATGCCGGCATTACCGGATTTTTCAGTTTTAACCCTGGTAAATCAACAGATAAATTTGTCATAACATCACCTCATCTGCAGCAAAAACCGGACCATCTGAACAAATTTTCCGGTATCCCCCTTCTGAATCGGTTGGAATGACACAGGCGAAACATGCTCCCACACCACAACCCATACGCGCTTCCAGTGAAATGGAACCTTGATGGTCGGACAGCTTATTCGTGACGGCCTTAAGCATTGGGATTGGGCCACAGGAAAAGTAGCGGTCAAAATTTCCAACCTGATCCAATACACTTGTTACGAAACCTTGGTTGCCGTAACTGCCATCATTAGTGACGACATATGTTTTTCCGAACTCCTGGAACATCCCTTCATAAAATACATACTCTTTCGACTGAAATCCAAGTATGGTTTTAATATGAATGCCTTTTTTGCTGAGCTCTTTGCCCAGACCATATAAAGGCGGGATACCTATTCCACCGCCGATCAACAGCGCCGTTTCCATTGTTGCCTCATCATAAGAAAACCCATTTCCGGCCGGTCCGATGGCATCCAGTGTCACCCCGGGCTGACACGCAGATAACCACTTCGTTCCATTACCGGTTATTTTAAATAAAATGGTTACGGCGTCGTTTTCCTGATTAATACTTGCAATGGAGATCGGTCTTCTTAGCGTACGACTGTCGACCAGCAAATGCAGGAACTGACCCGGCTTGGCATTACAGGCTATATAAGCATTTTGCAAGATCATTTCAAACGTATCCCGACCAATTTCCCGTACAGACGCCACCGTCATCTCAACACGTTTCATCATAATGGAACCGCCCGTTTATCAATCATTGGTTTAACACTGAATGTTGTCGCATCTATTACATTCAAAATGGCCTTTACCGTATCCAGGTTTCTCAAAAAGACGATGCCATGCTCCACCGATTCACGGCGGAACCGTCCTACTGTGACCAGATTGTCGCCGTGATTGCCGGTCATGCTCGTGTTAAAAACGACTTCTCTCATCGAATCTTTTTCAGCACCAAAGCCAATGCCTGCGAAAATGATGCCGTCTCCCAAAATAAGCTGTCGCTCAGTCATCCAACCCCTCCTTATAAACGATTTTTCCGTCAACGACAGTTGCTTTAGGAACACCCTGAACCTGCCAGCCATGAAAAGGCGTGTTTTTGCCTTTTGAATAAAACGCGTTTTTATCCAAATATGTTGTTTTATTCAGATCCACTATTGTTAGATCGGCAGCCGCCCCTTCTTCTAAAACACCATAAGGCAATCGGAAAGTCTTGGCCGGTTTAACGGTCAGCCAGTCAATTAATTGTTTCAGGGTCACGTGTTTTGTTCTGACCAAATATGTATATAAGAGCGGAAAGGCCGTTTCCAGACCAACAATGCCAAATGGCGCCTGTTGCATGCCTGATGCTTTTTCGGCCTCTGCATGTGGGGCATGGTCTGTTGCAATGAAGTCGATTGTTCCATCAAGTAATCCGTCGATTAATGCCTGCTGGTCCGCTTTAGTACGCAAAGGCGGATTCATTTTGAAATCAGCATTATTTTCTCGGAGATCTTTTTCATTCAGTAACAAATGGTGTGGGGTTACCTCAGCGGTTACGTGAATACCGGCATTTTTGGCATCCCGGATGATTCTTACCGATTCCTCTGTACTCACATGGCAGACATGGTAATGGCATCCTGCTGTTTCCGCCAGTAATACATCACGGGCAATCTGCACCGATTCACTTAATGACGGGATTCCAGGCAGGCCGAGACGTTCACTTACCTCACCATCATGAACAACGCCGCCATAGACAAGCGAATTATCCTCGCAATGCGCAACGATCGACTTTCCAACAGAAGCCGCTTCTCGCATTGCCTTCAGCATCATGTCAGCACTTTGAACACCCACACCGTCATCCGTAAAAGCAAATGCACCGAATTGGGCCAAACTGGTTATGTCCGTCTGTTCCTCACCTTTTAACCCTTTCGTGATGGATGCATATGGCAAGACACGTACGCTGGCGTCCCGATTAATTTTTTCCAGCAGTATTTGAAGTGTTTCGGTATGATCTGGAGCAGGCTTCGTGTTCGGCATTGCACATATCGTCGTAAATCCGCCGCATGCGGCCGCTTTTGTACCGGTAGCAATAGTTTCCTTATGTTCGTCTCCAGGTTCACGTAAATGAACATGCACATCAACAAAACCGGGAAACACAAGCTTATTCTTACAATCTATCGTTGTATCAACATCGTCATCGATATCAAATGCTATTTTCTTAATCTTTCGCTCGTCAATTAAGATGTCACATTTTACTGTTTCATTGTCTTGTAATAATTGTCTGGTATTTTTCAGCAAAATTGTCATGTTCGACTCCCCATTCGTTCAGCAAAATTGATATGATAGCCATTCGTGTATACACACCATTTTGCATTTGTTTAAAAATCCTTGAACGCTCACATTCTACCAATCTGGTATCTATTTCAACACCACGGTTTACGGGGGCGGGATGCATGACAATGGCATGCCGCTGCATTCTCTGTTCGCGTTCCATCGTCAGGCCGTGGTTTGCGAGATATGAAAATGAATGAAACGATGCCGATGTATGCCGTTCATGCTGGACTCTGAGCAGCATGAGCACATCACACATGTCACACGCTTCATCGATTGACACATATGGTATACCCAATGAATCATCTTCAAACCCTGGTGCTGCCGCAAAATACACGTTTGCGCCGAGCGTCACCAATGCATAAACGTTTGACCGTGCTACCCGGCTATGCTTGATATCACCGGCTATGACAACATTCAAATCTTCAAATGTTCCAAATTCCTGATAAATTGTCAATAGATCCAGCATCGACTGTGTCGGATGCTCCCCTGTACCGGCACCGGCATTAATGACCGGAATCGACGTCCGATCAATCAACTCATCGTACCAGTGAGCACACGTATGGCGGACAATCAGCATATCAGCCCCGATTGCTTCATACGTCCGCGCCGTATCATAAAGTGACTCGCCCTTGGCCATGCTTGATTTTTCCATCTGAAAATCCAGGCTTTCCATTCCCAGCTTCTTTTCGGCAATTTGAAAACTCATTTTGGTCCGGGTGCTCGGTTCAAAAAACAAATTGGCTGCAATATAGTTTTCCGATAATAACGCTGGGTGTTTCCGCATTTCTTCAGCTGTACTCAAAATGCGATAAATGGAAGCGGCCGAAAGTTCTCTCGTCGATATAAAATGACGCATCGAAAATCATCCTTTCCAGTACAAACTAGGCTGCATCACCACGGTTCTTTTTCTTCTGAACTTCACTGTCATCAAACATAGCGCCATTACCGTATCCGCTCTCTTTTCCAGGTAATACAAGGTTCAGTAATACACCAATGATGGCGGACAGTGCCATTCCGGCAATTTGCAGATTATCTGATAACTGAATAAACGCCCCGCCAACACCGATCACCAAAATGACAGATGCAATCACAAGATTTCGTTTGTCGCTCAGATCCACCTGATTATCAATCAGCATGCGCAAACCATTCGAGGCAATAATCCCGAATAATAGGATTGAAACTCCGCCCATGACGGCTGACGGAATTGAACTGATCAAAGCTGTAATAATGCCGGTAAAGCCAAAGGTGATGGCGAATAAAGCTGCCCCGCCAATGACAAACACACTGAACACCCTGGTAATGGATAAGACACCGATATTTTCACCATACGTCGTGTTTGGCGGTCCGCCCAGAAAAGATGCAATCACCGTTGCGACGCCATCCCCGAGAATGGATCGGTGCAGGCCAGGCTTCTGAATGAAGTTTCTTCCGACAACCTTGGACAGCACCATCTGATCACCGATATGTTCGGCAATTGTGACAAGAGCGACCGGAACCATCAGCAGTACGATTTCACCACTGATGATGTCAAGCGGCGAATAATGGACAAACGGTACAATAAAATCCGGTGATTTGAAAATTGCGGAAAAGAATTCCCCAATGGACCCTGCTGACATGATGGCTGTCCATTCCGCTTTGACAGCTGCTGTGTCCACAACACCTTGGAAAAGAGCAAACACATAGCCAGCAACAATCCCGATGAGGATCGGGATTAATCCAAAAAACCCTTTGAAAAAGATTGAAGCAACAATCGTGACGGCCAAGGTGAACAGTGCAACACCAAAGTGCGTACCGCTGTATACATTTTCATCCAGCCCCGGTACATACATGGACATGTCAATGGCTGTTGAGGCAAGACCAAGTCCAATTACAATAATCACAGGACCTACAACAATCGGCGGTAAAATTCGCATGAGCCAATTTAACCCTGATAATCGGATGAACACGGCTACAATGCCATATACAACGCCGGCCAAAAAACTTCCAATCATCGCCCCGGCAGGACCGCTGGCGCTACTGGCACCAATAATCGGCGCAATAAATGCAAAGCTTGATCCAAGGTATGCCGGAATTTTTCCTTTGGTAATCAGTAAATAGGCAAGTGTTCCAAGACCGCTTGATATCAGTGCTACTGCCGGCGACAATCCAGTCAGGAACGGAACCAAAATAGTGGAACCAAACATCGCAAATAAATGCTGTAGACTCAACACCACCCACTTTTGCAGTTTTGGCACCTCCTGGACATCCATAACCATCTTCTGTTCACTCATGACGATCTCCTCCCATTAGCATTTCATTTTAATTTTTTTGATTAAAGCAATATCTTGCAGCTGATCCAATGAGATCGATTGCGAATTTGTTCAAATTACGGCGAATATCCACTGAACTAAGCAATTCTCTATCAAACTATAGCGCAACGCTCAAATCTACAGCGATATTGCTACAATCTACAGCGGTATGCCCGAGTTTTGCCAACATCTGACGTGACTGCCGGCATGCACCTTATCTGCACGAAAAGTTCTTGTCCTTCAAGCCGCATTTCTCCTTTTGCTGAGATTTACAAACTCGACAAACCTTAGTGCACTTATGCCATAAAAAAAACCTCTTTGCGAAAGGCCGCAAAGAGGTATACGTGTCTTGTTAATACACACACGTTTCCTGATAGCGACCTTTTAAATCTCTCGGGATTTAATTAAAGGTCCTTCTATTATTTTTCGTAAATACTCACTTCATCCTGCTGATCCACTTCATGCAGCTGAACCATAATGATTTCCTGCTCAGATGTCGGAATGTTTTTCCCGACGTAATCAGCTCTGATTGGCAACTCGCGATGGCCCCGGTCTACCAGAACGCCGAGCTGGATCTGTGCCGGGCGTTCAATATCCATGACCGCATCCATCGCTGCCCGGACCGTTCTGCCTGTATAAAGGACATCATCGATTAAAATGACTTTCTTATTCTTCAGTTCAACGTCAATCTTCGTATCCTTTAACTCCGGATCTTCATTAGCGGTTACCTTCTCCAAATCATCACGGTACAAGGTAATATCCAACTCACCAGTTGGCACCGTTATGCCTTCAATCTGCCGGATTTTTTCCTGGAGCCGCTTTGTCAGCGGTATGCCTCTTGTTTTGATGCCAACCAGCACAAGATGATCACCGCCTTTATTCTTTTCGAGGATTTCATGTGCGATCCGCGTCAGCGCTCGCTCCATTGCTGCCTGATCCAGAAGCGTTGTTTTTTTCCTCAACCTATCACCCCTGATACTGAAAAAACCCTTTTCACCACTGAGGCAAAAAAGGTTTTGGACACACATTACTCACATATGACAACGTTCCGGTACCTTTTTAGCCTCACTGGACCATTTTAAAGGTTTATATTTATTTGAGATAATTATGACAAAGTTCCCATCACCTGTCAATGCTTTTTCAGCACATTCTGTAAAAATTCTTTATGCCTATCCTTCCCTATGCAAAACATGGTAAAATAAAAAGAACAG
>Ga0079226_10000474_pt1 | contig 28054 bp, 27 predicted proteins | sample Poulit2014_FD_76345 | JGI IMG/M metagenome (GOLD analysis project Ga0079226, IMG submission 76345) | Agricultural soil microbial communities from Georgia to study Nitrogen management - Poultry litter 2014 | ecosystem: Environmental > Terrestrial > Soil > Agricultural land | place: USA: Georgia...
ACAGACGTCCATCCGAAGATTTCAGTCTGCTTCCTGCGCACGACTTGCATGTATTAGGCACGCCGCCAGCGTTCGTCCTGAGCCAAGATCAAACTCTCCATAATAGAAAGATTTGAAACGTATAAACCACATCGTGTTTATACACTTAGCTTGCCTATATTTATTCGAATTGATTAAGAGGTTACCTTATTAAAAGATATTACATCTTCTAGCAAGATAAGTTACTTAAATTCATTCTTGACATTTAATAGTTGTTCTGTTCAGTTTTCAAGGAGCAAATTCATTTAATCACTTGTGTAACTTAAATAGCGACAAGAATAAATATACCACACAAATATAAGTTATGCAACTTTTATCTTTTCGCTATTTATGACTTATTTGATTGTTGTTTTTTATTCATTTTTGTTTTTCTTTTTTGTTCACGTTGTTTAAGTCGTTTGGCTTGTCTTCTTTGATGTTCTTTATCTACTTTAGTTACGTAATGTAAAGTAATTAATTGATAAGCATTAGCACTTAATAGCGTTGGTAGCACAAGCAACATATATTGGAAATCTCCACCTCGCAAAACGGGTGTCCATTCTAATACTGTCATTACTATCATTAAAAATAACGCTGGAATTATTGCTGTGAAATTTGTTTGTTTATATTTAATATAAGCAACAATCGCTCCGAAAATTACGATTATAGCTGTTAATAATATATAAGTACTTAACGATATAAATTATTTTGGTGGCACATAAATTAACGAAGCAACTACTAATATAACTAATAACAATTGAACAGTAGGCCATAATGCCTTGAATAAGGCTCCACCATATTGATTAATAAATAAATACGCAAAAAAGCCCGTTTGACTTACAACTGTAAATACTAAAGCATAACCAAGAAAGAATAAGGTTACACCTGTCAGTTCTTTCAGATTTACTGGATTTAAATATTCCGCATACTCGTTTGACATGACAAAAAAACTTGTTATTAAGCCAATAAGCCCGCCTATAAATAAAGTTTTAAAAAACATTTGTACTAATTTCCGACTATTCAAACTGCCTTCCTCCTGCTGCTTGTAATCTCTCAATTTATCAGATAATAAAAGTTAGTTAATTGGTAATCAATTAACTAACTTTTATTTTACCTTTACTCTTCTAATTGCGCAATTATTTTTGCTGCCATACGATGGTATTCTTTACCATTTGGATGATCTTCTTGATAAATTGACGGTGCAAATACATCTTCATCTAAATAAGGTTGATTTAATGGTAGACGTCCTAATACTTTAGTTTTTAATACATCAGCTAGGTTATCTCCTCCACCGCTTCCAAAGACATATTCTTTTTCACCTGTTAACTCACTCTCAAAGTATGCCATGTTTTCAACAACACCTAGTATTTTATGATCTGTTTTAAGAGCCATTTGCCCTGCTCTTGCGGCAACAAATGCTGCTGTTGGATGTGGTGTTGTCACAATCACTTCATTACACGATGGAATTAATTCATGTACGTCCATTGCGATATCTCCTGTGCCGGGTGGTAAATCTAAAAGTAAATAATCTAAATCTCCCCACTCAACTTCATTAAAGAAGTTATTTAACATTTTTCCAAGCATTGGACCTCTCCAAATAATTGGTGAGTTATCTTCAACAAAGAAACCCATTGAAATAACTTTAACACCAAATCGTTCAACTGGAATTATTTTTTCTCCTCGAACAGCTGGAATATTTTCAATTCCCATCATATCAGGCACACTAAATCCATAAATATCAGCATCAATAATACCGACTTTTTTACCTAAGCGCATCAGTGACATAGCTAAGTTAACTGTAACGGTTGATTTACCTACGCCGCCTTTTCCACTTGCTATCGCTACAAAGTGAGGTTGTTTTTCTCCTGCTAAAATAGAATCTGTTTCTTCACTTGTTGGTTGATATTTCTTGATAATTTCTTCTGGTAACTGTTCAAAACGAAGGCCAACTGTATTAGCACCGTTTTTCTTTAAAATACCAACGATTTCTTGTTGAAGCGTCATTTGTTCAGCTGTGTTTGGCTCACCAATTGCAAGTTTAACACTAACATGTTTCTTTTCTTCTCTGATTGTCACTTCAACAATTCCTTCTGTTTCTTTTAATGTTGCATGTAAAAATGGATCTCTTACATTATTTAAAAGCTCTATTACCTCTTCTTTTGTTAACAATTTATTACACCTTCCCTATATATAATCGCTTATCGCGAGTTAATTTTTTTATTAAATTAAGTATAACATATATCACCTTAATTTCTTCCTAAAGTGATTAAGTCTCTTTTTCTAAAAAAATCATCTTATTTATTTCATTTCATTATCTTTCGACAGACTGCCGTTTAATGCGTATAATAAAGATTAATTATTTAAAATGAAAGATGGGTGAGTCTATGACAAAAAAACTTTGGTTTCAATTAGGTGTTGGCATTTTATTAGCTCTGATAATTATTAAATTTTTAGTCGATGTCAAATGGGTTTTTTCACCACTTATTATTATTAGCAAAACGATTTTCATGCCTATCTTGATAGCTGGTGTACTCTTTTATATTTCTAAACCTTTACAAATAATTTTAGAGAAATGGAAATTTCCTAGATGGGGGAGTATTATTGTTATCTTTGCTTTATTAACAGCAATGGTTTGGGTTGCAATTTCAATTATTGGGCCTCCCGTTGTCGAACAAGTAAATAATTTAACAATCAATTTACCTTCATTAATTAACGAATCAAATAGACTTGTTATTTCTTTGCTTGAGCAAGCTGGCGATTTACCCGCTTGGTTAAATGACGGCGTAAAAAGCATTACTGATTCATTGAATGATATTGCTCTTAACTTTGGAAAATGGTTTGTTCACTTTTTCCAATCGGTGCTTCAAGGTGCTTTTGTTGTTGTACTTGTTCCTTTCTTCTTATTATTTATGTTGAAAGACCATGAAAAATTCTTACCTTTTGTTACAAGTTTCTTCACAGGAAAAAAGAAAGAATGGTTAACTAAAACATTAAAAGATATTGATGAGGTATTAAGCTTATACATTCAAGGTCAAATTCTAATTGCATTTATATTAGCGGTCTTATTATTTATTGGTTACTCAATTATTGATTTGAATTTCGCTTTATTACTCGCAATATTTGCTTTGTTTATGAATGTTATTCCATTTTTTGGTCCATGGATAGCATTTGTTCCGGCTTTAATAATTGGTTTCTTCCAAGAGCCTGTCTTAGCAATCTGGGTAGCGGTAATTACACTTATTGCTCAACAAACAGACTCTAATTTAATTACACCTAACGTCATGGGGAAAACATTGCATATTCATCATTTAACGATTATTACTATTTTACTTGCAGCTGGTAATATCGCTGGATTCTTAGGTATTTTATTAGCTATTCCCGCGTACGCAGTCATTAAAGCAATTATTAGTAATATTTATGAAGTTCGTAAAGAAATTCAAAAAACTGCCACTCAAGACGCATAATCATAAACTTTTTATCTGAAAATCCTGATTACTATTAATAGTAATCAGGATTTTTTAGCTTATCATATTTTCTTTTATAATGATATTTCGCTTCTTCATCTCCTCAATATATAAATCACCTGGCACAATCTGTTCTGGTGGATAAACCCCGCCTTTGGTAATTACGCCACTTGCTATCATTTGAGCAACAATAGAAATCGTGTTGGATGTTGCTCTAGCCATCGCGGTAACTTGTAATCTCTCATCTTTATGAACAATCATTTCATATGTGTACTTCAACTCTTTTTTGTCTTTTTCACCATTAACAACAACTCTTAATAAAACAACATCTTGCGCCTTGCCTAATTCTACAATTGGATCCAATACTTTTAAAAGCACCTTTTTAGGATTAATTAATTGACCGTCAATTTCAACTTCATAATCATTTTTTGTTAAATTTAAATCAACTAGTAATTGAAATTTTTTTGCATGATTAGGATAACGAATCGTTTTATATTCTAGAGTTTCTAGATAAGGATAAGTTATAGATAACGTTGACGTTCCACCAGATGTGTGAAACGCTTCTAATGGTCCAAATTTATCAAAATATATGGGTTCAATTTCTGATAAAGAAGGGACTTCTTGTTTAACACCATTTCTAATAATTAATGAAGGATCTGTATAATGATCTAATACGCTTTCCATCGAAAATACATGTTTATATTCGATGGGTGCTTCCGGCCTTAAAGGAATACCTCCTACATAAAGCTTTATTTCTTTAGCTTCTGTTAATTTTCCAACTCCATAACCAGTCAATATATTAATCATACCAGGTGCTACGCCTAAATCTGGAATAATCGTTACATTGGCTTGTTTTGCTTCTTCATTTAATTGTAATACTTTATCAGTTATATGACCTATATGCCCACCTAAATCAACAGCATGTGTCCCAACTCGGATAGCCGTTTGTGCTACACTTTCATTAAATGAATAAAACAAGGCATTTACAATGACATCGAAACGTTTTATATAATTCTCTAAGGCCTCTTTATCTGTCGCATTAACTTGATAGGCTGTTAATTTATTTGAATTTAAATGGTGACACACTTGATTTACTCGTTCAAAGTCAACATCTGCTAGACCTACTTCTGTAATATCTTTATTTAAAATCAAGTCTCTTACGACTTCTTTTCCCATTAAACCGGCACCTAAGACCCCTATTTTCATTTTAACTTCCTCCTCCTATCACTCCTCATTTCTTTAATTCAAAAGCTTACTATTAATCGATATCAATCTGAGCACGTTGTAACTTGCTACTATAATCTACATAAATTGCTTTCCATTCCGTAAACACATCTAACGCTTGAACGCCCGAATCGCGATGACCATTTCCAGTTCCTTTTGTCCCACCAAATGGTAAGTGTATTTCAGCTCCTGTTGTCCCAGCGTTTACATAGACAATACCCGTATCTAAATCACGCTGCGCCGCAAATACTTTGTTAACGTCTTTTGTAAATATAGCACTCGACAAGCCATACATTACTTGATTATTAGTTGTAATTGCTTCTTCAAAGCTTTTGACGGGAATTAGCGAAACAACAGGACCAAATATTTCTTCTTGGGCAATTCTCATATCAATCCTGGCATTCGTAAACAAGGTTGGTTCAAAATAAAAGCCAGCTTGATAATTTTCTCCTGTCAATACTTTACCACCTACAGCAAGCTTAGCTCCTTCTTCTTTACCGATTTCAATATAATTAGCTATCTTATTCATTGCCGCTTGATTAATAATAGGACCCACTTTTATCCCGGACTTTAATCCATTTCCAATTGTCAATGTAGCCATTTCTTCAATGAGACGCTTTTCAAGTTTTTCTTTGACATCTTCATGAACAATAACACGACTACATGCTGTACAGCGCTGACCACTTGTTCCAAACGCACTCCATAAAATTCCTTCTACAGCCAGTTCAATATCAGCATCATCCATAACAATCACGGCATTTTTCCCGCCCATTTCTAACGACACTTTCTTTAAGTTGCGTCCACACTCTGTCGCAATATGACGTCCTGTTTCTGTTGAACCAGTGAATGAAATCACTTTAATATCTGGATGTTCAACCATCGCGCTCCCAACATCCGAACCTCGTCCAAACACAACATTTAACACACCTTTAGGCAACCCTGCCTCTTCAAAAATACGAGCAAGTTCATATGCCATGATTGGCGTTTCTGTAGCAGGCTTCCAGACAACTGCATTTCCAGATATGATTGCTGGAAATGACTTCCAAGACGCAATTGCAATTGGAAAATTCCAAGGCGTAATTAAACCTACAACACCTATCGGAGACCGAACGCTCATTGCAAATTTATTTTGCAATTCTGCTGGTGTTGTTTGACCAAACAAACGTCTACCTTCACCTGCCATATAAAATGCCATATCAATTCCTTCTTGTACCTCGCCACGCGCTTCTTCAAGTACTTTTCCATTTTCCAATGTGAGAAGTTCTGATAAGTGTTCTTTTCGTTCCGCCATAATTTGTCCTACTTTATAAAGTAATTCTCCCCGAACAGGTGCGGGAACTTGAGCCCAAGACTTTTGTGCTTCTTTAGCTGCGTTAACTGCTTCAGAAACTGTATCACTCGTTGATAAAGGAACTTCTGTAATGACTTCTCCTGTTGCTGGATTAATAACATTAGCTAATTCACCATTATATTTGATCCATTCACCATTAATATAATTTGATAACTGCTTTACTTTCATCATCTCGTACCCTCCTAAAATTATAATTTAAATCGTTTAAATAAATTAATTTTAAAATGAGCTTTATTTGACATGCGACATTTAACAAATTCTTTCCATTAATACACCCTCTAAAAAGATAGCGCTTACATAATAGGTAATATCTTTAAAATTTATTTAATTAATTATCTTCTCATTAGATTTAGTATAGTACAGTTAAGTAGGTCAAACAATAACTTTATAAAAAACACTTCTTAGAACTATGCTAAGAAGTGTTTCAAAGTTATTAAACAGATGGCTCTGCTTGATTTAGAGTTTTTTCTTGTTTGTCTTTTCTTATTTGTAAACCTAACATGACAATAAAGACGATAAATCCTATTATATCTGTCGTACCACCTGGATAAATTAATGATAGACCAGTAATTGTTGCAATAATTCGAGTAATTACATTTAATTTTGTATACCAATAACCTATCAAACCAGCTCCAATTGCTATCATACCAGCAATCGCAGTAATCAAGATTAATAAAATTTCAAAAGCATTTGTATCAATCATCAGTAAGGCTGGCTCTAAGACAAACATATAAGGGATAATAAATGCAGCTATTGCTAATTTGGAGGCATTAAATCCTGTCCGGATTGGTGCCCCGCCGGATATCCCAGTGGCGGCAAAAGCCGCTAAAGCAACTGGTGGTGTAATATCTGCTACAATCCCAAAGTAAAATACAAACATATGTGCAGCTAAAACGGGTATAGCAACAGGTAAAAGATCATTCATTGCAATAATTGCTGGGAGTGCAATAGTTGATGTAATAATATAGTTTGCAGTTGTTGGCGATCCCATTCCAATGATAATTGATGTAATCATTGTAAAGAATAAGGTTAAAAGCAATTGCATTTGAATATTAGTTGAGATATTACCTGCAATACTAACTAAACTATTTCCCATTTTAAGTCCTAGTCCTGTTTTAGTTACAACACCTACGATAATTCCTGCTGTTGCTGTTGCTGAAGCAACTCCTAAAGCTGTTCGCGCACCACTTGTGAGTGCTGTAATAAACTTAGCTAGATTTATTCGTGTTTCTTTTAAAATCATACTAACTAAAATTGTCGATAAAATTCCAAGTAGAGCAGTTCTTTCAATACTAAACCCTTGAAAGAGTAAATAAACAATTAACACGATTGGGAATAATAAATGTATTTTTTTCAAGACAACTTTGACTTTCGGTATTTGATCTTTAGGTAAGCCAAGCAAGCCTTGTTTTTTAGCTTCAAAATGTGTCATAATCCAAATTCCAGAGAAGTAGAGTATTGCTGGTATTAATGCTGCTTTTGCAATTTCCCAATAAGGTACTCCTGCAAATTCAATCATCAAAAAGGCTGCCGCTCCCATAATGGGTGGCATAATTTGCCCACCAGTAGATGCTGCCGCTTCTACAGCTCCAGCAAAATTACGATGGTAACCTAAGCGTTTCATCATTGGAATTGTGTAAGATCCTGATGTAACTGTATTTGCAACCGAGCTCCCAGAAATAGTTCCTTGAAGAGCACTAGAGAAAATAGCCACTTTAGCAGGACCCCCAACGCGCTTACCAGCAATCGTAATTGCTAAATCATTAAAGTAATTTCCAACACCTGTTTGCACTAAAAAAGATCCAAACAGTAAAAATAAGAATATATATGTGGAAGATACTTGTAATGGAGTACCTAAAATTCCTTCTGTTGTGAAAAACATTGAATCAACAATTTGTGAAATTGTTAAACCTCGATGTCCAAAAGAACCTGGCATATAAGGCCCGAAATATGCATATAATAAAAATAATATTGCAATAACTGTAATTGGTAAGCCTACTGCTCGTCTAGCCGCTTCTAAGACAAGTAAAATCGCAATACTACCTATCACAAGTTGAACATTCGTAATCGTACCTATTTGTTGAACTAATGTTTCATAAAATATTGGCCAATATGCTGATACTATAATTGCGAGTAGGACTAAAATAGCATCGTACCAAGGCACTTTATTATGCGTATGCACTTTTGATTTCCTTGCTGGATATAACATAAATATTAAAGTTAAGGCAAAACCTAAGTGAACAGTTCTTTGGATATAAGCTGTGTATTGTCCAAAGGCACCTGTATATAATTGGAATATAGAAAAAGATAATAGGAGAATAAATACAATTGTTCCAGTAATTCCTTTCATCTCGCGCGTATTCGATTCTGCATCATACTTCTTTAAAAGTTCTGCTTGTTGTTCCTCACTTAATGCCTCTGTCTCATTCACATTTAAATCTTTTTCTTTATTTGATTCATTCATGAATCTTCACCTCTTTCCACATGTCTAATAGAGATAATTTATCAGATTTTACAGTAAACCAAGCACCTGGCTTAAAATAATCATTAAAACTTATTCTTTTTTCTTTTTTCTTTTTTTCTTTCCAGATAAAACGATGTTCCGATACTGTTTTACCATTACGAATTTTCAATGAATCAAAGTGATTGTTCATATTAATGACATGATAAAAGCCATTCTCATAAAAAATATCTTCATGCTCTTTTACTTCGTATGGCATACCTATGCCAAAATCACTAAATATCATTTCGTATTGTTTAATTTTTTTATTTTTTGTTATTTCATATTTTTCAGTCACGTCTTTTAAATGAATCGAATGTGTAAAAATAATTTGAAATGATTCGCCAGGCTTTAATGGCACATAGGCAACAATATCCTCTGTATTCTCATCATAAAAAACAAGTGCTGATTTAAAAGGAATAAACAAGGAGCCACTTAAGATCAATAAAGTTATACTAGCAATTACTAACCATTTTTTCATTTCATCGCCTACTAATTGAAGTTAAAAAGCCGGTGTTCCCTAAGGTACTCATAAGGTATCACCGGCCTTTAAGTTATTTGATTCATGTCATTAATTCGCTTCGATGCCTTCTTCGTCATAATACTTTTGTGCACCAGGGTGCATTTCAATACCGATACCGTCTAACGCACGATCAATTGAAATTTCTTCTGACTTAGCATGAGCTATATCGCCTGAATTTTCATATAGCGCTTTTGTCATTTTATACACTGTATCTTCTGATAACTGATCAGTGACAACAATCATTGCTAATACTGCTACAGTGTCAATATCTTCTTCTAATCCATAAGTTCCTTCAGGTACAGTGTCTAATGCATAATACGGATATTTTTCAATCAGCGCTTCTGCTTTATCTGCCTCAACTGGAACGATATGAACTTCTGAAGTAGCTTGCAATTCTTCTACAGCACCCGTTGGTGTACCTGCTGTAATAAATGCTGCATCAATATTTCCATCTTTAATTCCACCTGCTGATTCACCAAAATCTAAATTTTGAGCATCGATGTCGTCCATCGTCATATCATATGCTTCTAAAATTTGTTCAGCATTAATATAAGTCCCTGAACCAGGTGCTCCAACTGAAACTTTCTTACCTTTTAAGTCTTCAACCGTTTTGATGCCTGAATCTGCAATTGTTACAATTTGAATTGTTTCAGGATAAAGTGAACCTAATCCTAAGACCGTCTCAATTGGTTCATCAAATGCATTAATTCCTTCTGCAGCATAAGCTGCCACATCTGTTTGTGTGAATGCCATTTCTGCTTCGCCATCTTTTAATGCAATAATATTGTCTGCTGAAGCATTTGAAGAAACTGCATCTGGCTGAATACCTGTTTCATCGGAAATAATTTTAGCAATTGCTCCACCTAATGGATAATAAGTCCCACTTGTTCCACCAGTTAAAAAGCTTAAGAATTCTGGATCTTCACTTCCACCATCCTCTGCCTTATCGTCTGTTCCACCGCCACAAGCAACTAAAAACAATGATAATATTAATAAAATTCCAATAGATAGTAACCAGTTCTTTTTCATTTTACAAATCCCCCTTTATATTCGCTCAGTTCTATAGTTAAAAATAGCATTATTTGAAGAAAATATCAAGCAAATAATGATTAATAAAACTTTATATGACAAGCTTGTACGCGTTAACATAAAAGCAGTTAATTATATTTAATATGTCTTATTTTTGATTTCAATTTCATTATGCTTAATTAAGATATACATTATTTACATCTTAATGTATAATTTAACCCAATACTAGCAGATAACTTTAAGTTAATACTCAGGCTTCAACGTTTTATAACATGAATAATCTAAGATTTTTTAATTGGATGGGATATTAATGAAAATTCATTTTACAAAAATGCACGGCTGCGGCAATGATTTTGTCATGATAGACAATAGGATAGGGATTTTAAATTCGCTTAATATAAAAAATTTCGCTAAAAAAATCTGCACACGTCGGTTTGGGGTTGGATCAAATGGCCTCATTTTACTTGAAAATTCACATCATGCCGATTTTAAAATGCGCTATTTTAATTCAGACGGTTCAATTGGAGAAATGTGTGGTAATGGCGCACGCTGTCTCGCAAGATTTGCTTTTGAAAATAATGTTGTTCAGCAAAACATGACTTTCGAAACATTAGCTGGCAATTATCAAGCATCTATTCAGAAAGATAACACTGTCACAATCTTCTTTCCTCATGTACATAAGCAATATATAGAACTGAATCAAACTTTACAATTACAAAGCGTAAATGTGCCTTATCACTATGGCATAATTGGTGTGCCACACACTGTAATATATGATAAACAAATAAATAACTTAAACAAAACTGATTTTGAACGATGGGGTAATCATATCCGTCATCATTCTAATTTTAAAGCAGGAACAAATGTCAACCGCGTTGAAATCATTAACCAACAAACTATTTCAATTCGAACATATGAACTTGGGGTTGAAGAAGAAACACTTGCTTGTGGTTCTGGCGCCTGTGCTTCAGCAATTATGACTGCTCTAACCAAGCAAGGAACTGCTCCTTTTAAAGTCAATACGCAAGGTGGTAATCTTATAATAGATTTTAAAGAAGAAGCTAATTGGATTACTAACTTATCATTAAGCGGTAATGCAGTGATTGTTTATGAAGGGATTTGGAAAATTTAATAAATTGATCACGAAAAATACAGATAGAAGGGATTAAACATTCCATGAAAAAATTAAAAGCTTATCAATTTCCAATCATTTTATTTGCTTCAATTGTTATAGGGTCAATTTTAGGTTTAGTTTTTGGTGAAAAAGCTGGAATTATTAAACCTTTAGGTGACATTTTTATTAATTTATTATTTATGGTTGTTGTTCCTCTTGTTTTCTTTTCCATTTCTTCAGCTATTGCAAACATGGATAGTATGAAACGTTTTGGGAAAATTATGGGGTCAATGATGACAATTTTTATTGTCACAGGTATTATAGCCTCAGTATTTATGTTAGCTGCAACGGTCATATTCTCAGCTGGATCTGGAGCTGATATTCCTTTAGAAACACCTACAGAAACTGAAGAAATTACTTTAGCTGAACAACTTGTAAATACATTTACTGTTCCTGATTTTATTGATTTATTCTCTAGATCCAATATGCTTGCTCTAATTATCTTTGCTGTCTTAGTTGGTGTTGCTACTGGATTAATCGGTGAAAAAGGCAGACCATTTCAAGCCTTCTTGTTAGGTGGTTCGGAAGTTTTTATGAAAGTTGTACAAATCATTATGTATTATGCACCGATTGGATTAGGTGCTTATTTTGCAGCATTAATTGGTGATTTTGGTACTGCATTAATAGGCGACTATGCAAAAGCTTTTTTAATTTATTACCCTGTTTCTATTTTGTATTTCTTTATTGGCTTTACTTTATATGCTTTTATCGCAGGTGGAAAAAAAGGCGTGAAACGATTTTGGAAAAACATTTTAGCTCCAGCAGCAACATCACTTGGAACTGGCAGTAGTGTTGCTGCTATCCCTGTCAATTTACAAGCGGCTAAACGAATTGGTGTACCAAAAGATATCAGAGAAACTGTCTTGCCACTAGGTGCGACAATTCACATGGATGGTTCCTGTCTGTCTGCTATGTTAAAAATCGCTTTTGTTTTTGGCGTCTTCAATATGGATTTTTCTGGCATCGGAACATTTCTAACAGCTATAGGCATTTGTCTCTTGTCTGGTACAGTAATGAGTGGGATTCCTGGTGGGGGATTTATTGGCGAAATGATGATTATTACTTTATACGGTTTGCCTATTGAAGCTCTACCAATTATCTCAGCTATCGGTGTTGTCGTCGATCCACCTGCAACAATGGTTAATTCAACAGGTGATACGGTTGCAAGCATGATGGTCGCCCGAATTCTTGATGGTAAAGATTGGATGGAAAATGCTAGCCTTTAAAAATTTTAAAAAATCTCTTTTCAGTCATTTAACTGAAAAGAGATTTTTTAATTTAATGAACTTCTTTATAAACTATCACCAAAGTCTTCTCTAAATTTAGCAACTAATTTTTCTGGCCAATCCGATGTTGCTTTTAATCGTCCAAAGAAAAAGCGTAAAACATCTGGTTCTTCTGAGAATGTTAATCCACCAATTAAATGACGATTTTCATATAACCACGAGATACGATCAACTGCATAACTGATTTGTGACATTGTAAATACGCGTCGAGGCATCGCAAGTCTCACAAGTTCCATATGTGCAAGCGTTTCTGTCCCATCTTCTTTTCTCGCCTCAGACATCGTTCCCCGTTCCATACCACGAACGCCACTAATAATATATATTGCCGCCGCTAAAGCACCAGCTGGATATTCTGTTTGCGACAAATGATCAACAAAGTCTTTGGCATTTAGATGACAGCCTAGACCTCCTGGCGGGGTAATGACTGGTACATTTTTCGCTTGGAATTGCTCAGTCATATATTTTATAAAATTAGGTCCTTGTGAAATATTATCTTCATCCATTGTTTCTTCTAATCCGACTGTTAAAGCTTCCATTTCACGTACAGACATACCGCCATAAGTTAAGAATCCTTCATATAAAGTGATATATTCGCGTAATTTCATATATACATCTTTATGTTTTGTTGAAATTCCACCACCGCGCGCTGAACCTAACTTTCGTGCCGAGAAATAAATAATGTCACATTGATCTGCAATTTCACGTGTGATTTCACGAATTGACATATCTGCACACGCTGCTTCACGCTGTTTAATTAAATGTAAGTTATCTGCTAATAAGCTTGCATCATAAATAAGCATTAAGTCATGTGCATCACATAATTTTTTGACTTCTTTAATATTTTCTAAAGAATGTGGTTGTCCGCCAATTAAATTGGTTCCTGCTTCTAAACGGACATAACTAATTTTATTTGCCCCATGCTTTTCAATTAATGCTTTTAATTTATTAACATCCATGTTTCCTTTAAATGGATAATCACTTGTTAATTCAAGTGCCTCATCAATAAATATTTCTTCAATTTTTCCACCATTTAAAGTAATATGAGCTTTAGATGTTGTAAAATGATAATTCATTGGAATAATTGTGTCCTCTTTAACAAACGCTTGCGAGATAATATTTTCACTTGCGCGCCCTTGGTGCGTTGGCAAGAAATATTCTGTTCCAAATAATTCTTCTAATTTACTTTCTAAGCGTGTAAATGTAGCCGATCCAGCGTAACTATCATCTGCATTCATCATTGCAGCTTGTTGATTATCACTCATGGCATTAACGCCACTATCTGTTAACATATCCATAAATACATCACTATTTTGAAGTAAGAAAGTATTATATCCCGCTTCATCCATTGCTTTTGCACGTTCTTCTACAGGTAGTAAATTTAGTTTTTGTACAATTCTCACTTTATGCATTTCTAGCGGCACATCATTGCCATAATGGAACTTAATTTTTGACATTTTATTAACACCCTTCATTTCTATTAATCTTACCTTTTCCATTTTAAATAAAAAGGATAACATTAGTATAGCTTATATTATCTTAATTTTCTAATAATTATTAGTGATTCTTTTAAATAAAAAAAACTGACTTGGCTTCATCAACAAGTCAGTTTATTTAAGTATTGTTTATAACACAAATACGAATTATTTATTCAGTTTAATTTCTTCAATCACTAATTGAACTCCATTATCGTGATATATATAGCTTACTTCTCTACCTTCAATTAAAGCAGCAATATCATCGCGTGCTTCGACTGTTAATTGAAAAGCTCTTGGACCATCTTTTGTTTCAATTTCAATCGTATGTGGATCAGCTTGGCCGTTGTACATACCTACTTCTGTAATTTTTTTACTCGTTTCTTTATCATCTTGAGATAATTCAATCGACTCAATGACAAGTTGAAGCCCATTATCATAATAAATGTAGGTTACTTTTTTTCCTTCAATCAAGTCTCCGATATCATCACGTGCTTCTAGCGTCAGCTGATAAGCCCTTGGACCTTCCTCTGTTTCAATTTCTATCGTATGTGGATCAGCTTGACCATTATAAATTCCACTTGCTGTGAGTCTTTCCAAATCAGCATCTCCTTCATCAGATAATGAGATTGATTCGATTAACAATTGCAGCCCATCATCAGAATAGACATAAGTCACTTCTTTTCCTTCAACTAAAGCTTCGATGTCATCGCGTGCTTCTAGCGTCAGTTGATAAGCCTTTGGACCATCCTCGGTTTCAACTTCTATCGTATGCGGATCAGCTTGACCATTATAAATTCCTGTCGCTTTAATCTTTTCTACCTGATCATCTTTTTCCTTACTCGATTCCTGAGAATCAGTTGGTTCAAGTGTTTCAATAGATTCATCGTCTTCTTCTTTAAAAACAACTTTTGCATTTTTATTCTCTGTTTTAGGCATGGCTTCTTCAGATACAGAAGATTCTCCACATGCTGAAAGAACAAAAAATACAGTTATTAACAAGAATAATATGTTTTTTCGTTTCATTTTTACTCTCCTTTTTTAACCTTGCGTTAATTAGTCATAAAGTAAAATATTAAGCCAATAACTATACTTAGATAATAATAATTCATTTATATAATAACACAAAAGATAAATGAAAAGAATCAATAAGATATATAGTAATTGTATATATTTAAGTCAAAAAGCACTTATTATTCATTCTTTTTTTATTTGAATTTTCTGTTAATATTATAGTGTAGGTATTAAAGGAGGTTTTTTAATTGAACTCTTATTCTTATTATGAAGATGCACTTAAAAATATACCTAAGCCTTGTTTATTTTTAGATGAAGCCTTATTTAAGAAAAACATTCAATCAATTTTACTTGCAAGCAAAGGTAAAAACATTCGAATTGCTAGTAAATCTATTCGTAGCCTTGATATTTTAAAAGAAATTCTAAATTATTCACCTGTTTTTCAAGGCGTTATGTGCTTTTCTGCCAAAGAAGCTCTTTATTTAAATGATCACGGACTTGATGATTTATTAATTGCTTATCCTGTATGGAATACCAATGATTTAATGACTATTACAAAACGCATAGCTAATCAGCAAACGATTACTCTTATGATTGATTCCTTTGAACATATTGATCATTTAGAAACAATTGCTGCTGAAACTAACGCTCTTTTTCTTGTTTGCCTTGATATTGATCTATCTAGTGATTACCCTGGCCTTCACTTTGGTGTCCATCGCTCTTCAGTAAAAACGGTGAAACAAGCAAATAACCTAATCAACCGAATTATTGATTCTCCTTATTTAACATTAGATGGCATCATGGGATATGAAGCACAAATTGCTGGCATACCTGATAATCACCCACATCAGAAAACTAAAAATAAAATCATCAGACAATTAAAAAAGAACTCTTCTAAACAATTAATGAAAAAAAGACGTAAAATTATTAGCTTACTAGCAAAAAAAAATATTCCGCTTCGATTTATTAATGGTGGAGGTACAGGTAGTCTTCATCAAACCGCCACTGAAAATGTCACTGAAGTAACAGTTGGATCTGGCTTTTTTCATTCACATTTATTTGATTATTACCAAGACTATACTAACCATCCCGCACTCGCTTGTGCGATTGAAATTACACGCATACCTCGTAAACATATTTATACCTGTGCAGGTGGTGGTTATATTGCTTCAGGAGCGATGGGAGAAGATCGTCTTCCCATAGTTCACTTACCAAAAGGAGCTAAACTAACTAAAAATGAAGGTGCTGGCGAAGTCCAAACGCCGATTTTTTATAAAGGTAACCTTACCCTTAAACACGGTGACCCCATCATTATGCGCCACAGTAAAGCTGGTGAATTAGCCGAACACTTCCATCATATTCATTTAATTAATGATGGGAAAATAATTAAAAAATATAAGACTTATCGGGGGGATTACCAATGTTTTCTTTAACTCATCAACAATGGACTAATTGGTCAGAAAGCTTTATAAGTAAACCAGAAATGATTCTTTATCCTAAAAATGAAGAAGATATTCATAATATAATTAAATATTGTCATAAAAATAAAAAAAAAATTAGAGTTATTGGTGCCGGACACTCTTTTACACCACTTGCTGTAACGAATAATATTTTATTATCTCTAGAAAACTTCTCGGGGATTGATAAGATTGATTACGAAAATAAACGGGTCAGTGTTTGGGCTGGAACAACTTTACTTGAACTGGGAAAACTTTTATATAAACATGGCCTTTCAATGGAAAATCTCGGAGATATTAATGTTCAAACCATTGCTGGTGCAATTAGTACTGGCACACATGGATCCGGCATTAATTTTGGTAATCTCTCAACACAAGTAACCGAACTTTCAATCATCACAGCTTCTGGCGATTATTTAACTATTTCTGAAACTGAAAACAGTCATTTATTTAATGCCGCTCGTCTGTCACTTGGTTTATTAGGTATTATCATAAAAGTAGAAATTAATGTGATTTCTGCTCACCAACTTATTAGCGTTAGTAAACGTTCGACTATCAATAAATCTTTCCCAAATTTAAATGAACTGATTAAAACAAACCGTCATTTTGAATTTTTCTGGTTTCCACATACAGAGACAATTCAAATTAAAACCTTAAATCCAGCAACTTCCAATCCGAAAAATAATCTAAAAGGCTCAAGTACATTTAACGACTTAATCATTGAAAATGGCGCACTTAGTCTTGTATCTAAATTATCACGTATGCAGCCTAAATTAAGTCGATTTATTAGTAAAATGATTGCTTTAAGTATACCTACTGGACACACAATTGGTAACAGCTTTGAAATGTATGCGACACCTCGTCTCGTCAAATTTAATGAAATGGAGTATAGTATTCCAGCTGAACATATGGCTTCTGCCATGAAAGATATTAATTATGTTATTCAGAAGTATAAATTTGATGTACATTTTCCAATCGAATGTCGCTATGTTAAAGGCGACAAGCTCTGGTTAAGTCCTTCATATGAAAGAGACGCTGCATATATTGCGATCCATATGTATAAAGGAATGGCATATAAACACTATTTTGCAAAGCTTGAAGAAGTTTTTAAACACTATCAGGGTCGACCGCATTGGGGTAAAGAACACACATTAACACCAATTGATTTACAGAATTTATTTCCCAAATATAATGACTTTTTACAAGTAAGAAAACAACTTGATCCAAATAATCTTTTTCTTAATTCTTATTTAGCTGAGTTGTTTACAATTAAATAATTTCCTTTAAATAAAAAAAGGAAGTGTACACAAGCTACACTTCCTTTTCATTTATTTAATTACTTTCGCCTTTAACTTTTACTATCTCATCTGCTACTGCAATTGTAAGTTGTTCTGAAGTCTTTGGTACAAAACTTTTTAAAATCGAGTTAATCATTGGTCCCATTGCACCACCGGCTGTAATGTTCAATGATCCTGTCATTTTTGTTTTAGTATCATCTAGCTTTTCAGCTTCGAAATAGCCATCACCTTTAAAGTTATCCGATGTACCTGTTAAATCAAACGTTACTAAATTAGGCTCTCTCCATTCAGTAATATCAACCTTTAATTTAACTGTTTTTTTCATAAAACCTAAATCACCTTTAAATTCCCATGTTGATTCATTTTCATTAATAACATCATGCGTAATATAACCTGGAACAAGAGGTGCCCAGTTATCAATTGAACTTACAAAATCCCACACATCTTCAATTGGTACATTAATTTCTGTTTCATAAACTCCAGCTGGCATATTAAATTTCTCCTTTATAAATATCTTATTATTTTATTTCACGTTTTTCAGTTTCAGCAATTGCTTTTCCTGCTAAATAGCCCCATGTCATACCAGGTCCAATAGTAGATCCTGCACCTGGATAAGCTGGTCCTAAAATAGACATTGCTGCATTACCTGCAGCGTAAAGTCCTGTGATTCCTTTATCGCGTACATTAATCACTTGACCATGTTTATCAACACGTGGACCTCCTGCTGTTCCAATCGTTCCATAATAGATTGGAATAGCGTAAAATGGTCCTTTTTCGATTGTACCAAGGTTAAGTTCTGGTGAACCCCCACCTTGTCCCATACCTTCAAAATATGTCGTTCCACGATGGAAATCTGGATCTTCACCTTGTGCTACATAACCATTAAATTTACTTACCGTTTTTTCAAGTCCTTCTTTATCGACACCTATCTTTTCAGCTAATTCTTCAAGAGACTCTGATTCATGCATCCAATCTGGAGCGTCTTCACCCGCTGCGATTGTCACAACTAACTCATTATCTTTTAATTGACTATCAAAGACAATCCATGTGTTTTCTTCATTTGGATATGTTTGTGTTGCTTCATCATATAAATGAAACTTACGCGGCATATCTTTATATGTTGTTCCTTCATTTACAAAGCGGTTACCAAGACTATTTACAATAATACTATGTTTAAGTGCACGTGGACTATTAATTATATTAAACACGCGACCTTCATATTCAATTGAAGGGTCTTGTGTTGCAGGATACCACCATGCATCGCTCATATTAGCAAGTTTTGCACCTACTTCCATTGCCATGACTAAACCGTCACCTTCGTTATAAGGAGGTGATAAATGATGTTTTGGTTGACCTGGTAAGAATGATTTTACTAATTCTTCATTCCATTCGAAGCCACCACTTGCAATAATAACACCCTGACGTGTTCCAATATTAATTGTTTCTCCATTATGCTCAGCTTGAAGACCAATAATCGCCCCTTCATCATCTTGATAGAGCTTGAATCCTGGCGTTTCTGTTCGAACTTCGACACCGCGATCTAGTAAACCTTTCATCAGTGAACCAATTAAAGCACGACCCATCGTCGCAATATTTTTTTCCATTCGTTCACCCATAACAGCGAAATCTATTTCGTTTTTATTTGCTCCACCTTCAGCTAATGTTAATGGCGGGAAAATTGGATTACGACGAATTTTATGTTCCCACTCACCTAGCTCTTGTAAATGAAATGGTTTTGGATCTAACGAACGACCTTCAACGATTCCACCTGGTAAATTAGCATAATAATCACCATAAGATGGCGGTATAGCGAATTGAAGTGGTGTATTATCATGCAAGTATTTAATCATGTTTTTTCCTTCTTCAAGAAAAACATCTATTAATGAAGAGTCTGGTTCTTTACCATGCCCTAACCGCTGAATATATTTTAAGGCATTTTCTTTAGAATCTTCGATATTTGCCTCTTCCATGTAGTGGTTATTTGCAATCCAAGGAACTCCTCCTGACATTGCTGTTGTTCCTCCTACTTCAGAAGACTTTTCTAAAACTAATACTTCTGCACCATTATCGTGTGCTAATGTTGCAGCAGTTAAAGCTGCTCCACCAGTTCCAAGAACTATAACATCGACAACTTCATCCCAACTAATGTTTTCATTACTCATGTTATTTTACTCCCCTTCCATTTATTAAAATGCTTATTATTTAATCTTTAAATATTTTTCCTTTAAACTGTAACTATCACTATGATAGTCAGACTATCATAGTCTATTTCATCCAGTCAATTCAATTGTTTTCAGTCAACAATCAATTTTTAAAATAAGATGATTCCATCATTTATTTAGCGTATAATATAAATAACACCATAAAAAGAGGGATATTCAATGAATCCAATGGATCGATATGAACGCGAATTACAAAAAAAGAAAGAGTATCGTATTGCTTCCATACTCGATGCGGCAGAAATTTTATTTGCTCAAAAAGGAATTGAAAGAACTACGATGCAAGATATTGCAACTACTGCAAATTTAGGTGTTGCGACAATTTTTCGTACCTTTCCAAAAAAAGAACAAATTGCTGTTGCAATCGCAACAAAAAGACTTAATAAATTTCTAAAACTTTTTAAAAATATTAATCAAATGCAAGCAACTGGTTTAGAAAAAATTGAAGCACTCATTGATTATTTTTTAAAAGAATTATTATCTGACGATGGTAATGACATTAAAATTATTGAAGACTTCGAAATTTATTCAATGCGATTAACTCAACCAATAGCTGATATTGAAATGTATAAAGAAGTATATCAAGAAATCTCAAAAACTTATGCCAGCATCTTAAATCAAGCAACAAAAGATAATTCAATTCGTAAAGATATCGATATCGAAAAATCTTTAATTACATTAATAAATACTTTTGCTACTTTTGCTAGAAAACTATCCATTCAAAAAGATATTTTTTTTATAGAACTTGATTTAGAACCCGAAGGACAATTAAAATTATTGAAAAAAATTATACTTGATTACTTAAAGAACATTTAATAATTAGCATAAAAAAACACTTCTTAGTTATAACTAAGAAGTGTTTTTTAAAATTATTTTTCAACCAATTCTTTTTCACGCTTATCTTCAGATGATTCAGTGTGACGCACTAAATAATCTGAAGCACTTAACGATGCAAGCGAACCTGCTCCCATAGACGTGATAATCTGATTGTAAGGGATATCTGTACAATCCCCAGCAGCATATACGCCCGGAACATTAGTAGCTCCATGTTTATCGATGATTATTTCACCAAATTTGTTACGATCAACTGAACCTTCTAACCAGTCAGTGTTTGGAACAAGTCCAATTTGAACAAACACACCATCAAGCTCAATGTGTTCTTCTTTATCTGTTTCACGATCGATATATGATAAACCATTTACAGTGTCAGTACCTGTAATTTCTGTTGTTTGTGCATTTACGATAGGTGTAACGTTTTTAAGACTGTGTAGACGGTCTAATAAAACAGAGTCAGCCTTCATAGAGTCAGAGAACTCTAATACAGTAACATGTTCTGTAATAGCTGCAAGGTCAATTGCCGCTTCCACACCAGAGTTACCTCCACCAATAACAGCTACTCTCTTACCCTCGAATAAGGGTCCATCACAATGTGGACAATAAGCAACACCATTATTACGGAACTCTTTTTCACCTGGCACATTAACATTACGCCAACGAGCACCTGTTGCAATAACAACTGATTTACTCTTTAATGTCGCACCGTTTTCAAGACCAACTTCAATTAGATTGTCTTTTCTTGCTAAGCTCGTTGCTTTTTGTAAGTTCATGATATCAACATCATAATCTTTTACATGCTCTTCAAGTTGATTTGCAAGTTGTGGACCTTCTGTCTGTTTTGTTCCAATAAAGTTTTCAATTGTTGCTGTATCAAGAATTTGTCCACCAAAACGTTCTGCAACAACACCTGTACGAATTCCTTTACGTGCTCCGTAAACAGCTGCACTTGCCCCGCCTGGTCCACCACCTACAACGAGCATATCGAATGGTTCTTTATCAGCAAATTCAGAAGCGTCTGGACCACCGATTAATTTAGCAAGAATTTCTTCAACAGTCATCCAACCGTCTCCAAATGGTTCTCCATTTAGATATGCAGATGGTACTGCTCTAATATTCATCTTATCAACTTCATCTTTAAAGACTGCTCCATCAATCATTGTATGAGATATCTTAGGGTTTAAGACGCTCATAATGTTCAATGCCTGGACAACCTCTGGACAAACTTGACAGCTTAAACTAATATACGTCTCAAAGTTAAGTTCTTCATCAAGATTTTTCACTTTCTCAGCCAAATCTTCATCAATCTTCGGTGCTCGACCACTTACTTGTAACAGAGCAAGAATTAATGAAGTAAATTCCTGACCGAGAGGAACGCCTGCAAAAACAATACCCGTGTCTTCGTTTTGACGATTGACACTAAAGCTTGGCGTTCTTTCTAGTTTAGTCTCTTCTACTTTGATTTTAGGTGACATAGATGATAGTGTTTCGACTAATTCCATCACGTTTTTTGAAGTCTCGTCATCACCTGTACTTACTTTTATTTCAATATCATTTTCTAACATTTCTAGATATTGGGCTAACTGCCCTTTTAATGCTTCATCTAATATCATATTAAATCGCTCTCCTTAAATTTTACCCACAAGGTCAAGGCTTGGTGTTAATGTTTCAGATCCTTCTTCCCATTTAGCTGGACAAGCTTCATTTGGATTTTCACGAACGTATTGTGCTGCTTTAATTTTATCGATTAACGCACTTGCGTCACGGCCAATTCCGTCTGCGTTAATTTCTACTGCTTGTACAACACCATCTGGATCGATGATGAATGTTCCACGCTGTGCTAAACCTGCTTCTTCATCAAGTACATCAAACATACGTGAAATCTTCTGAGAAGGGTCACCAATCATGATATATTCTAAAGTACTAATTGCATCTGAATGATCGTGCCATGCTTTATGTGTAAAGTGCGTGTCTGTCGAAACAGAATATACTTCTGCACCTAAGTCTTTTAATGTAGCATACTGCTCTTGAAGATCTGCTAATTCAGTTGGACATACAAATGTAAAGTCAGCAGGGTAGAATAAAACAACACTCCACTGTCCTTGTAAATTCTTCTCACTTACATCAATAAACTCACCTTTGCTTGTGTGATAAGCTTGTGCTTCAAACTCTTCAATTTTCTTTCCAATCATTGACATAAATCTATTCCTCCTATATTTTAAGCTCTAATAGCTTTTAACAATTTGTTGTAATTACTTAATTGTAATTATTACAATCTACCTCTATTATCATATATATTTGCTCAAGCGTCAAGATAAATGCTTTAGAAACCTATATAAGGCAAAGAAAAAAGCATCAGCTATCACACCGATACTTTAGAAATATATTACAAAATGTGGCTATAATTAGCGTTAAAACGCTTACAAATATTCTCGATTCTGAACTTTTATTCTTACTGTCTTGAGAAAATGAAGCTTGCAATGCAATATTTAGTTTATTCTTTTACTGAATCTACAATTTCTTTTGCATTTACTAAAGATAGATTATACTTTTCTCTAAGTGATTTAATTGTTTTTATTTCTGTTGTAATTTTCAATGTTTCTTTCGCTTCAATTTGTATTTCTTCATATTCTCCAGACTTTCTCAATAGTCGATAATTTTCTTTTTTTAAACGACCATTTTCAACTGTTAAACTAATTGTCCAACCTAAAAGTAATAACATTATCAAAATAGAACTTATTTCTGACCATTGCATTTATTCCACTTCCTTTTCTTAAGCTAAAAATAGTTATTATTCCATTCGACTATTAATATTTAGTAATTTGTTTGCAATCCTTACCTTTCTTCTTTCCAGCAAAAATAAAGCCACCACAAACTCCACCGAAAAATACAAAAACAAGCATAGGAAGGATTTCTTCAAAAATTATTACACCTAAAATAGTCCATACAAAAATATTTGAAAATAACAGATACCAATTCACCTTCATAAAGTATCCACTCCCTAAAATTTACTTTAACATATTTTTGGTTTCATTTAAATATGTATTCTCACTTTATAAATACGTGTAAAATCGAAATATGTTATAGTAAATACTGGTTAAAGTCATGATATATGCTTATTGATTATAAGACTTTATGCAAAACTGATGTAATATTTAAGAATAAAATTGGGAGTCTACTTAAAAGTAGGCTTTATATTTTTTTAAAATATAAAGGGAGGTTGCTCGGTGAAAAAGCAGCATGATTTTACCAAAGGGAGCATTTTAAAGCATTTAGTTATATTCTCCGCACCAGTTATTGTAACCAATCTACTACAAACATCTTATCAATTCGTAGATAGTTTATGGGTGGGGAACTTACTGGGTGCTAATGCTCTTGGTTCAGTGACTGTGTCTAGTATGATCATCTTTACTGTTTTATCTTTTGTCTTAGGATTAAATAATGCTGCCCTAACAATCTTGTCACAACAAAAAGGGAGAGACGATGAACAGGGATTAAGAAAATATTTAAACGCTTTTGTCGTTATTTTAACTTTAATGGCAATTGCCCTTGGTATCTTTGGATCGATATTCGCTGCCCCTTTATTGCGATTACTCGGCACGCCAGAAGGAATGATGGCAGGTGCAACAGCTTATTTACAAATCAATTTTTTAGGAATATTATTTTTACTCGGTTATAACTTTATTGGGACCGTGCTTCGTTCTTTAGGAGACAGTCGTACGCCCATGCGTTTTGTTATGCTTGCAGTTTCTTTGAATATTGTATTAGACCCGCTTTTTATTGCTGGATTTAATCTTGGTATTCAAGGAGCTGCTTATGCAACAATTGCTGCACAGGGGAGTGCTTTTATATACGGATTAGTTTATGTACTTTACCGGAAGTTAGCACCCTTTACATTACCAACACTTCCTTCCCGCAAACAAGTAGGTTTAATTCTTAATTTAGGCATTCCATCAGGGCTTCAAATGGCAGTTATTTCAGCAGGAAGTGCAGCAATTTTAAGTGTCGTAACAGATTTTGGTGAGGGAGCTGTCGCTGGATACGGCGCTGCCCAGCGGTTAGACAGTCTTTTACTGCTGCCAGCACAGGCACTCGGCACGTCTGTTAACAGTATGGCAGGACAAAACATTGGTGTTGGGAACTGGCAACGTGTGAAGTCGATTGCTAAATATGGTGTCTTATTCAGCTTTTCTATTATGGTCGTACTTGGCATACTTGCTATCTTTCTTGCTGAATATGGGATCCGTTTATTTATGGACGAACCATCTGCTGTGACATTTGGAACAGAATACCTCCAAATCGTCGCTTTGTGCTATCCATTTCTTGGCATTAACTTCTTGCTAAACGGAATCGTGCGCTCATCTGGTGCGATGTACCAAGTCCTTGTTTTAAATATTATTTCGTTTTGGGTCCTTCGCTTTCCACTTGCAGCAATCATGTCAAGTTGGCTTGGTGAAATTGGAATTGCCCTTGGCATTGGGATGAGCTTTATCCTTAGTAGTCTCGTCGCAATCTTATACTTCCGCTTTGGTAAATGGCGTGAAAAAGAGTTGTTTTCTTAAAACTATAAATTTAGTGAACAAAAAAAGCACTTCTTAGCGCAGTCGCTAAGAAGTGCTTTTTGAATTGTTTTAAGTTTAAGATTAAGATTAACGTTTAGAGAAATATCAAGTATATCTTTCATACCTACTCAGTCCATCCCAGTTCCTTTATACCAAGATATGAAAGTGCGTAAAGTTGATACAAGTGACTGGAAACGGACTAGAAAGGGTATGACTTGTATCAGTTTTCATCACAGATAGTTGTTAGTTAGATACAAACTATATACTTATTCTAAGATTTGCTCTTCCACAATCGCGCCCGTATCTTGAATAAAAACTACTCCTCACAACCACATTCGTATTCTTTGAACTTATATTCTTTATACAATTTTGCTTCCTTAAAGTCGTGCGTTTCCGATACATAAACTTTAACTAAGGGAGCAACGTCTACTTTAGAGAATTCTTTCACTTGTTTCTCAATGTCATCAGAAGCGTCTAAGATATACTCATTCATATCTTCACATAAATCGTTGTGCTCGCAAAGATCATACGTCACTGCCATATAATGCTTGTTCATCATAATCATCCTCTTTTTATAATCTATGCTAATGTTGTTAAATGGCCCGTTTCTTGAATACTAATTTTTAATTATTGTATCATTATTCCTTTCGTATCTTCAAAGTAATGATGATGTAACAAGCCTCTTTACTATATCTAGTGCAAACTTAACACTTTCATCTATCATTAACATCACTTGTACACGATGTTCTTAACATGTTTTGTCTATTATGCCAAGCGAAGTCTTCTGGTTTCTCTTCTACTGTATATCACCTATCACATTTAAATAATTTCATCGAAACTTCCTTCAAAGCTCACTTGGGTTATATATAATTCTCTTACTTTATATTCCATAAAATCAATTGTAGCCTTATTTAATAACCACGTTATCTACTCACTTTTAATTTTCTGTAACTCTATAATTTTTTTAGACAATTTAAGTAAAAATGTTACTAATCTGACCTTTATTTAATTTTGTTTTTTTGGGAGTCTACGTACATACCTCTTTAAGTCTCTTTCAGCATCTACTCTTATCCTTCTAATTCGACTTGATCTTACACCATGTATCTCTCCTACTTTTTTTAGTGTCATTCTAGGTTTATATACTCCATATAACTCATCTAATATTTGTCTCTGACGTTCTTTTAAAATATGTTTAATTGCATTATAAATTCGTATAAACCTTTGAAAATCTTCTGATTCTCTCTTGTCTAATATTTTATAATAATTATTACGATTAAAATACTTATTTTCTCCACTAATCGGATCAAAATTACTTGTCATCTCTATAAAAAAATCTGCATCTTTTTTTGTTATTGTCCCTTCATTCACTGCCACATTCACTCCTTTTAATATGTAAAATTATTGTTTATTTGAAATTACCTTATCTAAAAGTGATTTTTCTATAATAAATTAACCATTAAAATTCGTAACTTCGCTTATTAAACATTCACTATTTCCTATATAAATCATCTATTTAATATCTCTTCGAAATCATTTATTAGAGGTGTTTTAAATTCTTCATGTTATACAACTTCATTTTTTTCATCTTACACTAAATGAAAATTCAGTATCTGGAGCTTTTCAAGCCTCTTCTGAGTACTTTTCATAGATATATTCAAGACTTCTACTTGGTTCTTCACGAGCATGGTACAGATAACAGAATATATAAGATATGTTCATGTTCACTTAATCGTACTTAAATATAAATCAAGTGAATCTTCAATTTCCTTTTCAACAAGTGTTATAAAATTGCTGTAATCTTCTGTCATATGCGCTTTATCAAGCGCATCATAATAACTCAATCGATTTTCAATTTTAATAATCACCGGAGGAAATCCATCTTTCATTAACTCAAGATTTAGCAATAATCTAGCCGTTCTGCCATTTCCATCTATAAAAGGATGAATCCCTACAAACATTGTATGTAACATTGCTCCTCGTTGGATTGGATGAAGGGAGTTGCTTTCTTCATCATACCACTTCATCATCTGCTCTATTTTCTCATGGATCAAATAGTGAGCAGGGGGTACATGATCGGCACCAGAAATAAAAACTTGTTCATCACGATAAACACCTGCATATTCATCTTCAATTCCTTTTAACACAAGTCTGTGGAGATTTTTTATTTGCCACTCTGAAAGAGATTCTTTATTTCTAACAATTTCTTCTACATAACGAATCGCATCTCTATGGTTAATTACTTCTAAATGTTCTCTTAACGTTTTTCCACCTACTGTTATTCCCTCTAAAACAACCTTTGTTTCATTTAATGTTAATGTATTCCCTTCAATTGCATTCGAATTATATGTCCACTCTAAAAATAATTTTTCTTGTAAGGTTCGTACTGTGTGGGTTGGCAGAGGACGAGCAGCATCTAACTGTTCTTTCTTTTTATGAATTCTACTTAACAAATGATTCACCTCTCTTAATATATTTTATGGTTATGTTATCTTTCCCGAACTATTCAAGCATTTATTACTGTTCATTATAACATAACACAAATGTGATTCGATTTTTAAAACACAAAAAACCCCCTCCCACCGAAGTGAGAAAAGGTTTGATATACGTAATATAATATTAACGTTTTGAG
>Ga0079226_10000475_pt1 | contig 28021 bp, 31 predicted proteins | sample Poulit2014_FD_76345 | JGI IMG/M metagenome (GOLD analysis project Ga0079226, IMG submission 76345) | Agricultural soil microbial communities from Georgia to study Nitrogen management - Poultry litter 2014 | ecosystem: Environmental > Terrestrial > Soil > Agricultural land | place: USA: Georgia...
TTGTTTCTACGTCTTTCTTCGTTAGATAATTTCGCTGAATCCTTCCTAGCATAAATCGCAAGCGCTCGGTTCATCCACTGTTCATTCTGAGCCGGCCAACGATAATTGACAATCCTTCCCCAAGGTTTTTCTTGCATATCCTCAACGCGATTGGTGCGTGAGTAGGCTTGGATCAGATTAGCCCCACGTAGTGTACGGTCGACGTACAGAGTATTCATTTCGGGTGCATCAAACCCAGTCAACAGTTGATCTACTACAATAACTAAATCCAAAAAATGTTTGTCAGTAGCTGTTTTGTTTAACCGGCTGACAACATCTTGTGTATAGCCCGATACATCAGACATATCAAAGTTCGTACCAAATTCTTTATTATAAGCATTGATTGCATCAAAAAGCCCCTGGTTAGTTTCCAGCATCGTATCATTATTTGAATTGTTTTGACTAAAAGTAATCGCAATTTTTAAAGTTGCCTTCCCATTTTTTTGATTTTCAGCATTGACTCGCTGAAATTCCCTAAAATACATCATCGCCATAGGTGTACTGGCTTTGCCACCGCCCACATGAGTGGTAAACAAGGCATTATATCTTCCTTGATTTGAGCGATTACGCCAATTTTTAAACACATCGGCGACCACGAGTTTGATATGCTCTTCATTTTCATCATAAAAGCTGGGCTGAATGGTATCATCCATATCTTCAGTAGATAAGTGATCAATTTTATCCTTAATTTGCTGGTCGCTCCATTTAGGGTAATGTTTACGATAAAAACCAGGAAGATAATCTTTCTTCATTTTTTCTTCATCGATGGTCGTCTCAAAATCAACTTTAAATCCCAGCACGTTACGATCTGCAATAGCTTCGCGAATCGTATAAGCGTGAAGTAAGGGACCAAAAATATCTTCCGTCCGCAAGCCCGTGGTCGTTTCATCGAACATCGGTGTACCGCTATAACCCACCCAGGCAGAACGTGGAAAAACTTTTTGGATATTGGCAAAACTGTCTCCACCTGTGGAACGGTGTGCTTCATCGACAATAAAAACAATATTTTTAAGCGGTGACTTAAACGATTTTCTTTTGACCAATGTATCGAGCTTCTGTACCGAAGTCACAATAATATTATTGTCTTTACTTTTTAGTTTACGATTTAAGTCGGTAGTAGATTCTGTTGCCTGAATGCTGCCTTTTCCTGCATCGCCAATATTTCCATCCGGATCATAGGCACGATAATTCTCATCCGTTTGCTTGGTCAGTGCAATCCGATCGACTACAAAGACGACTTTATCGATTTTAGGCATGCGGCTGGCAAGCCAGGCTGTTTTAAAACTTGTGATCGTCTTACCAGAACCGGTGGTGTGCCAGACATAGCCTAATTTGTTTACTCCTAAATCGAAATCGGTCTGCTTGATTTTTTCAATAACACTTTGGGTAGCATAAACCTGATATGGACGCATGACTTTCAGCATCTGTTTATTTTTGGTGCCATCTAAGATCATATAATTAGTTGCCATTTGATGAGCCATCGGAATACTCAACATTAAATCAGCAAATTCTTTCCAGTTGCGAACAACACTATTATCCTCACGTCGCTGCCAGTTAAAAGCAAAGTCTTTATTGAATTTATCACTGGTGGTATTGGCCATATACTTAACATTATTAGGTGTCATACCAATCAGGATCTGCACAGTCGAAAAGATATCACTATACTGATTCTCATCAATGTATTGCTCCATCTGATTAAGTGCTTCACTGACGTCATGGGTGTCACGTTTTTCTTCGATTTGAATAATGGGAAGACCATTAATCAAAAGAGAGGTATCAAAAATACGCTCTTGTTTTCCAGTAACTTTAGCAGGACGCTTGATTTGATTCACAATTTGATAAACCGTATCTCCAGCTCCCACCTGCTTCTGATCAAAAACGGTAAGAAAGACATGACGACCATCATCCAAATCGATTTCAATTTGAGAAACACCATTAAGACCATATAAAAATTGTCCCGCTTCATAAGGAGTTTTAAGGTCAGAAATAATTTTTTTCACTTGACTGAACTCAGTATTGCTTAAGGAATGTTCCAGTGTATTTTGGTTATGCTTTTCCAAAATTAGTTTAAAATTACTCCAAAGCTGTTGTGTTGTCTTGATTTTGGGCTCGTGTTCCCATAATTTGGTGCGGTAAATATAATCTGATGGATCCTCTCTTAAAGAATCATTCCTGTTTATCGCCGTAATTGTTCCAGTTGTGAGATATTGGATCAGATCATGTTCAAACTGTAATTCATTCATGACTTTTTCCCTCCAGTCTTGCCAATATGACTTTTGTCTCTAATTTTGCAACTCTTTCCTTTAGTGCCTGTTTGTGCAATTGTTTAAAATAAATACTGCCTATACTTTTTTGCTTTTCTAACGAAGGTAAGGTAGGTAAATTCAAGTCTCTCAACTGTTTAACCGTATATTTCATTGTCGCAGAACCCTGAATACCCTTTTGGAACTGACGCTTGATCCCCTTATTCTCGTTAAGAAGGTATACAAGAAAACAACCATCAAGTTCTTTTTTGGGGCTTAGTTTGATATAATTTTGGGTATATAAATATCCGCTATGATTCTTGCTGACTATTGAAGCCGTTCCGGAAATCAAACTAAAAATTATATTGCCCGCCTCTAGAGTACTCAATCGATCGAAAGTTCTTACATGCTTATTTTCTTCCCTATCTATCGGTAGTCCAATAAGATCTTCGGTTAGGTCCGATTGATCATAAAATTGATAAACTGGAGCGCTTTTTATAGAGACTTCAGAAATACGAAACTGAGGCGAACCACTAGTAAACTCCACCCAACTATTAATATTCTCCATAATATTAGTGCCTTTCTAAAATTACTTTATTTGATATACTTATCTTAGCACAATTATTTCTGAAGTCAAACGTTATTTATGTAATTTTTATAAGACACAAAAAAATCCGAAAAAAATCGGATTTTTTTAGTCATCTTTCCAATACAAAATCAACTTCACTTATTTATAAGGATCTCCTGTCTCCCATAGCGGCAATACAATATTTTCATAAGTCATCGGATCTAGAGTTGTCATGGTCACACCCAGCAGGCGGATCCCTTTTTCAACTTCGGCTACTTCTTCAAACAAGAGGCTTGCCTGAGCAAAAATATCTTCTGTTTTGTAGATATACTCAGTGAGTGTCTTCCGTCGGGTAATTGTATCAAAGTCAGAATAACGCAACTTCAAGACAACCGTTTTGCCATGTTTCTGTTCTTTTTTTAAATAACGGGAAACTTCCTCTGACATCATCCTTAATTCAGCCAGACAGCCGTCTTCTTGTGTCAGGGATTTCCCGTAAGTCCGTTCGCGTCCGATCGATTTACGCTCTCTTTCTACTTGCACAGGTGAATTATGTATTCCTCTAACCTTACGATAAAGTGAATAGCCCATCTTACCAAAATGCTGGATCAGGTCCATTTCGCTTTTTTCATACAGGTCTGATCCGTTATAAATACCTAATTCATGCATTTTTGGGACAGTCTTTTTACCGACACCATAAAACTTTTCAATCGGCAGAGCTTTCAAAAAATCCACGGCATTTTCAGGAGTAACTACTGTCAGCCCTTTAGGTTTTTGAAAATCGGAAGCCAATTTTGCTAAAAACTTATTATAACTGACACCAGCTGAACAGGTCAGATGCAATTCATGCCAGATATCATACTGGATCATTTTAGCAATTTTGATCGCCGATTTACTACCGATTTTATTTTTAGTCACATCAAGATAGGCTTCATCAATTGACATGGGTTCAATGACATCAGTATAACGATGAAAAATTTCTCTTACTTGCTGAGATACTGTCCGATATTTTTTATGATCGCCGGGCACAAAAGTAGCTTGTGGACATAATTCATAAGCTTTCTGAGCACTCATCGCTGAATGAATGCCATATTGACGCGCCAGATAATTGGCTGTCGTCACCACACCACGCCCTCCTGTATCACTAGGATGGCGAGCGATCACTAAAGGATGAAGTGCCAGTTTGGGATCATCCCTTTCTTCCACCGAGGCGAAAAAAGCATCCATATCGATGTGAATGATTTTACGTGAAGTATCATTTTTTAAAGGAAATTGTAAACCGCTCATCTTATATGCACCTCAACAGTATTATACACAAACAAGCGTTCCCCGTGCAAATAGTTGATGATAAGAAATACCTTTTTTATAAAAGTTCTCATATCATTTCAAATCGTGATAGTCGTTATAAACTTGCTGTTTCTTTAAATTATTCCTTTTAGCAACTTCTTTAATGGCTGCATTAGGTTTCTGACCGGTCTCGATCAGCTCTTCAACCTGTTCTTTTAAAGTTCCGGTAAAGACTTCTGTTATTGCTTTTTCTTTGGCGCCTTCTACCAGCAGACAACACTCACCCTTAATGGTATTTTCAGTAAGATAAGCCTTTAGCTCACTTAAATTTCCGCGTAAATATTCCTCATGAATTTTAGTTAATTCGCGACAGATCACAGCTTTGCGATTTCCTAACACTTCAATCATTTGAGTAATCGTTGTTTTAAGTCGATAAGGAGACTCATAAAAAATTAAACTAGCAGAAATATCTGCTAATTTTTCTAGTTCTTCTATTTGTTCTTTTTTCTTGCGAGGTAAAAATCCATAAAAATAATTCGGCTGAACTGAGATTCCCGCAGCAATCAAGGCGGTAAGCCCGGCAGTTGGGCCTGGCAAGGCCACCACAGGTATTTCGGCTTTAATACAGGCATCGACTAACTCATGACCCGGATCACTTACAGAAGGCATTCCTGCATCACTGACTTGCGCAATGTTTTTTCCTTCCTGCAAAAAATTTAATAGCTCTGGAATACGCTGTTTAAAATTATGTTCGTGTAAACTTCTTTGTGGACAGCTGATTTCAAAATGATTAAGCAACTTTTGCGTATTGCGTGTATCTTCACTAGCAATCAAATCAACAGCTTGTAAAGTATGAATTGCACGAATTGAGATATCTTCAAGATTGCCAATTGGAGTGGGTACCAAATACAGCATTCCCTGATCGGTCTGAAAACTTCTTTGTTTTTTCAAATTTTTTCTTCCTTTTAACACAAAAAGACTGGCCGCATTTTTGACCAATCTCCCCTTTTTTATTTTCCACTTTCCCGATAAATGACCTCTAGACAAAAAGCACAGGGCTCATCATGTTCACGTCTTGAGCCATAGAGATCATAGCAGACATGAAATCCTTCTTCATAAATTTTTTCCAAATTCATGCGTGATTGAGATAATTCTTGTTTTTCTCTTGCTGTATCTAAAGACTGTTGTGTCAATTCACGAATATGCTCTCGTAAACGCTGATTCTCTAATTCTAGGGTCGTATTTTTTTCGACTAATTCTTGCAGCGACTCTTTCATTTCAGCCAGCTTTTGCAATAAATCTTCTAGGTCGGTTTCAAAGTCGTTTAGCCCGTCGTACAAAGATCTTTTATCCATCGACATGCTTATCACCAGCTTTAGCCATTGCTTTTAGCTCTTCATAAGTATACTCAACAGCTGTTTCGTGTTTAGCTAAACGTACCTTGATCACACGACTTAACAGATCAAGTCCGATAACTTTGCCTTTTCCTTCTGGGGTTAAAACTATACTGCCATAATCTGGCAGCTCTTTTTTGGCTTGTTCATATTCTGCATTCTCATATTTCAAACAACACATCAAACGACCACATAAACCTGAAATCTTACTAGGATTTAATGACAGTCCTTGATCTTTAGCCATTTTGATCGAAACGGGTGCAAAATCGCCTAAAAAAGTCGAACAACACAACTGGCGACCACAAGGACCTACGCCACCTACGATTTTAGCCTGATCACGAACACCAATCTGGCGCAATTCGATTCGTGTTTTAAATACACTTGCTAAATCTTTTACTAATTCCCTAAAATCTACTCGACCATCAGCAGTAAAACGAAAAATAATTTTTCCCTTATCAAAAGTATATTCTGCATCCACCAATTTCATCTCTAAATGATGCTCAGAAATCTTCTTACGACCAATAACTAAGGCTTCCCTGGCTTTTTCTTTATTATTTTTCTCTTGAGTCAGTTCCTTTTTAGTGGCTAGATGCAAGATTGGATTTAATTTATGTGAAAAATCTTTTTCAGAAATTGTCTGATTAGCTACAACAACTTCAGCAATATATTTTGCTTGTTTTGATTCTACTAAAACCTGATCACCACAGGCATACTCTTTTCCTGCCGGTGAAAAGTAATAGATATGTCCAGTTTTGTGATAGCGGACGCCTACTACATCGATCACGTCACTCATCCCTTTCTCTTAAGGATACCGCCTAATAATGCGTATAGTCAATTGTTCTACTACTCCTTGAAAAGGCACATTCGCCAGTAATTTCTGCTGTGCATTCAAAATAAGTTCCAATGCCTGATTGATAGCAGCAAGTTTACCTTCACTTGTCAAAGATTGATCTCTCAACTGCTGAAAATAAAAAAGCAATATTTTTAAAATCAGCTGCTGCTGCTCTTTTTCCTTAGCCTGCAGGATCATTTTTTTCTGAATGAAAATAAAGCCTTGCCAGTCTCTTTTCTGGAGATAATTAAACCAGATCGACACAATATCCCTAGTCTCATTAAACCATTCATTTTCTGATATTTCAACTGCTTTCTCATAACTATTTGTTAAGCTTGCCAAGAGCTCAGCGGTATTTTGTGAAAGCTGATCCTCCTTTAGTCTGGCAATTAAATGATCTTTTGACAGAGGAGTAAAATGAATGATCTGACAACGTGAACGAATGGTAGGCAGTATTTTCCCCAAAACATTAGTTTCCAAAATTGCCAAAGAATTGCCTTGTGGCTCTTCCAGAAATTTCAGCAAACTGTTAGCCGCACTAGAATTCATCTTATCGGCTTCTTTAATAATAAAAATCTGTTTCCCTTTTTCAAAAGCGCTTTTAGCAAAATCTGCCTGTAAACGGCGGATTTGAGCCACCTTTATCGTCTGTCCGTCAGGCTGAATGCTTCTTACATTGGGATGCTCATTAAGAGTTATCCGCTGACAATTGAGACAATGTTCACAAGGTTCATTCTCTTTGACTTCTAGACAAAGTAAACGTTTGGCCATCCAAATGGCCATCTCATCTTTTCCGCTACCATTATCCCCTTCAAAAAGATAAGCATGAGCCAAACGCTCATGCTTAAAATTATTTTTCATACGCGAATAAATTAGCGGCTGATTTTGAGCTAAAAATTGATTTTCCGCCATTTCAAACTCCTTTTAATACCGTTGAAACTGTTCAATAGGCAATACAAAGACTGTAGCTCCACCCACTTCAACTTCCACTGGATAAGGGACTTGTCCTTCAAGCGAAACATCTAAAGACATGGGAGTTGAAACATATTGTTTACGTGATTGACAAGTTTTCTTAATCAGTTCCAATGCTTCATCTATTCGTCCATCTTCAAGACCGATAATGAAAGTGCTGTTCCCTGCTTTTAAAAAACCGCCGGTCGAAGACAATTTTGTTGCCCGAATATTTGCATCAATAAATTCATTGGCTAAACGATTACTATCTTTATCTTGGACAATTGCTAAAATTAATTTCATTTATACCATCTCCTTAAAATAATCAGGAAAAGCTTTACGAATTGCTGTAAAACTTTGATCCACAACTTCTTGTAAATCCATACGTGCATCGATTTTATAGATACGTGCAGGATGCTGTTCGGCTATTTTTAAATAAGCATGACGTACCCTTTGATGAAATTCTAACCCTTCTAGTTCTAATCGGTCAATTTTATAGCCTCGTGAATGTCTGATCCGAGTTAAACCAGTATCAGAATCAACATCTAAATATAGGGTAAAATCAGGGTTGAGTCCTTGGGTAGCAAACTGATTGAGTGTCGCTACTTCCGCAACACCGATCCGTCGTCCTGCCCCTTGATAAGCAACCGAGCTATCAACAAAACGATCACATAAAACAACTTTTCCTTCATTTAAGGCTGGTAAGATCACATCTACTAAATGCTGACGACGTGAAGCAGCATATAATAAAGCTTCCGTACGTTCATCCATTTCTTCATGGTCAGGATCTAAAAGTAAATCACGGATTTTCTCTGCAATTTTTCCGCCACCCGGCTCACGAGTTTTAACGATCTCGTTTTTTGTTGCAAATTGCAAACGCGGATACAATTCATTGACCACACTGGTTTTCCCTGCTCCATCCGGTCCTTCAACTGAAATAAAAATTCCTTTCACCAACAATTCCCTCCTCATTAAACTACAGTTCTGTTCTGCCTGATACTGCTTTTGATAGTGTAACTTCATCGGCATACTCAATATCACTACCCACAGATAGGCCATGCGCCAGGCGGGTTACTTTGATCCCAGCTGGTTTAATGAGGCGTGATAAATACATAGCTGTTGCTTCTCCTTCTGTCGTTGCGTTTGTGGCAATGATAACTTCTTTGATGGACTCGTCTTGCAGCCGTTTGATCAAAGAAGCTAGATTGATATCATCTGGACCTGTACCTTCCATTGGAGAAAGGACGCCATTTAAAACATGATAAAGTCCACGGTACTCTTGGACCTTTTCAAAAGCCATCACATCTTTGGCTTCTTCGACAACCAAAACCGTCGAGTGATCACGATTAGTATCTGCACAAATCTCACACGGATCATCTTCTGTGATATTACCACAAATGCTACAATAGGTTAGATCTCGTTTGACACTCAGCAGTGACTTTGCAAAATCATTGACTGCTTCGTCTTTCATATCAATAGTATAAAAAGCTAAACGAGTGGCTGTTTTTTGACCGATTCCTGGTAAATTCATATAGCTCGCAATCAAGCGAGCAATGGGTTCTGGGTATTGCACGCGACATAGCTCCTTTTTATACTCTTTTCAATTATAGTCCCGGAATATTTTTGGTGTATTTTCCTAAAGTCTTTTTGGTTTCATTGTCAATTTCGGCCAAACAGTTATTGACTGCTACGACCACTAAGTCCTGCAGCATTTCAGGATCATCTGGATCCATCATTTCAGAGGCAATCTGTACATCTTTAATTGTCCGATCTCCTTTAGCAGTTACCTTGACATAATCATTTGCTGAACGGCCGATAAATTCTTTTTCATTAAGGGCGGCCTGCTCTTTTTCCATATCTTTTTGCATCTTTTGTACTTGTTTCATCATGCCTTGCATGTTACCCATGCCTTTCATCATAAATCACCACTCCATTTATTAATCTTCTTTAATTACAGCTAAATCACCAAAAAGTTCCCGAGCTTTTGTTACGACTAAATCATCTTCTGCCTGATCTTCTTGTTGCTGCATTTCTTCTTTTTCATATAGTTCATTTTCTTTATCGTTTCTGTCATTTCCTGCTAAAAATTCCTTGCGTAATTGCGGCCAGCTTTCACCAGTAATATAGACAATATCCGGTGCATAATCAGGCAACATCCGACTCAGACTATTTTGCACACTCACAATAAAATCTTCATCCTCGGCGGCTTTTTTACAGATAATTTCATACTCAAAAGCAATCACCAGACCATTGGGACTGGCAGCTTTAGGCTGACTTGCACGCAACATCGCTTTTTGTGTGACACTCAAGCTGGCTAATAGATCTTCCCAGATATCTCTAACTTCTAACAAATTTTTTTTGGTTGCTTCCTTTAAAACTTTAAAAACCCGTACTTTAGGAATACGGTAACGTTGACTGTTGGCTTTTTTATCTTTAACGATTTTTTTCACTGGCGCAGTTACAGTCTCTCGCTGATTTTGTAATTGTTGAACTTGCTTTTGTAAATGTTCTACTTGTTTTTTTAAATGTTCAACTTCCTGGTCACTAACCGTCACTGCTGTTTCTGCTATAGGTTCATAAACTGCAGGACTTGTCAATTTTACCGTAGCAACTTCCAAATAAATTCGCGGGCTAGTAGTAAAACGAACATCATTTTGTGTTTGATTCAAAATATCGATCCAGCTATAAATTTGCTTAGCTGAAACATTTTGCGCTAATTCTTTAAAATCTTCAGTATAGTGATGGGCTTTTTGTTCAAGCAGCGTAGGAGCTTTTTGATAAATCAGCAAATCGCGACAATAATATAATAAATTTTCTAAGAGCCGCCGTGTTTCTTTTCCCTCCGCCAGCATATCCGCTAATAATTCTAAGGCCTGGACTGTATCTTCTTTTTGACAAGCCTGTATAAACTGATCCATCATCTGATCTGTCAGACTGCCGGTCACTGCCAAAGCATCTTTTAATAAAATCTTTTTCTCACTGAAGGCAATTGTCTGATCCAGAATACTTAAAGCATCCCGCATCCCACCTTCAGCAGCTTGAGCAATCGTATTCAAGGCTTCATCTTCATATTCAATTTGACTCTGTTGTAAAATATAAGCTAAATGCTCAATGATATCAGCTGACGAAATTCTTTTAAAATCAAAACGCTGAGTCCGCGAAATGATAGTAGCTGGAATTTTATGAGGCTCAGTTGTTGCCAAAATAAAAATTACATTTTCTTTGGGTTCTTCTAAAGTTTTCAGTAAAGCATTAAAAGCTCCTGTTGAAAGCATATGGACTTCGTCTATGATATAGACCTTATACTGAGCTTGCGTAGGGGCATAATTCGCACGTTCACGAATCAGGCGAATCTCCTCAACTCCATTATTACTAGCAGCATCGATCTCGATCACATCTTCTTGCCGACCTTCAGTAATAGAATGGCACATCTCACATTCATTGCAGGGCTCTCCATCATGACTATTGGGACAATTGACGGCCTTAGCAAAAATTTTAGCAGCACTTGTTTTTCCGGTTCCTCTAGGTCCTGTAAACAGATAAGCATGAGAAATCTGATTTTGAAGGATCGCATTTTTCAATGTCTGAGTAACTGCCTTTTGTCCTATCACATCAGAAAAACGCTGCGAGCGCCATACTCGGTACAGTGCTTGATAAACCACTTTAGCCACCTCTTTTCAAAATTCACTAGTTACTATTATACCTTATTTTACTCGTTGTTTGAAGTAATCCAAAAAATAAAAAACTTAAAAAAAGAAAGAGAACTTTTTTGCGTATATATCTAGTGTAGACCAAAAAAAGCAGCTTTTAATATAAAAAAGGAGAAGTATTCATGCTACGACAAAAATCAAAAAAACAGCAGTGGTTAGAAAACCTTCAATATTGTTATCAACTTAAAGCAAACGAAGCGGAAAAATTGAGTCGTCTCAATAAAGGTTTTCAAGGAGAAGTAAAGCTGGATCTAAAAGTAAAAAAATTCATTTTTGTCAATGATTTGGGAAATAAACAAATTCTCGTTCCTCTGATTTGAGTTTAGAGAAACGTGATTGCCTTTTTTATAAATTTACATAAAAAAAGACAAGGGCCCAAATAAAATGAGCTCTTGTCTTACTTTCATCAAAAAGACTACTTCAAAGTTACAGTTGCGCCTGCTTCTTCTAAAGATGCTTTCAAAGCTTCTGCGTCTTCTTTAGATACGCCTTCTTTAACTGCACCAGGAGCACCGTCAACAACAGCCTTAGCTTCTTTCAAGCCTAAGCCGGTTGCTTCACGGACTGCTTTGATAACTTTCACTTTAGTAGCACCAATTTCAGTAAGTTCTACAGTAAATTCAGTTTGTTCTTCAGCAGCAGCACCATCACCGGCTGCTACAGCTGCAACTGGAGCTGCAGCAGATACGTCAAATTCGTCTTCAATAGCTTTAACTAAATCGTTTAATTCTAAGATTGTTGCGCCTTTAAGCTCTTCAACAATGTTTTCAATATTTAATGCCATTTTAATTTTCCTCCATTTATGAATATTTAATTTTTAAATCATGCGGCTATTAAGCTGCGTCTTCTTCGTTCTTGTCGATAACTGCATTGACTGCATAAGCCACATTGCGGACAGGTGCTTGCAATACAGAAAGTAACATAGATAGTAATCCTTCGCGGTTTGGTAGTTTTGACAAAGCGACGATTTCGTCGATGCTTGAAACTTTTTGTTCAATAACGCCACCTTTGATTTCCAAAGCTTCTGCCTCTTTACCAAATTCAGCGATTATTTTAGCAGGTGCTACAACATCTTCAGCGCTGAAAGCAACAGCGGTAGGGCCTGCAAATACTTCATCCAAGCCTTCCAATCCAGCTGCTTTAGCTGCACGTCTTAAAATTGAATTTTTAATAACATGTAATTCTACTTTTTCCTCACGTAATTGTTTACGCAATTGTGTATCTTCTTCTACTGTTAAACCACGATAGTCAACAAATACAACAGATACAGCAGATTTGAATTGTTCTGTTACAGCATCAACAATAGCTGCTTTTTTAGCAATTGCTGCTTCACTCATTTATTTCACCTCCTGATTTAGATGGTAGAGTTTTGATATAAAAAAACTCTATGCCACCGCAGACATAGAGGGACTATTGATATATATCAATAAATAGCCTCGGTAGGATTTATGACACTGTCACCTACTGTCTTCGGTATAGTTAAGTATTAACCTCAAACACCTTACCATAAGCAGGTATTTGAGTCAATACTTTTTTAACTTATTTGTTTAAAATGAAGCGACATCTACATGGATACCAGGTCCGAATGTAGTGGTAATAGAAAGATTCTGCATGTAGATCCCTTTAGCTGCAGATGGTTTAGCTTTCACTAAAACATCATGAATCGTCTTAAAGTTTTCTACCAATTTGTCCGTATCAAAAGATACTTTACCAATTGGAACATGAACATTCCCATTTTTTTCAGCACGGTAAGTTACTTTACCAGCCTTAACTTCTTCAACAGCCTTTGTTACATCCATGGTAACTGTGCCTGTCTTAGGATTTGGCATTAAACCTTTAGGGCCTAAGATGCGTCCTAAACGACCAACTTGTGCCATCATATCAGGTGTTGCGATAACAACATCAAAGTCAAACCAGCCATTTTGAATTTTTTCAGCCAAATCCGCTTCGCCAACATAGTCAGCTCCTGCTTCTTCAGCTTCTTTCGCTTTTGCACCTTTTGCAAAAACTAAAACTTTTTGAGTTTTACCAGTTCCATTAGGTAAAACAACTGCTCCACGGATTTGTTGATCAGCTTTTTTAGTATCGATATTTAAACGATAAGCAACTTCAACGGTTGCATCAAATTTTGCAATATTTGTTTCTTTAGCCAAAGCAACAGCTTCTTCGACAGAATAAGTTTTTGTTGCATCGACCTTTTTCAATGCTTCTTGCATTTTTTTGCTCTTTTTAGCCATATGTGTGTTTCCTCCTTGATGTGGTTATAACGGTAGAACCTCCCACGTGTTCTCTATTTTTCAATACAGAGCCGACTGAGAAGCTACGCTTGCGAGAATCTATTCAACTGTGATTCCCATGCTTCGTGCAGTTCCTTCAACCATGCGCATTGCAGCTTCAACATCTGCTGCGTTTAGGTCTTGCATCTTTGTTTCTGCGATTTCTTTTACTTGATCGCGAGTAACTGTAGCTACTTTATTTTTGTTAGGTTCACCAGAAGCTTTTTCAATATTTGCTGCTTTTTTCAAAAGAACAGCTGCTGGCGGTGTTTTTGTTACAAAAGTAAACGAACGATCTTCATAAACTGAAATAACAACTGGAATAATTAAACCAGCTTGATCAGCAGTACGTGCATTGAATTCTTTAGTGAATCCCATAATATTGATGCCTGCTTGTCCTAGTGCCGGTCCTACTGGTGGAGCTGGTGTTGCTTTACCTGCAGGAATTTGCAATTTGACGATTTTTTCAACTTTCTTTGCCACGAGACATACCTCCTTAAGTCCGTGATGTGGTTAATTGGAGATCAAAATTTCCCCTCCCACGCTTTTACAAGTGTGATTACACACCTAAGACATTATAGCAAAGATCAGGATCTTTGCAAGTATTTTATTAAGTTTCCACTGATATTCTTGTTTTTAAATAGGAGAAGTTTATAATACAATCAGACACTAATTAGGGGTTATTTCAATGAAAAAGAATGCTTTATTTCCGATTGTGATCATCATATTGTTGTTTTTATCAGCTTGTCACAATTATAATGCCGAACAAAAACAAACGACTCAAACCACTGAAACAACTTCAGCTGAAAAAGTGGCCAACGTCCATAAATCAACTGTTCCTACCTTATTGATTCATGGTTATCAGGGAACAGTAAATTCTTACCATTCAATGATCATTCGGATGCAGGAAAGTCAAGCTGCTCAAAAAGAGATGACCATGACAGTTCAGTCCGATGGATCAGTTGAAGCTTCGGGTCAGTTGAGTGGCAAAAAGAACAATCCACTGATCCAGGTTGTTTTTAAAGATAATATCAATAATGAATGGAATCAAGCTTCATGGCTGAAAAATGTTTTATCTTATCTAAAAAATAACGAAAAGGTCGACCAGGTAAATTTAGTAGGACATTCCATGGGGGGAGTCGACATTTATCGTTATTTAGGAACTTACGGAAATGAAAGTGAGCTGCCTCAAGTAAATAAATATGTTGCTATCGGTGCCCCTTTTAATGATTTTACTGACCCTGATGATGGTCAAACGATTGATTCTGTTTTACAGGATGGTCCAAGTCTACCTTCTTCTCGCTATCAGGACTTTGAAGCTATGCGGACAGAAATATCGCCAGAGCTTCCCGTTTTATTAATTGCCGGACAGTTAGATAAAAATACTTTAACCGATGGGACCGTGCCGACTACAAGTGCCTTAGCGATTTATCCCTTATTAAAAAGCCAAGACAATAATATTGGTTATTCGATTATCTATGGTGAAAATGCTCAACACAGTATGCTGCATGAAAATCCTGAAGTGGATCATTTGATTGAAAATTTTTTATGGCAGTAAGCTTTACTACAAAAACGACTCACGAATTTTAAAAATCGCGAGTCGTTTTTTTATACATAAAATAAATTTTTAGTCGAATACACCGGATCACAGGTAAAAGAGATCCCTAAATTTCTGAGCATCTGTTCATCAGTTTTATTTAAAATAACTGTAGAATGAGCTTGTACATCACGTAAGTCCATCAATTTTTCATAAGCTAATTGTGCCAGAGGATTTGTCACTGCGCTAATCGAAAGCGCGATTAAAATTTCTGAAGTATTCAGAGATGAAACATGTCCTGATAACTCATTGGCTTTAAGTTTTTGAATCGGTTCTAAAGTGTTAGGAGAAAGGAGCAGAATATCATCACGAATATTCGCTAACTTTTTGATCCCGTTCAAAATTGCGGCTGCACTTGCATCCATCAGTTTTGAAGCACGTCCAGTCACAAAATCACCCTCACTTAACTCTAGAGCAACAACCGAAGGAATATTTTCTGAATTCCAATCAGACTTTGCTTTTAATTTTTCAGCATACTCACGCGCCGGTCTTACACAAGGTCGATCTTCTGCCTTTACTGAGACTTCTTCCATAATAATTTGGATACGCTGAACCGTTTCATAATCTACCAAGCCTTTTTTATAATTAGCCAAAGTATCCAAATAACGTCGGATTATTTCTTGTTTGGCAGCTTTTTGCACGATTTTGTCATCAATGATGCCGTAGCCAACCTGATTTACTCCCATATCAGTGGGGGAATGAAACTCTGATTCTCTACCAGTGATCTTCTCAATGGTTCGTTTGATGATTGGAAAAGATTCTAGATCACGGTTATAATTTACCGCAACTTTACCATAATAATCATAGTGAAAAGAATCAAGCATATTCACATCTTTCAAATCAACTGTTGCAGCTTCATAAGCAATATTTAGCGGATGTTTTAAAGGAATATTCCAGACTGGAAAAGTTTCAAATTTAGAATATCCAGCAATACGTCCATTGCGGCTTTCATGATAAAGCTGATTCAGACAAGTCGCTAATTTCCCGCTGCCAGCACCAGGACCTGTCACCACAACGATCGGTTTTTCCGTTAGTATAAAGGGATTTTTACCAAAGCCTTCATCGCTGACGATCGTATCCACCTTAGCAGGATAACCAGCAATTTCATGATGAGTAAAAACCTTGATCCCTCTTTGCTGTAATTTATTCATAAAGATCTTAGTTGAAGGCTGTTCATTAAAACGAGTGATCACCACACTGTTTACAGCTAATTCATAGACATTTAATTCATCGATCAAGCGCATGATATCCATATCATAAGTGATCCCATAATCACCTCTGATTTTATTACGTTCAATATCACCAGCAAAAACACAAATAATAATTTCGATCTTATCTTTAAGATTGTGTAATAATTTAATTTTAGCATCTTGATCAAAACCAGGTAATACACGTTTTGCGTGCATATCTCCAATCAATTTACCACCAAATTCTAAATAGAGTTTATCATAGTGATCTACCCTTTCTAGAATATACTTTGATTGTTCTTCAATGTACTTTTGTGGATCAAAACCTTTTTCTTTCAACTGGCATACCCCTTCTTTGAGAATTCTTCTTAAATCAGCTACTCTACCATATTCAAACAAAAATTCAGTTAATAAACAAGGAAAACTTTATGAAAATCATTTAAATCTTTCCATGAAAAAACAATCTCTTAAATACCGATCTTATTTTAAAAGATCACTACTTCAGAGATTGTTTAAACCAGCTTAATCAACCTTATCCACTTGGTCAAAATCTAACTCAGTACTGGTTTCACGACCAAACATATCAATATTTACTTTCAGTTTTTGTTTTTCTTCGTCAATTTCGGTAATTTGTCCTTCTAGACCAGAAAAAGCTCCCTCGATAATTTTAACGGTTTCCCCTAAAGATACTTTTAATTCCACTGTACGAGTGCTCATTCCCAATGAGTGTAAGATAGAATTAATCTCTTCTGGCAACAGTGGCGCCGGTTTACTTCCTGCTCCATGAGATCCGACAAAGCCGGTAACGCCGGGAGTATTACGCACAATGTACCAGGATTCATCTGTCATTACCATTTCGACTAGAACATAGCCGGGAAAAGTTTTATGGACTACTTCTTTTTCCTTACCATTTTTAACTTCGATTTCTTTTTCTTCTGGGACAACTACGCGAAAGATGTAATCATCCATTTTCATACTTTGCGCACGTGATTCTAAATTAGTTTTCACCCGATTTTCATAACCTGAATAAGTATGTAATACGTACCATCTTTTTTCAAAAGTTTCCATTCTTTCGGCTCCTTTTTTGTAAAATAAAAAAACTTCAAGTACACCCCGAAGTTTTCCTCATCGACATTATAGCATTTTCTAGCTGCTTTTACTAGTTGATTCTAGCTATTTTAAAATCCAGGCGAACAAATTCTGGATACCACTATCCATCAGATAAAATAGCACCGCAAAAATCAAAGATGTCTCAATAACAACTAAGGTATCTTTTTTTAACTGCTTCTTTGATGGCCAGGTTACTCTCTTCATTTCATCCTTTACACCACGGATAAATTTCATCTCTATCTTCCTTTCACCGTAACTTATTTCGTTTGTCTATGAATTGTGTGCTTGTTACAATATTTGCAAAATTTTTTTAGTTCTAAACGTTGGTCGCCCTTATTTTTTGAAACTGGCAATGTGTAATTACGCGAACCACATTCTGAACATGCAAGCGCTACTTTTTTATTATTCACTATTACTCCCCCTGCATCTTCAAATCTTTTAAGCATAGTAACGTTATCATTATTTTTTATTTATGTCAATCAAATAAAAATGAGAAAGATTCACATAATTATGTTATTATAATAGCAATAAAGATAAAAAAGGAGGCAATTGTATGTTATTAAAAACGATGGTTTACGAAAAACAGGATCTAACAACGGTCACTGAAATGAGCACTCTTGAAGAGGCTTTGGCTATCTTAGAAAAATCTGGTTTTCGTTGTGTACCTATTTTAGATGAAAGTGGCAAGATTTTCCGTGGCAATATCTATAAGATGCATATTTATCGGCATAAATCTAATGGTGGAGATATGAATCTGCCTGTCACCTATCTATTAAAAAACGCAACAAAATTTATCCATATTACTGATTCATTCTTCCATGTTTTCTTTACGATCAAAGAGCTTCCTTATATTGCAGTTCTTGACGAGAATAATTATTTTTATGGAATTTTAACTCATAGCTCTTTACTTAATATGCTGTCACAATCCTGGAATGTTGATGAAGGCAGTTATGTTTTGACAATTGCTTCAACTGGAAAACAAGGCGATCTGGCCGGCATGAGTCGGATCATTTCAAAATATGCCAATATTGCCAGCTGCATTACCTTGGATATTGATAAAGACGAGTTCATTCGTCGAACTCTGATCACCTTAGCTTCTGGAGTCAGTGAAAAAACCTTAGATGTGATTTGTACACAATTGGAAAGAAAAGACTTCAGAATCGCTGAAATTGAAGATCTGAAAGCAAAAAAATAAAAAAAGGCTGCAGAAAGAGCGGGTTTTTAAACTTTCTGCAGCTTTTTTTTAGATTTTATCAGCAAAATTTAATTTTTCATTGACATAATACATGACTGGGGCTGAGAGACTCATGATGACTAGTTCACTTAAAGCTGTCGTCAGATAAGTCATCCAAAAAGGCAACTCTGCCGTTAAAGTCAACATAAGAGCAATCATAAACATGCTTACCGTAAAAAAAACGACATTTATTGCCAGACGGGCTTTTACATTAGGGATTTTCTTTTCTAAAGCGGCTGTAGCCAATAAAGCCAGTAAGGTTTGAGCTCCACCAAAAACAACATCCAATGGACCTTCTCCAAAAAATAAATTAAAAACCAGCACACCGCCAAAGACACCCCAGAGCATTTTCCGATTAAAGACTACTAAGTGGTTCAGACTTTCCGACATACGAAATTGAATCGCACCCGAGCGAAGTGGTGAAATAAAGCTTAAGGCAACATATAATGCCATGATAATTGCATTCACCGTGAGCACTCTTACCTTTTTATTTTGCATGTTATTCCTTCTTTCTCCTAGTTTTGTTGACGCAGGATGGTAGATGAACTGCGCTAGTGTGTTTTAAAAAGCACAATTTTTATACTAACAAACTTAAAAAAAAAGTCAAAAAAAAAGTTAGGACATATTTTCCAACGATAATAAATTTCCGAACTTGTTAAGATTGCTCCTGCACTCCAGTAGGTCCTCGTTGCAAAAGTCGAGATTTGCTGAATTGCAGGTTTTAATTTTTCGTGAATTATTATTGGAAAATAATTATGTCCCAGCCCACAGATTAGCTTGCTTTTAAATAAGAAGCTTTTCTTTCTTTATCTGCCTGCTGAAGCGCAAGGACATTTTTTTGCCGGACCGCTTTCTTTTGCTTGCTTTTTTTAACAAAGAAAACAATTGTCAGTAAACTATAGGCTGCCAGTAAAAACGCCTGACAGAAAAAAAATAATTTATATACTAATAGCGGCAGGTTAAAATGAAAAACCTTCTGAATAAAAAACTGAATTAATAACACGCCCACAGAAAAGTAAATCAAATGATAATATTTCATTATAATTCTCCTTTGTAAAGAGATTATAACAAAATTTCCGCTAAAAAGTAACTTTTTTCAACTAAAAAGTACTTTTTTGCTAGAAAACGCTTGCAATAAGCTGTAAAATATGGTATAAAATAAGTGTAAGGAGACATAAGAATTCCCAGTAAAGCAGCCGAAAAAGGTGCTGCAGGAAAAGAATTGTTGTGATCTTGAATAAACGAAAAGGATGTGGGAATTTGAGTTACTCCTTACTAACTGAATAGGGATCCGATGAGCAAAGCTGTAAAATTAAAGTGGACATTTGAACCTTGATTTTACACCAAGGAAAAAAGTTATTTGGACGCTTGGGTACATTTTTAAAAAGTAACGAAAATTGTTACTAGATAGTTTTCCCAAGAAATTCATGGCTGTTTACTTTAGCATGAAAAGTTCAAGTAATTAACGATTTTAGTAACTGCAAAGTACTTTCTCGAACCACCAAACTCATCGGATCCTATTTTTGTGTACTCTTTTTCTTCTCATGTTATAATAAACTCATGAATAGAATGTTCAGGAGTTTAACTATATGAATATCCATTACCATTTAATTATCAATCCGACAGCCGGCGGCAATAAAGCCCAAAAGACAGCTGATCGATTGATTTCTTTTTTACAGGCCGAAAAGCTTGTTTATAGCCTTTACTACAGTGACTATCCACAACATGAAGCAAAAATCGCCAGTTATTTAAAAGAACATACTTTACGTAGCTGGCAAGACTATCAAAATCAGAACGGCCCTTTTCCCTTGGTTGTGGTAGTAGGCGGCGATGGAACCTTACATCAGGTGATCAATCAGCTAAAGGCTGACATTCCTTTTGCTTATATTCCTGCAGGTACAGGCAATGATTTTGCACGTAATCTGACCATGCCGAAAGACATTGAGCAGATTTTTAAACACTTAACTGCCATTCAACAACCGCAAACAATCAACCTGCTGGCTTATCAGGTTGAAGAAAGCCAACAAATTAGTGTCTGTGTCAATAACTTAGGAATCGGACTGGATGCAAATATTGTTTATACCACTAACCATTCCAAAGCCAAGAATAGTTTAAATCGCTTTAATTTAAGCTCTTTTTCCTATATACGTTCCCTTTTTTCAGTTTTATTTAAACAAGCTGGTTTTTCTTTACAAATAGAATACAACGGTCAGAAGAAAAACTTTTCACAGGCTTTTTTATGCACCGTTACAAATCATCCTTATTTTGGTGGTGGGGTAAAAATCGCACCTATGGCGGATGTTTATGAAAATAAAGTTGATTTGGTTGTAGTAGAACGCATTGCTATAGTAAAAATATTTTATTTGATTATTTTATTACTTCTGCAAAAACACACTCATTCTAAGTACTTTCACCATCTTAAGAGTGAGCAGTTCCATTTGATCTCTAGCAGTCCGCAGTATTTACAAGCTGATGGTGAAGACGAAGCGCCAGCTGCACACAATTTGATTATTACAACTAGAAAGCAGCTTTTCTGGTACTAAAAAATGAAGACCCAATTGGGTCTTCATTTTTTTATCAGTTAAAATCATAAGGTGTCAGCCGGCCCATGCCAACCATAGGATCGATCTTATTCAATGCTATCAGCTGGGAAGTCAGGACTTTTTCAGTCGATCCTGCTTGGCTTTTTTCGACTCTTTTTTTTACTTCTGGTTTTATTTGAGCTGAGAATGGAGAACTTTCTTTCTCTTTTTTAATATCCTGAACTTCAGCTGCCATTTCAGCTGCAGTCGTTTTGTCTGCTAGAATTTTTCCTTTTAGTCCTGTAAGACGTAGGGTAGATACTTGGTCAACGCAACGCTTATAGGCAGTTGGTTCACCTAAAAGGATCAGCATTTCTTTACTTCTAGTGACAGCTGTATAAAGTAAATTTCGTTGTAGCATTCGGCGGAACTGATTCACCATAGGTAAAATAACCATTTTAAATTCGCTGCCCTGGGCTTTGTGGATCGAACAGCAATAAGATAAGGTAATTTTACTCCATTCCTTACGTTGATAAGTAACTTCATTAGCATCAAAGGCAATCACTAATTCATCGACCTTATCCTCAGAGTCTTTGGCGTAGACTATCCCTACAACGACTCCCATGTCACCGTTAAAAACATTATCTTCCGGTGAATTCACTAATTGTAAAACTTTATCACCAATGCGATAAACCACTTCATTAAAAACGACTTCTTTTTTCTGTTTCTTTTCATTTGGATTAAAAATTTCCTGCATCATTTTATTTAAAGCATTAATGCCTGCAGATCCCTTATACATGGGAGCGAGAACTTGAATATCCTGGGGGCTAAACCCCTTCAGTTTAGCCTTCAAGACAATTTGAGAAATCAGGTCTTCCACTTGAGAAACATTGCAGGAAAAAAAGGAGCGATCTTTTTGATTTTGCGTAAAATCTGATGGTAATTCACCATTTTTTATCGCATGAGCAAGTGGAATAATGCTTGATCCATCGCCTTGTCGATAAATGTCGATTAATTCCTGTTGGGGGATCTTCTCAATTTCCAGAAGGTCGTGTAAAACCTGACCGGGTCCGACTGAAGGCAACTGATCTTTATCTCCTACTAGAATCACCTGCATATTGGTTGGTACAGCCTTAAAAAGCACATTGGCCAGCCAGGTATCGACCATTGACATTTCATCGACAATCAGCAAACCACCTTCTAATTCACGATCTGTTTCATCAAAATCAGGATGATTATCCATATGACTGATCCCTAAAAGACGATGAATGGTACTACTAGGCAAGCCGGTCGTTTCGTTCATTCTTTTAGCGGCCCGTCCTGTGGGTGCCGCCAGAAGAATGGGAAAAGTTTCTTCCGTATATTGACTCGGATCCAGCTCGACATCATTTAATTTAGCAAATAATTGTACAATTCCGTTAATAACTGTGGTTTTACCTGTCCCAGGGCCCCCGGTTAAGATAAACAAAGGAGAGCGTAAAGCAGCTTTGATGGCAACTGCTTGTGAGTCACCGTAAGTAATCGCTAATTGTTTTTCCAATTTTTTTAATTCCTGATTCAGCTTTTTCTCAGGGTAAGTGATTTCTTTTTTTCGTTTTAATAGGCGTTTTATTGAGGAGCTGATTCCCCATTCAGCAAAATATAAACTATTCTCATAAAGATTCGTCCCTTCTTGCTGAATTTTTCCTTCTTCGACGAGTTGGATCACTCCGTCTGCAACTTGATCAACATTCATTTGGACTGGACGACTATTTTCTAGCAGATCGATCACTTGGGGCAGCAGATCATTAGCATTAATGTAGGTATTTCCTGTTTCGACCGACTGCTGAAAAACCTGATGGAAGATCGCGGCCCGGATCCTTTTATCCGAACTTGCCCCAATACCCAATTGCTCAGCGATATTATCTGCTTTTTTAAAACCGACCCCATCTATATCTTCAACTAGCTGATAGGGATTTTCCGCAATGATCTCTAGGGTCTCATTTTTATAAGTCTGATAGATGGCAAATGACAATTGACTGCCAAAGCCGTATTTTCCCAGACCCACGATCACCTTATCCATGCCATAATTTAGTCGTAAAGTCTCTAATAACATATTACTTTTTTTCTCAGACAAACCATCAATTTGCTCAAGCAGGCTGGGATCGGCCAAAATTTTATCAATGGCTTCTTCACCAAGCAGGTCAACAATTTTTTCGGCTGTTTTTTTCCCAATACCAGGAAATTTGTTACTGGCAAGAAAATGAGCGACGCCACTAGCTGAAGTCGGTTGCTCTTTTTGATAGGAACTCACTCTGACTTGTTCACCATATTTAGGATGGATGACCAGATCACCAAAAAAACGATAGATTTCTTCTTCTTGCAAATTACCGAAGCTGCCAGTCACTACGACCTCATCCTGACGATAATCTGTGTTGGTATCTAATAACTTGATCAAAACAACTTTGTAAAAGTTGGTGGGATTTTGAAAAAAGATGGCAATGACTTTGCCGACAAAATATTTTTCTTCTAACAAAATCAACTACCTCCTTTTTATTCTTTATTCAAAAAGCTTGTATCATTCCAGATTTTTAATCGATAGTGCAATTCATCTGGTTTTTTTTCCATTAGATTTAAACTATTATTTTTCATACCGCCCATTGCACGTAACTGACTGAATGGTTTACCAGCTAAAAACTGTACTGTCGCAGTCATAGAAGTCCCATGACCGACAAATAGTAAATTCCCCTCATGGCTACAAACGGCCTCTGTAACTGCCGCTGTCATCCGCTTCAACATTGCTTCAAGGGTTTCGCCGCCAAAAGCGCTAGGATCATAGCGATCCAGATGATAGCGCATAGCACTTAGCTGGCTGCCATACTTTTTGGCCATAAGCTTAATGCTTTGGCCTTCCAACTTGCCATAACTCATTTCTCTCAAGCGATCATCATAATAAATAGGAACCTGATAAGTCAATTGCTGCACAATAGCAGCAGCCGTTTGACGAGCTCGCTCAGAAGAACTGGCATAAATAGCTGTAAAGCAGCCATCCTCTAATCTTTGTCCCAATAAGGCAATTTCATGATAGCTCTCTTTTAACAAAGGAGAATCGCCATACATACCTTGGAAAAGACCTTTGTCGTTCCATTCTGTTTTCCCGTGACGAGTAAAATATAAATCGACCATGCTACTCCCTCTCTTTAATCAAGTTTGTCATTGACATAATGGTGCTGCAACTCCAGACCAGAGTAGTTTTGTTGTCTTAAGGCCTCGTAAATTACAATGGCCGCACAATTCGATAAATTTAAAGCTCGTACATGGGTATCATTCATCGGCAGACGTAAACACTTCTCTTCATTTTCTCGCATAAATTCTTCCGGCAGACCGGTTGTTTCTTTGCCAAACAAAAAATAATGATCGCGGCCATCGGCAAAATTTTCGTCACTATAGACCTTATGTGAGAATTTAGAGATCAGATGTAAAGGTGCATCTCCTATGCTGGCAACAAAATCAGTCAGACTTTTATGATAAGTGATCGCTACTTTATCCCAGTAATCGAGCCCTGCTCTTTTTAAATGTTTGTCATCAGTCGAAAAACCCAGTGGCTCGATCAAATGTAAAGGTGAATTAGTAGCTGCACAAGTACGAGCAATATTTCCTGTATTGGCAGGAATCAGTGGTTCAAATAAAACAATATGATTCAACGGAATTTCCTCTTTTCTTCTAACAATAAGTCTATTTTAACGCATTGACTTTATTTTTTCAGCATTAAGTATACAAAAAAACGTAACAACTCGGTGTCAAGCACTGCAAGTTGTTACGTTAGTAAAGTTCTTTTCACTAACTTTTATCAGAACAGGATGCTGATAAAAACTAATGAAAAAAAAGCTTGATTCCAATATATCATTTCAATATAGTGATTGCAAGGGATTAAATTACAAAGTGGCAACTTTCACATTTTTTCTCCTAGCAAAATATCCAGATCTACTGTAATTTCTTTTATAGGCTCCTGTCCAAGGGCTAATTTTTGCTGGTCAGATAGACCCCATTCTAAAGGTGACATATCCAGTAAGGCCAGGCGATGCGTCTTGGGAACTGCAAAACAGTAACTAAGTCGTTTTTGCTGCATTTTAGGAAATGCCTGCTGGAACTTAGCAACTACTTTTTCATTTGAATACTCCTGTTTTTTGACATTCCCGGGATAAAAAGCTTGGCGTAACTCTTTTAAATAGTCCTTCTGAGGAACGACCTTAATTACCTGGCCCCCCTTTTTTAAAACCTGATCAAATTGCTGGTAATTAGAAGGCGAGAAAATATTTAAAATGGTTGAAAAAGTCGCTGGGCGAAAAGGAAGGCTCGTCAAATCAGCAGTACACCATAAAATATCATGGCAATCATCACTAGCTAAATAGATTGCTTCTTTACTAATATCAAAACCCACGCTAGGACGAAGTGTAGTAGCTGAAGCAATCGCCTGTAAAAAACTACCTTCGCCACAACCAACATCTAAAATCTGTTCATTTTCACAAAATTCAGCAAGTAGTGCAATTAAGGGCTGATACATCCCTGCTTCGATCATTTTACGTCGTTGATCAAAAAGATTTTTGTCATAGTTTGTCTTAATTGGATGATGCAGGAAATAAAGCGTTCCTTTTTTTGATAAATCAAATTGATGGCCACTTTCACAACTTAGGCCATGTCCTTTCACCGTCATTTTTCTTTTACACAGTGGACAGGCAAATAAATCGGCATTTCTTTCGATGAAATTCTGACCACGTTCTATTTTTTTCTTCATAACTTCTCCTTAACTTTCCTTACTTTAACATATATTCATGCTAAAATAAAAAAAGAATGCAGAGAAAGCAGAGGTAACTAATTATGTTGATCAAAGAATTTTGTGCTGAAAACTATACTAATGTTCCGCTGGCTATTAAAAATGGCGCAAGGCGGATCGAATTATGCGATAATTTAGCAGTCGGTGGTACAACACCAAGTAAGGGTGTAATTGCAGAAACACTAACTTATGCAGGCGAAAAAAACATTCCAGTCATGACCATGATCCGACCACGTGGCGGCAACTTTATTTACCATGACATCGAATTACGTATAATGGAAACTGATTTAATGGAAGCTAAAAAATTAGGGACGGACGGCGTTGTTTTTGGCTGCTTAAATAAAGACAATGGCTTGGACAAAGAAGCTTTAGAGCGTTTAATTGAAATAGCCCAGGGACTACAAGTAACTTTCCATATGGCTTTTGATCAAATACCTAAAGATAGACAAAAAAACGCCATTGACTGGCTGGCAGACCATGGGGTAGATCGTATTTTAAGTCATGGTGGAGACGGTCGTCAAATGACTGCTGCAAATCGAGCTTGGCTCAAAGAATTGATCATTTATGCTGCAAATCGGATCACAATTTTACCTGGTGGTGGGATCAACTATAAAAATGCACAAGAAATCGCTCAAATTTTAGCTGTCAACGAAGTTCATGGTAGTCAGATCGTAGTCTTATGATTGCATAATCAAAAGGGAAATCAAACGATTAAAAAGTTTGATTTCCCTTTTTGTTTAATTGATAAAATAGCCCATAAACAAACTGGCAATATTGAAATAAATCAATACACTGGTCAGGTCACTCAAAGTTGTGATAAAAGGACCACTGGCTACTGCTGGATCAAAACCTAATTTATCCATCAGAGTGGGGATCAGACTTCCTGCTAAATTAGCCACCGTGATAGCACACATCATCGCAAAGCCGATCACAAAACCAAGGATCGGATTTTTTTGCCAGAACCAGACAATTAAAAAAATCGTGATCCCGGTGACAAAGCCCGTCACTAAACCTGTAAAAATTTCAACTACGACTGTGTGTAAAAAATTCTTTTTTCTATCATCTTTAAAAGCTAGTCTTCTTACTGCAACGGCTAGCGACTGCGTTCCTGCATTACCTGCAGTCCCGGTAATTAAAGTAATAAAGGCAGCCAGGATGCTAGCTTTACTAACCAGTAATTCATAACGATTGATCAAACTTGCCGTAGCCATACCTAAAAATAGTAAGGTGATCAGCCAAGGTAGTCGCTTGGCAGCAGCCTTAAAAGGACTCGCATTGACTTCATCTACATTGACCCCGGCTAAACCTGAATAGTCGCTAGCAGCTTCATCATCAATAACATCAATAATATCATCAACGGTTACGATCCCTAAAAGCTGATCTTCATAATCAGTAACAGGTAAAGCCAGAAAATCGTAGTCACGGAAAGTTTGTGCTACATCTTCCTGGTCATCACCCACATGAACTGAAATTACTCGATCATTTAATAAATCTGAAATCATCTCATCTTCATCATTAACAATCAGATCACGTAAAGAAATAACTCCTAATAAGCGGTTTTTTTGGTCGACTACATAAGTGTAATAGATCGTTTCAGCTGACAAAGCGACTTTTTTTAATACATACATGGCCGAACGCACTGTCTGATCAGCGACAATTGCAACAAATTCAGTCGTCATGATCGCACCGGCAGTTTCGTCTTCATAATGCAGTAATTCTTTAATTTCAGCTGCATCGTCATGCTTCATCAAACTTAAATACTTTGCCATTTGTTTTTTATCCAAGGTATTGAGTAAATCGACTGCGTTATCAGTATACATTTCGACTAGCATTTGACTGACATAACTTGGCCGCATTTCATCCAGATAATCTTGAATATTTTCATTATCTTCTTCCAAAACATCAAACATATCTGCTAATTCTTTGGGCGAGAGATAGGTGTATACAAGATGGCGCTGCTTTTTTTCTAATGTCTGATAAAATTGCCCCTGCTCATAAATATGCATTTCCAGGAAAGCTTCCCTGAATTGCTGAATATTATTCCCCTCTAATTCTTTTATTAATTGGGCAAAACGTTCTTCCAGTTCTTGCGTTTCATCCAATCTGCTCACCTCTTTTCAATAATTTCGATCATTTTCTCCATATCCTTAGGGAGAGCCTGCTCGATTAACAACTCTTTTTTTGTAGTTAAGCCCACCGAATAAAACGGAGTTTGGTGGGCTGCCTTGTCATACTCAAGTTAATGATAACCCTCTAAA
>Ga0079226_10000476_pt1 | contig 28008 bp, 23 predicted proteins | sample Poulit2014_FD_76345 | JGI IMG/M metagenome (GOLD analysis project Ga0079226, IMG submission 76345) | Agricultural soil microbial communities from Georgia to study Nitrogen management - Poultry litter 2014 | ecosystem: Environmental > Terrestrial > Soil > Agricultural land | place: USA: Georgia...
ATTCTCTCTTCCCGCGGTCCCTTCATCCATCAGCTCCAGCTGCACCAACAAACAATCTCTCAGATCTTTAGATGCAATGCCGGGCGGCTCCAGCCGCTGTATTCGTTTGCGGACACGCTCCACTTCCTCTGCTTCAATCAGGTTTCCCTTATTGAATGCGATATTATCGACAACAGCTTCAATTTCGCGCCGAAAATAGCCATCCCCGTCAAGAGAACCCAATATTTGAGTAGCAATCAGCTTTTGATCCTCATCAAAATCCAGCAGACTTACTTGCTGTTCTAACTCTTCTAAAAGAGATTCGTGGTATGGATCCGGCAGATCCCTCCAGTCCTCATTTCCTGAGTAGCCGGACGAACCGCCATAATACTCTCCGTCGTGCTGACTATTTTCCATAAACTCATCCCAGTCTACTTCCTCATTCTGATCTACCGGCTGAAGCTCTTCTTCCGCCTCATTTCCCTCTTCCCATTCATTCATATCCAGTTCGCTCTCCAACTCATCGGGCTCTCCCTCTTCTAATAATGGATTCTCTTCCAGCTCCTCTTTTATACGCTCTTCAAGGGCAATAGTTGGCAACTGCAGTAGCTTGATATACTGAATCTGTTGAGGGGACAGACGCTGCTTTTGCGTCTGTTTTTGATTCATTTGCTGCTGAGTCTTAAGCATGGTTCAAAAATTTTATTGTAAATCAGAATATAATTTATAGGCTCTTGCAAAAAGTAAACTTTCCGAATACCTTGCTCTCTTCTGAAATAAAGATACCATATATCCGATCGAATCAAAAAATAATTAAGGAATTTGGCATGATTTTTTATTTAAGTCCAAATTTATAAATAATATACGTTATGTAAGCATATAACTGCGTTCGGTTTACTAATTTCCATGATATGCCTATTGCATAAAATTATCATTCTTAACTAAGTCCGATCCTCATTAAGAAATGAACTTTTTCCCCATCTCCTAACCAACAGCTGGTAACTTTTACCCATTATAAGGTCCATTTTCTAAGCTCCAAACACTCCATCGAACGAACATTCGGATTCGTTATCTGAAAGCATCCATAATTTATTATAGCTTTCCAGATTCAAATCTAAAAACGCAGTTTAATATGCTTAGGTAGATGACTGTCTCTTAGAAAAGCGGCCTTTTATTTGAGAGTTCTCAGGTTTGTCATTATGAATTATACCTGTGCCAAGGTTTTGGCAGACAGGCTGGCTGAAGAATCTCTTTGAAACGGGTTGTCCCTTTTATATAAGTAAATTCTTCAACTACATTCGGGATGAATGTCCATTTTGACAAAAGTCCCAGGTAAAAACTTCGCTCAAATTAACTCAAAGCCTTTTCCTGCATTCTGGCGGACACAACCCTCCAACTCCAGTTCAAGCAGCTTAGGCATCAGCTCATGCGTCTTCATATCCAACTTCTCAGCCAGCTTATCAACGTTATTAATCTCTAATTCAAGGGCTTTGCATATCCTCACTCCAAGCTCATCTAGCTCGCGGGTTCTCCAGCCCATTTTGACAAGATGCTCTTTATCGCCTTCCTGTACGCAGTCCTTCCTTTGTAAATGGACTTCAATCTCTTCCAGAACATCTTCCACACTTTGCACCAGCTTGCCCATACCGCGCTGAATAAGGCTATTGCAGCCCACTGCGTTCGGCGTTCCAATTGGATGCGGCACAACGAATACCTCGCGGTTTTGATCAAGTGCCAGCTTTGCAGTAATCATACTTCCCCCGTCAATTCCGGATGCTGCAACCAGTGTTCCCAAGCTCATTCCGCTAACTATACGATTGCGGACGGGAAAGTTTCCCGCATCCGGAGCCGTACCCAATGGAAACTCAGAGATGACAGCTCCACCACTTTCCACAATATCTGCAGCCAGCCCCTTGTGTTTCGACGGATAAATATTATCGATTCCCGATCCTAATACCGCAATTGTACATCCTCCAGCTTCAACTGTTTCCCGGTGAGCAGCTCCATCAATGCCATAGGCCAGCCCGCTAATTACAGTTAAACCTTCCTCAACCAGATCACGGGCGAAATACTGAGCCGTCTCCTTTCCATATTGTCCGGCCCTTCGGGTCCCCACAATGGCAACACTGTCATTTCTCAAGGCTTTCCGATTGCCATTAATCCACAGCAGAATAGGAGGATCGTGAATCTCGCGCAATAAGGGCGGATAGTCCTCCTCCCAATAGGTTATGATATTGGCCCCTACTCCTCTGGTTTTTGCAATAACGTGATCGACCTTTTCCCAGTTATCGAATGTTACAATATTTTGCGAAATCTTAGGTCCTATACCATCTATAGATTGCAGCTTTCTGCGGCTAAGCCGAAATATATCCTGAGGATGATCGACAAACTGAAGCAGTAAGCGAATACGTTGTGCCCCCAGCCGGGGTATCAGATGCAGCGCTACAAACTCCCTAATTGGCCCTTTCGGTATCTTCTCTTGATGATTCAACAGATTGTATATGCTCCCATACTATTTCTTTCAGTTCATCTATATGGTAGCCTGTTGCAGCCGAAATTTCAACTATTGGTATATTTAAATCCAATTTTTTTTCTATATCCAGCTTATAACCTTCCTGAAGATCCATCTTCGTGATCGCCAGGATGCGGGGCTTATCTAACAGATCAGACCGATAAGCCTCTAACTCTTCCAGCAGCGCCTGATATTGATACTCGATTTCCTGTTGAGAGCTTACCATAAACAATAATACATTATTACGCTCAATATGGCGTAAAAACTGCAGACCGAGTCCGCGCCCATCATGGGCCTCCTCTATAATTCCGGGAATATCGGCCATGACAAACGTTCGGTAATAGGGCATCGTTACCACTCCCAAATTAGGTTGCAAAGTGGTAAATGGATAAGAATCTATGCGCGGCTTACTTCCTGAAAGGGCGGAAAGAAGCGTACTCTTTCCTGCATTTGGGAAGCCCACAAGTCCCACATCTGCAATAAGTTTAAGCTCAATCTCTATCGTCCTCTTCTCCCCCTTTTTACCATCTTCAGCATGCCGGGGCGTTTGGTTAGTTGAACTCCGAAAATGCCAGTTACCTAATCCACCTTTGCCACCTTTGGCTACAATAAACTCCTGTCCATGCTCCGATATTTCTCCCAGCCGCTCTTCAGTATCTGCGTCATATACCACGCAACCAAGCGGTGCTTCAATAATTTCATCTTCCCCGCCCTTTCCGCTGCGCTTGCTGGCTTCTCCCGGCTCTCCGTCTTTAGCATTAACATATTTACGATAGCGTAAGTCGAGCAATGTATTGAGCTGTTCGTTACCGCGCAAAATAACATCTCCGCCGGCCCCGCCATCTCCGCCGTCCGGACCTCCTCGCGGTACATATTTCTCCCGTCGAAAATGGACCGAACCGGCACCACCGGCACCACCTCTAACATAAACTTTTGCATAATCAGCAAACTGTACACGTCCCATATCTATAAGTTATTAAGAATATAACGGTTCATCATTGAATAAAGATGCTTACGGGTATTCCCTCCGTAAATGCCATGGTTTCTGTCCGGATAGTACATAGTTTGAAATTGGAAATTTGAGGCCACCAGCTGGTTAATCATTGCTACGGAGTTCTGGAAATGGACATTATCATCACTCGTACCATGTATCAACAGGTAATTCCCGGACATCTGATTTGCATAGGTTAAGGGAGCGCCTTTTTTATAGCCTTCAGGATTTTCACTGGGTGTTTGCATAAAACGTTCGGTATAGATCGTATCATAAAAGCGCCAACTGGTAACCGGAGCAACGGCAATAGCGGTATTGAAAACATCCCCGCCTTTTGCCAACACCAGGCTCGACATATATCCGCCATAGCTCCATCCCCAGATCCCTATTCGTTCCTCATCAATAAAATCATAACGATCGATCAGATATTTGGCTGCATCAATATGATCTTTCACCTCGTACTGTCCCAGCTTTTTATATACTTGCTTCTCAAAATCTCGTCCCCGTGCCCCCGTTCCTCTGTTATCTACGCTAACAACAATATAACCCTGCTCTGCTAAATAGCGATGCCACATTGGACTTTGTCCGGATGCAAACTTCTTCTTCACGTTCTGACTACCAGGCCCCCCGTATACATAAAATAAAACCGGGTATTGCTTTGAAGCTACAAAATCATGTGGCTTCATAATGTAAGCATTGAGCGTAGCTTGCGGAAGTTCAATTTATATAAATTCTTTTGACGGAAGCGCATATGTCTTCATCGTATCCTGCAGTTCTTTATTATCTTCCAATATTCGCAGTTCTTCTCCGTCGTTATTGTGCAATGTATACTGTGGCGGTTTTCCAGGGGCCGAATAATCATCTATGTAATATTTAAGATCGTTACTCATATTGATTGAGTGCCACCCAGGGGTAGTCGTCAATTTCTTTTTATCAGATCCGTCGAGCTTAATACTGTAAAGATGGCGCTCTAACGGTGAATTCTGTGTGCTTACATAATAAATGCGGTTCTCGGCCCTTTTATAACCTAAGTAATTTGTAACCTCCCAATCACCATGGGTAACCTGACGAACCAGCTCTCCTTCGATGTTGTACAGATAGATGTGATTGTAACCCGACTCCTCGCTGGTCGTAATAAATTGTTTGCCATTATCCAGAAACTGCAGGTCGTCATGTACATCAATCCAGGCATCACTTGTCTCCGTTTTTATAATTTCAGTATCACCCGTGGTGGCATTTGCCAGCAACAATTCACGCTTATCCTGATGCCTGTTCATCCGTCGAATAGCTAACAGATTGGGATCCTCTGTCCAGTTAATACGCGGTATATACTGATCATTTTCCGCATGAATATCTATCCAGACCGTTTTATCCTCAACAAGATTATAAACGCCTATTTTTACAGTTGAATTCCTTTCTCCTGCTTTAGGATACTTAAAGCGCGTTAACCCGGGATAAAGATCGCCCCAATCGGTTAGGAAGTATTCTCTTACCTCCGATTCGTCGAAACGATAAAATGCTATCTTTTGACCATCGGGCGACCAGTACCAGGCTTTGGCAAAACCGAACTCTTCCTCATAAACCCAATCGCTGGCCCCATTAATAATCTTATTATATTCTCCGTCGGTCGTGACAGGCGTTTCCTTTCCAGTGGATAGATCTACCCAGTAGAGATCATTATCCTGCACATAAGCCGCCTTACCTCCTGTTGGGGCGAGCTGTGCATACTGTTTTTTTTGTGTGGAAGCACTAAGTTTCTTCGTCTCTTCCGTTTTAAAATTATATACAAAATAATGTTCGCGCGTACTTCGGCGCCATATTTGTTCCATATCGGTCTTAATGAGCAGCTTGCTTTCATCAGCCGAAAATTGGTAGTCCTGAATAATAATAGGCCGTTCGCGGCCAGGTACTTGAAGATCTGATGAAGTGACCAGTACCTCATAGTCTCCACTCAAAATATCATACTTTCGTACTTCTATATCGCCTTTTACCCTCTTTAGTGACGTATAATACTGGCCGTCCCTCATCCAGTTCACATTATGTATTCCATTGGGACTAAAAGTATCGTCAAAGAGTTGCTGAAACTGAAGTTCTTTTTTCTGAGCCTGGATCGGTTCTACAATCCACGCTGCTAATAACAATAAGAGAAGGAGCTTTTTCATAAGGACACTAATTTATACCAAAGCCCAAGATAACTATAGAATGATTAAGTGACTGCAGTTAAAAGACCTACTTTTCTTCAAACCTATGCAACAGGATATTAAGCAGCTTAGACAGCTTTTCTTTCATCTCATTCCGTGGAGTAATAAAATCCAGGAACCCTTCTTCAAGCAAAAACTCGGAACGCTGGAATCCTTCCGGAAGGTCCCGCCCAATAGTTTGACGAATCACACGGGGCCCGGCAAATCCAATAAGTGCTTCCGGTTCAGCAATATTAAAATCACCAAGCATAGAAAAACTTGCTGTTACACCTCCGGTAGTGGGATTAGTCATCACTGAAATATAGGGAACACCAGCTTCATCCAGCTGAGCAAGTTTTGCCGATGTTTTTGCCATCTGCATAAGGCTGAGCACACTTTCCATCATGCGGGCACCGCCAGACTGGGAAATAATAATCAGCGGTCGCTCGTGCTCACGAGCGGTATCAATAGCCCTCCCCAACCGCTCTCCTACAACTGAGCCCATAGAACCTCCAATAAAGCTAAAATCCATAGAAGCAATAACCACATCAAGATCATTCATCTTGCCCAATCCAACCCTTACGGCATCGGAAAGACCGGTTTTTTCCTGGTATTCCTCCAAACGGTCAGAATATTTCTTGCGATCTTCAAAGTTCAGCGGATCGGTTGGTTGTATTTCCTGGGCAATTTCTTCAAACTCGCCTTCATCAAATAAAAAAGAAAAGTATTTTTCACTCCCGATACGGAAGTGATAACCGCTTAGCGGATCGACCCAGAAATTCTCCTCCAGTTCACGACGATGCACTGTTTCACCGGTTTTGGGCACCTTCACCCAAACCCCTTCGAGCATCTCCTTTCGCTGATCGGTTTGTATATTTTTGTCCTTTCGATTAAACCAAGCCATAAAATTTTGTTTTATTTAAATGGAATCCAAAAATAATGATTATCCTTGGAAGCTAAAATATTTTATTGCTCCCTGTCCCCTTTGTTCCAAGCTTGTAATAAATCGTCTTAATATGCTGTTTCCCTATTTATATTATAAATTATCCTTCTGGAATAACGATGATTGGTCAGTATAAAGTAATAGTGACCTTTGAAATACGTCCTTACAAACCCAAACCTCTCTTAAGTAATCAGGAAAATCGCCGAAGTACAGCCTATGTAGCCGAAGCTGCGTTGGCGCTATTTGGCCTTTATAGTATTAACAATAAAGTGGTTCTCATGCCCTATAGAACGTTAATGTAGTAAAGGGAAAATAAAAATAGAGGTATTTCAAAGCGTTCTAATAATGCAATCAGCCTATTGGGGAGTTATTTATTTGATTGGAGGAATAATACTTGGGACTAAACGATGAGGGGTTGGCTTTCTTAACAAAGTCATCCTTTCCATTTTGATACAAATGTATAAGTGAATCAGCTGAAATCGAATCTGAGTCAAAGAGTATTGCTTTTTTCAGTACTGATTTATCTATGCGCTGCATTCCGGTACCTATAATGATATTATCTTGCTCTATCATAGACTCAAATTCCTCAATCAGGACAAGCTCTGCTGAATCGTCAGATACCAGTCTGCCATCCGGCTGAGTGGTAAAACTTTGATGATAAATATGCGCACGCCTTGCATCGATAATGCTGTGAATGACAGAGCCGGAGTGGTTTGCATGAGCTGCACTCATCGCAAATGAAGCCAGAGTATTGATAGTAAAAAAGGGTACCTCAGTATTGAAAAGAAGCCCCTTAGCCCCACTGGCTCCAATGCGCAAACTGGTATAAGAACCCGGTCCCTCGCTAAATAGCAATGCTTCCAAATCACTGATATCAAATTGATGCTCTTCCATCAATGATTCTATAAATAGGAATAGTTGCTCTGAATGTGATCCGCGCTCTTCGTAACGCTTTTCAAAAATATTTCTAGATCGGTTGCCTAATGCTACTGAGCAAATATTCGTAGCCGTTTCTATTGCTAAAATCAACTTCCTGTGGTTATATGTTTGAGCTTTCTGCGTTAATGGAAATAAGGTAGCCTCAACCTTTCGTCAACTGTAATATAATAAGCCTTGACTATACTTTGAAGCATAGTTGTAGGCAAATGTCCTTTTGAAAGGGGTTAAATTCTAACCTTCATGACTGGTTATTATTCAGCTTAAACTAAGAAACTGGCAAGCTTCTACATTAGCGTAGTATATGCCAGGTTTGATTACTCAATTCCACCCAATGCTCATATAGTTTAAAGAGTTTGGGATACTCGTCAAGACTAAATTTCTGACCAGTAATATTGATATTAAACTGATAATCTAATGACTGGTCTCCGGCTCTATAATGCTCTGTCATTTCAGCTCCAGAAATACTTAGCTGCCTTTTGCTGGGGGTTTTAGCTACCGTTGCTCCATTAGGAAGCTGAATATTAAAAGACAATTCCAACTGTTCCGGAGCATCCAAAGTAACCGGCAACGTTCGGTCTTTGTCAAACGGATTTTCCCTTAAATACCCGATCATCATTGGCGGAAATTGCCATCCATCAGCAACATTTATGGCATAATTATCAATAGTAAAATCCACCTTTATATCTGCAGGTTGTTTATAGGAATTAATATTCTTAATCCGTACATTTTTCAGCTGCATATTGGAATAATCCTTAAATAATGTTTGACGTAGAATAGCCAGGTCAGACTGCCCATCAGCACGCTTTTGTCTGATTTGCTGGACTGGATACCCTTTCTGCCGGGTCTTTACAGTTCCTTCTAAACGGCCATCACGGTACAGCCGGGCCTCTGCTACCACTCGAATACCAAAAATGCTTTTAGGGGCCTCAATGGATTTCCAGGTATAACTGGAATCCTTCAACAACAACGAACGTCCATTATTGACCTCTTTTCCCAACATATTGGGCTGACTATACGGATAACTGGCATCCATCCAGAAAGTGTGGTCTGCAATTATACTATGAATCACCAACGCATTAATTTGATAATATGAAGGGAAATCACTGTTAATCTCGCCGGCAGAGCGTGTTGCTGTTAGTGCCGGATATGCTTCAATATCAGCTCCGCGCAGCATAGCCAATAACGTTTGATTTATAGCCGCCTGGTCCGATGGTTTTCCTGCAAGGACTGCAGAGTCTGACATGGTGCTAAATGGAGCATAGGATTCATTAAATGCAACCCGTTCATTAACATACCGGTAGATATGGTTTTGCAATTCAAGGTCCGAAGCTTCCGGCTTGGCCGATGCTATAGAATCGCCTATAGATCGTGCCAGCTTGTAATGCTTACTTTGGCTAAGCGGGTTGGTATTGCGCCGTAATTTGGCCACTACTACCGCCCAGTTCGTCTCAAGATCCTGCCGCGGAAGTCCGAAGTTGCTGAGTATAAACTTTATTTTTCCTCGATAATCATTGAGAGAAGAGGTAAAAGGTTCTTTTTTGATTGCTGGAACATCCTTCGCTGTCCATTGCTCAGTAATAACCGGATCGGGACGTGGGAAGTTGAATACTTTAGGTATCGAACTGGTATCCTTATAAGAAACAGAATGGGAAACATACCGGTCGTAATTCTCAATTATCCCCTCGTAGCGCAAGTATTGAGGATAAGTGATCGTAATACTGGCTCGTTCTGTAGGCACCTCATGGCTAAAATAGAAATCCGGAAGCTGTTCAATAAACCGACGCTGAATTACATAACTGTACTCCAGTACGGCTCCATCTTCAACGGCAGGCATTGCAAACTCTTTAACATTAGTACGAGTATTGAGCTCTATGGTTTTTATGGCCTCATCCTGAAGCCTAATATGTTCGTCTGGCGACAAATGCGTGCATCCGCGAATGGCAGAAACTTGTTCCATATCATTCTCCCGGTAATACGGAATGCTCACCAGTGAAGCTTCGGGTACTGAGGCATCAAACACTTTAAGCTGCACATGGTGCCGGAGTACTGCTAAAATGCCGCCATTAGCTTCTCGAAAGCTTACCTCCACCTCCTTATTAACAATGGTGTAAGGAGAATCAGAGCTATTTTGAATCTCGAATAGAGAGTCCGGAATGCTTTCGAATGATGCACTGCATTCCATCGTTTGTGCTAAAGCCGGCGTGCCCATCACGCCATATATAAATATGATTGTTACTAAAAACCGAAGCAAGTAAACAATTGAGGTTGAGATTATATAATCATAACGACCCAATGGTCTTTTCATTCTATTTTACAAGTTCATTAATAACAAATTGGCCATTATTATAAATTGCCTGAGCTCTGCCCAGCATCTTCTCATTTAAATAGGGGGAATTATTAGATTTCGATCTGATGCCCTCTTCTTTAAAAATCCACTGTTCATCGGTATTAAAGAGTGTGAGATTGGCCTCTTCCCCCTCAGCAATAAGGGGAATATCGATATTGAGAATCTCCCGGGGTTTTTCCACCAGTTTTCGGAGCAGATCGGGCAATTCCAGTATACCGGTCTGCAAAAGACGTCGGACGCTCACGCTCCAGGCCGTCTGAAGCCCAATAATGCCATTAGGCGCATAGATAAACTCCACCTCTTTTTCTTCAATTGCATGGGGAGCATGGTCGGTACAAATGACATCAATAGTTCCATCCTTTAACCCCTCGCGCATTGCTTCTGTGTCCTTCTTTGTGCGCAATGGTGGATGCATTCTTACATTGGTATCAAAGTTCCGTTGCTCAATTTCCTCATCTGTAAGATCGAAATGGTGAGCACATACTTCAGTTGTAACATTAATGCCATTCGCTTTAGCGCGACGCACCAATTCTACGGCCTTTGCCGTACTAATGTGTGCGACGTGAATATGCCCCCCGGTAAAATCGGCTAACAGGATATCGCGTGCAATCATGGTTTCTTCTGCTATGCCCGGAGTTCCATCAATTCCTAAACGGGCCGAAACCTGTCCTTCGTGCATATGTCCGGGACGTGAAAGCTTTAAATCTTCTTCATGATTAATAATGGGCATCTCCAGCATCGATGAATATTCCAGTGCTACACGCATCAGTTCAGAGTTGTACACTGGCGCTCCATCATCGCTGAAGGCAACGGCTCCCCCCTCTTTCATATCGGCCATCTCTGCGATAGATTCGCCGGCCCGTTCCTTAGATACACATCCAATGGGATGGACATTCACGGGCAAGCCGGAAGCTTTTTTAGTAATATACTCCACCACATCTCTTGAATCAGTAGCCGGCTTAGTATTGGGCATACAGGCCACCTCCGTAAATCCTCCTGCAGCCGCTGCGGCACAGCCGGTTTCTATGGTCTCTTTATGCTCAAACCCAGGCTCGCGCAGATGGACATGCATATCCATCCAGCCGCCAGACAGATAAGCCCCTCCGGCATTATGCACTTTTTCTTGATCCCTTGCTTTTAAAGAGCTGCCAATCTCAGCAATTTCTCCATCAACAATGCGCAAATCGATTTCTTCTGACCCGTCAAAATCAGCACTCACGGGCACTACATTTTGAAACAATAAATTTGGTGTGTGACTCATACAAACATTGTGTTATTTTTAAGTGCTAATATACAAAAGCCATAGATAAACACAGATTAAAAATATAAGTTGTTAGCCCCTTTTAATGACCTGTACCGGGCTAACTACAGCATTACCAGACCATCGTAAATTTCATTATGTCTCAACCCGATTTATTTACTCCGAAAACTCTTTCAGTATCAGAACTTACTCAGGATATTAAAGGCCTGCTGGAAGGCAATTTCCTGGATATCAGGGTAGAGGGTGAGGTAAGCAACACTTCTACCAGCCGCAGCGGCCACACCTATTTTACCATCAAGGATGAAGATGCTCAGCTTTCATGCGTCATCTGGCGCGGCGTAAATCAACGTCTGGATATTGAACTTGCCGACGGCCAGCAGATTGTTGCCAGCGGCGACATTCAGGTCTATCCGCCCCACGGCAAATATCAGCTCATTGTCCGTTCTGTAGAGCAAGCCGGGAAAGGTGCGCTGCAAGAGGCTTTTGAAAAGCTCAAAAAAGAGCTTAAGGCAGAAGGTCTGTTCGAAGATAAACATAAAAAAGAACTCCCTGCCTTCCCATTCTCCATCGGTGTAATCACCTCAGCAACCGGTGCGGCATTCCACGACATTCGCGATACGCTGCAGCGCCGCTGGCCGGCAGCCAAGGTATTGCTGCGCCATGCCAGCGTACAGGGCGTCAATGCCGCTCCAGAGATTGTAAAAGGCATCAATTGGTTTTCTGACCATCAGAATGTAGATGTACTCATAGTAGGACGCGGCGGAGGTTCTCTGGAGGATCTTTGGCCTTTTAATGAGGAGGCGGTGGCACGAGCCCTCTATAACTGCAAATTGCCAACAATCAGCGCCGTAGGTCACGAAGTGGACTTCAGCATCAGCGATTTTGTGGCCGATGCCCGCGCCGCAACGCCTACACAGGCCGCTATTGTAGTTGCTCCTGATATCAGTGAAGTGCGTATGCGTACCGACGACCTTAATAACCGACTGCACACCGTCGTGGAGGATCACCTTGCTAACCAAAAGGAGCGCATCCAGCAGCTGGTTGATTCTCACGCACTCCAAGCCGTTCAGCAAAAGGTGAGCAATTTAGCTGAACGCACGCATGGATTGACTGAGCGCTTAAATCACCGCCGCGAGGTGCTCTTCATTAAAAAGAACAATAAACTGGAGGAATTACAACATAGGCTGGAGCTAAAAAATCCTTCCTCCCCTTTAAAACAAGGCTTTGCACGCATCTGGCAGGACGATGACTGGGTGCAGTCATCTGATCAGTTTAACTCAGACCAGAGTACTACAATTGAGTGGAAAGACGGAAAAGCGGCCATCGAAAAGTAGATCCAGGCCGATTATATTTAATAGAGGATGTTCTGAAGCGGGTCTGGGATGACGCCTTTGGTTTTGCAGGGGGACTGGAGAGTTCCTCTTTCAAATGCCATAATGTTTTCGTCCCCACTGTATATTGCTCATAACAGCAGCTGTTCAACAAATAATCAGTTCCAGCGTTCGTGAGCCGACCCATTGGATGCCAGCTGATTATTTTAAATTTTCAATTCTCTGATCATCTGTTAAATTGTACCTATACTGCATCAAATCACAATGATATTAAGTCTCACCTATGGTTACCCAATACCGCATTAATATACAAGAACAGAATCGTAACCGGCATCACCTGTGGAATGCTATCCTGGCACTCATTACCGGTATACTTACCTTAATTTATCCGAATTTTCTGTACCTCATTGCAGGAGGCTATCTCATCGCATTGGGAGCCTTATTTATTCCCTTTCGCATTCCTACACCGCTGGCAGCCTTCCCTATAATTGCCGGTATCATCATACTCATATTTCCAGAACTTATCCCTATTACTTTTGCGGCTTTTCTCGGATTATTCGGGCTAATGCTGCTGCTGAGCTTTGGCTTTGCCTTTGTGGGTGTGCTAACCCTCCTCATCGCCCTTCTCATTATCGTCAATCCAGACTGGGTGGGCTATCTAATTGCCTTTTTCTTGCTCATTTATGGGCTCTCTAACCTAATCAGACTTTATCGCAGCAGTTGAACTCAAATATATTATTCGATGAGGCCTGGTTATGATTGATCTTAGCCTTCGCTTTTACGGAGATCTGAATAGACTGCTTAGTGGGCCGGATTCTGGACCAACCATCAGGCGCAGTCTTCCGGCCCCTACTTCTTCGAAAGACCTCATCGAAGGCTGCGGCATTCCACATACCGAGATCGATCTCATTTTGGTAAACAGTCAGCCGTCGGACTTTTCCTACTTAACTGCGGACGGCGATCATTTTAGCATTTATCCCATTTTTACCCACCTGGAGATCCCTAAACATAAGCGTCTGCAACAAATTACATTTAATAAGCCCATATTTTTAGTTGACGTCAATTTAGGTAAGTTAGCCCGTTATCTTCGCATTGCCGGCTTCGACAGTGCTTATGAGAATAACGCAAAAGATGATGAGCTAATTGACCAAATGCAGCAAGAAAACCGGATTCTCCTCACTCGAGATCGCAAGCTACTTATGCATAGTGAAGTAAAAACAGGCTTTCTGCCTCGCTCAGATGATCCAACCGAACAACTGGAAGAAGTATTGCAAAGGTTTCAGCTTCAAAATAAAGTAACCTTATTCACCCGTTGTCCCCGCTGCAATGGGTCCCTAAAAAAAGTGGATAAGAAACAAATTATCGGCGAGCTTGAACCGCTGACCAAGCGATACTTCAATACCTTTGCACAATGCGCTGACTGCGGACAAATATACTGGCCGGGCTCACATCACCAGCATTTAAAGAATAAATTGAAAAATATTCTAAATCGGCTGAAGAATTGATTAAAGCAACGCTTTGAGGTTGCTATCAAACTATAGATTGTCATTTTAAATCACCCAAAATCACTTCTCTGCTTGAATAAGCTCAACTATTTTACAGCAATAATAAAGATTCCTATTAATATTAATTCGCCTTTAGACAACCAAATGGAACTCCATCATCAGAAAATAGATTTTAGAGCTGACTTTTGAAGCCATATTTGATAAGTTCCCACTTTATAATCTCGCACCACTAATACATTTTAAGGTTAACAATCCTAAATTCAATACGACTGCCTTATAAATATGAGTGATATCCAACCCAGTGCCAGCTACAGCTTTACGATGCGCCTCTATATCGAAAATAAGCCAGGAATGCTGGCGCAAGTAATGGAGGCTATTGCTGATGAAAAGGCAGATCCCGGCGCCGTAGACGTGGTCCGGATCGAAGGAAAGTACAAAGTACGTGATATTACGGTAAATGCACGCGACGATGTCCATTCAAAAAAAATCGTCGATACCGTCAAGAAAATTGACGGGGTTCAGGTTCATAACGTCTCGGACCGGGTGTTTTTACTGCATCTGGGAGGTAAAATAAGTCTTAAAAATAAAGTCCCTGTTGATACGCGGGATACGCTTTCAATGGCCTACACGCCAGGAGTGGGACGCGTTTGCGAAGATATTGCCGAAGACAAACAGAAAGCGCAATCACTGACAATTAAGCAAAACTCCATTGCGGTCGTCACCGACGGATCAGCAGTATTGGGACTCGGAAATATTGGTCCCGAAGCCGCTATGCCTGTCATGGAGGGGAAAGCAATGCTTTTTAAAGAATTTGGCAAAATTGATGCTTATCCTATTTGTTTAGATACGCAGGATGTAGATGAGATCGTCAATGCCGTAAAGTGGATTGCTCCCGGTTTTGGCTGCATTAACCTGGAAGATATTGGAGCACCACGCTGTTTTGAAGTAGAACAACGGCTAAAGGAAGAACTGGATATTCCGGTATTCCATGACGACCAGCACGGCACCGCTATTGTAACGCTGGCAGCTACCATCAATGCGCTGAAAGTTACAGACAAAAAGATGGAGGATCTACGTGTGGCCATTGTAGGAGCCGGAGCGGCAGGTATTGCCATTACTCGTATCTTGTTGAATGCAGGAGTTGAAGAAATTGTCGTCTGCAACAGAAAAGGAATCATCAGCAAAAACAATGAAAATAATTACGGGAAAAGTTTAACCTGGCTTGCCGAAAATACAAATCCCAATAATGAAACCGGAGAGTTAATGGATGCTACGACCGATGCAGATCTGCTCATCGGTGTAAGCGGTCCCGCTGTAGTGCCGCGCGAGGCCATTGAAGTTATGGCTGAGGATCCTATTGTCTTTGCACTCGCTAATCCCGTTCCGGAAATAATGCCTGAAGAGATTCAGGACACTGCTCGGATAATCGCTACCGGCCGCAGCGACTATCCCAACCAAATTAATAATGTCCTTGCCTTTCCGGGTCTCTTCCGCGGTGCTTTGGATGCAAGAGCAGAAGAAATTAATGAGGAGATGAAACAAGCTGCCGCACAAGCCATCGCAAACAGCATTGATGACAACGATGTCAGCGAAAACTACATCATACCCAGTGTATTCGACAAAGATGCTGCCCGAAAGGTATCGGAAAAGGTGAAAGAAGCTGCGAAGAAAAGTAATGTAGCAAATGAGTAACCTTATCCGCCTTTTGCTGTCCTAAAATGATATCTGGCAGACCCTTGTAAGGACTTTTGGCTCCCTGAAGCAACTAATGGAGCTGACCAACGATACAATACCACAGTTGTACAAAGTCCGGAACATAGCTATTCCAAAGTTCTTTGTATTACAGGCATTCATTCATTTCCCCTAATCACTGCTTGACCCTTGCGATTAGGATTGTCTGAATGATCGGCATACATTACTAATCATCTCCATTTCCCACTTGTGCAGGATAGGAGCCTAATACCTTCAACGAACTGGCCTTTTGCCCCATCTCCTCCAGTGCAAGGCGGGTATCCGGGGCGGCTATATTTCCTTCGATATCTATGTAAAACTGATATTTCCATGGCGCATTGGGTTTGGGTCGCGACTCAAGCTTGGTCATTCTTATATCATGATCACCAAGCACATTCAGGCAGCGAATGAGGGCCCCCTTATCGTGACTGGTCACCATTAAAAGCGATGTTTTAGCCGGTATCTGAGGATCTACTTCCACCGGATCAGTGCTGACAACTACAAAACGAGTGAAGTTCTCTGCCTGATTGGCCAAGTCGCGCTCCAGGATCTGCAAGTTATAGATATCAGCGGCATGGGCCCCGGCAATAGCAGCCTGAGACAAATCGCCATCCTCTAACACTTTCTTAGCTGACATGGCCGTATCAATATAGGATTCCACCTTATACCGGTACTGACTGGCCAAAAAATTGGTGCACTGAGCTATGGCCTGTGGATGCGATAGAATACGCCGAATTTTATCCAAACCTACATCCTTAATAGCCAGCAGACAATGTATAATGCGCAGTGCCTCCTCCCCTACAATATGCAGCTCCCCATCACCCAAAATATCATAAGTATCATTAATTGAGCCGGCCGTCGTATTCTCAATAGGCAATATGGCATAATCGACTTCTCCCTCTTCCACGGCCTGTGCCGCCTGACGAAAAGTATCATAACCGATGGAATGTACTTCATCATAACGCTCTTCAAAATGACGTATAGCCGCCTGCTCGCTGTAAGCCCCTTCCGTGCCCTGATAAGATACGCGAACTAACTCTGCATTATTCTTTACATTCTGATGATCGATCAGCGTATGCGTTTGGAAGCGCACGGAATGATCAATAATTTCTTTAAAAAGCTGCTCGGCAAAATAGCGGTCTAACCCCGCCTCGCGCGCCAAATCGGTAATTTTATCTAAGAGCTGTTCCTCACGTCCGAGATCACGGATATCCCTTTCCTCGTCAATCTTAAAGGAAGAAACCTCACGAACCAGTCGTTGGCGCTTCGCCAGTGCATCGATGATCTTTTTATCAGCTTTATCCAATTCTTTTCGTATTCGCTCTAATTTATTGGCCATATTTCATAAATTCTGTTTGGCTTGTTAAAACGGGTAGAATATCGGATTTACAACTATTTTGAAAATTTAATTAACACATAAAGTTTTGACTTTAAGCTCGTAATTAGCCGATCCATTAAATAAAGAAAGAGTGCAATTGTGGCTACCCAAACGAAATTGGTAACATACAGTAATTATCTCCTTGGATTTGGCCCGCGTACGAGCCAGGCGATCCTTCAATTGGTGCATACTTTTTATCCCAAAATAAGTAATTAATCTGCGGATGCAGAGCCCGGTATATTATATAAGAGCGGTACAAAAGCGGCCACATCTATGTTAGTTTATTATTGTAATAAGTGACATCAGTCTTTTATTAATTATCCTTATCTTTATACCGATAGGCACAGGGGTGGTCTATATCCCACCATCCGCTATCATCAACCTTGTGGGCCCAGAAGTGAGGCTTCACTACCGTAAACGATGCGCTCTAACAAAAGAGCGCTATTTTTTGAATAATCCGGTTGCCGCGCGTAGTACTGGCTATTTTAATGGAGGCCGTCCTCGGTATATCGGGCACTTCTATCCAGGGTGTTCTTCGTAATCCGATGGCAGCACCTGATCTCATTGGCATTTCAGGCGATTCCGCTTTTTTTGCGGCGGCTATGATAGTATTCCGTCATTATAAAACCGCATCATTACCTGCCTGGCTACATACACTTTTCGTCCCATTTAGTTGCCCCTGCTTAACTTCCTACTGGCATTATTACGGCCAGTATTGGAGCGCCCTTCTTTCTATGGTTACTAATCAAATATAAAAAACTTTCACATTATTTATGATTGCCGTCAACAATATTTCAGTAAATATCGGCTCTAAAATTATTCTTAAAGATGTTTCTATAAAGATGCCGCAAAATCGACTGTCCATTTGGGTCGGGAAAAATGGTGCCGGCAAGCCCACCCTTTTAAAGGCTGTTTGCGAAGTTATCAGCCTTTAAAAAGGACATATTTATTTTGGCAACACATCATCCCGTAAGTTGACGGCCCAAATACTAGCCAAAAAGCGGGCCGTAGTGCTACAGGATTCTCAACTTTCCTTTTCTTTCACTGCTTTTGATATCGTACTCATGGGCCGCATACCTCATACCCAAGACTTCGATACTGAGCGAGACTACTCCATTGCTACAGAGTGCATGCGAAAGCTCCAGGTTGAGCATTTGCGGAATCGCAAATATCCGACGCTCTCAGGAGGTGAACAGCAGCGCATACAGCTGGCACGTGCCCTGGCTCAAATTTGGGATCGCATCAATCAGGACAAGCCTTGTTATTTACTGCTGGACGAACCCACCTCCAGCCTGGATATTGCTCATCAGCACCAGCTGCTCAATTTATTAAAAGAGCTAACGGAAAAGAGAGTTACGGTATTTGTGATCATTCATGATCTAAATCTTTCCGCGCAGTATGGTGACCTCATCCACGTTATGAAAGAAGGCACATGCATTGCTTCCGGACCTACTGAGCACGTTTTTCAATCTAATATTATTGAGCATGCTTTTGAGTGTCCCGTGCATATCGTCCAGAACCCTTACGCCAACTGTCCACTTATTGTAAGCGGAAGCCCAAATGCACAGCCTGTATCTGCTTCCCCATATTAGCACGAATCAACATCGGTTTCATGTTACGGGTGGATACCTTCAGTTTTCCCCATGCTACCTTAACATTCCGTAGGTTAGGATAAGGATTCTGTCACCCAGAGTGTCTATAAGGATCTGCTGCACTAACGTGACTACGCATTTGTACGTCAATGAGCCTCCTAAATACTTAGGTTTCTGCTATGAAGAAATATTTCAATCCTGCCTACTTAGTATATTTTTGAAAATATAACTGATTTTCCTCTTCAGTTCGTTGTGTCCACGATGCTATCACGCTGCCGCCATTCATTTTTAACAAAGAAGGCATCGAAGCTTTCACCCCTTTGGGACTTAGGTAATGAGTTTCAACAAGCTCTCCGTCTTGGTTGATGCGTCCCATTTGAACGCGACGATAGGACTGGTCCTCTCTCTGGAATATCTCATCCCATACAGCCAGTACATGATTGTTTAAAGAAGCAATATAAGCCCGTTTAGCCTGCTTTGTTAAGCGGTTTCTGGTTGGAAAACCTCCATTACCATCGGATCGGGCATAATAGAGCCCTTCTTCGCCTCCCGCCGTATAACAAATCACAAAAAGATGGTCACCGGATGCGGCGATATCCGGACCATTATGGGGACAAGCATTAATTTGCCACTCATCATTGTAAACCACAGAAGGTGTAGAAAATGTTTTACCATTATCGCGGGAAACGATATGGGAGATATCCCGAATATTATTCTTCGTCAGGCTTCGGTATACTAAATGCAGGTCCTCCGTTCCATCTACATACAGGCTCAGCTTACAGCATTCACAGCTTGGCCCGCCAATTTGTTTATCCTGCCCAAAGCCTTCATCCTCATGAGTACGGGCAAAGAATACTTCTGAATGATCCAGTTGATTCCGGGTATCCAGCCATACTGCCCCTACTTCTCCATTCGGCAGCAATACAGCTGTAGAAAAGGCATGACTATTTTCGATATTATCGTCGCTGTGGACGGGCTCCGGTTCAGTCCAGGTTTTTCCCTTATCGAAGGACTGAATATATAATATGCTGCTGGCCCACTGGTTCTCTGCCTGGACATTCCGCCGGCCGAAGACTAACACGTAGGTGCCATTGGTCTTCACTACGAGTTCAGGCAAGCCTTCGGCATGCAGGCTGGCCCTCCGGGTTGCTCCAATACATTGTTTTTCTTCAAAGTTAAGTTCCTTCTTCGGCGACCTGGACCAGCAAACCACCGGTTCTTGGGTATCGGAATCCGTTTCTGCCCACCATGCTATTACATTTCCTTCATGATCCCGGGTCATCTGCAAAAAGTCAGCCTTCGATCCGGCTGCTTCTATAGATCTGCCCTTTTTATTATGCTTGTTTGTCATTGAAGGCGAACAACCCAACAACAGGATCAAATTGAATAAACTGGCGACATATAACTTCATAATAAAATTATTTAGGTATTAAAAAAGATAGCGAATAGAAAGACTGGTATAAAAATTGCGATCCGGTGCCGGATTATAGAATGCAGGCGGCTGGTCGCCGTAAGACGTAGGATTCAGCGCAAAAAAGGAAGAATAAGCCGAATTGGTCAGGTTTTTTATCCCTGCGCTAATATCAGCTTTCAGCCAATCATTAATCGTGCGCTCATATCCTATCTTCGTATTCACCACGGAGTAGGCGTCATTATATACATCGTTTTCATCCGTAAGCGGGGTCTTTGACTTGAAAAAGTAGGATGCATTCAAATAGAATCCGGGCCGAGTAACGATATCTAAACCGGCTGAAAGTACGTGGGGAGCAATGCCGGTTACCTCATTACCTGAATAATCCGACTCGACTTGCCCTTTCGCATCCAGCACCTGAAACGCTTCAAATGTAAAATCGGAGTAGGTATAATTTATAAAGGGACGCATGGACTGAATAAATCCGGAAGAGTTGTTGGTCCAAAAATAAGAGAGCGCAGCCTCCACCCCTTTTTTGGAGGTTTCTCCTGCATTCAAATAAACCGTATTGCCCTGATCTACCGTTTGAGGAACCAGCTGATCCTTCATCTGGAAAATAAAAAGGGTCACATCATAATTGAGACCTTTCTCAAACAGATTCCCGCGGGCTCCTATTTCATAGTTGATGCCCCGCTCCGCCTGGAGCTGCTGGTTGATACGCCCCTCCTCATTGGTAATTTCGGTCGTAGTTGGGGGCGAAAATCCAGAGCTAACGGAAGCTCGCAGTGCAATTTGCTCATTAAATACATGGCTTAGCCCAATACGCGGTGCCAGTTCCAAGTCAAAAGATTTCACGCCCGACAGCGAGTCCACCATAAAATCAGTAGCTTTATAGCGGACTTTATTGGCGCTTATTCCCAGCGTTAAAAATGTATTATCGGTAATATTAGTCTCCGTTTGCAGAAATAATGTATACCGCGTATTATCCTGATCCTGATTAAGGATAAGAGCCCCTTCATCACCGCCATTATTGACGTACTGCTTGGCATCGGTCCGGCCATTTTGAAATTCCCCTCCCACCGTAAAGGTTGTCGGAAGCATCGAAAAGTGAGGGTCAACCTTGAACTGGGTGCGCCCTCCATAGCTTTGGTAGGGCTGGCGGATGTAAGCAAAGGGAAGCGGGTGGTCAAGGTCATAGAAGTAGGTGTACAGGCTGGTCATGTTCTCAATATAGTCGGATAATTTATAGAAGTGCGAAGCGCCCATACGGGTCCAGCTCTGATAACGTCCGGCCTGTTTTTCCAGATTCCCGGCATTGGCCTGACGCGGATTTTCAGCGACCTGCCCGGCGCTGAGCTCTCCCGGTATTTGTGTTTCTTGCCGGGAGCGGCTCACCAACAGAGTTAACGTCTGTTTTGGAGAAGGAAAAAACTGCAGCGACCCGGTAAAAAACTTCCGGTCGTCCTTGCTGTGCTTCCGATACCCGTTATAGTTCCGGGTCCCTACCGTGATGTTGGCATTAAACCGGTCACTGCCCGTTCGGTAAGTAGTGGATAACCTTCTCATTCCATAGGAACCCGCCAGACCGCTCACCTCTACACTATTGGTCCCGTATGGAGCTTTCTCAAGCTGAAAGTTTATGACTCCACCCGTCCCGGCTCCGTATATGCTGGAGGCCGGCCCTTTAATAACTTCCGCACTCCCGACGGTGGAAACGTCGAGTCCTTCGATACGGGTCGTCCCGTCGGCTTCGGTAAGCGGTATACCGTTCACGTAAATTTTGATATTCCGGATGCCCCAGCTGGAGCGCACACCGGATCCCCGGATGGATATTCGCGAATCCCCCATACTGCTTTGATCCATTTGAACACCCGGAATATTATTTAGTACGGGCTGCAGGCTGACTTCATCTCCGCGCTCGAGATCCTTTTCTGTAATCAACGCAACTGAACCTGAGGTCTCCTGTAGTTTTTTATGGCTATTAAAGCCAACGACCTGGACCTCATTCAGCGCCACATTATCGGCTTCCAACAATATATTCAGGGTTAAGTCATCTTCAGACAGGGTAATGCGTTGGCCAATATATCCAATGTAGCTCACCTTTATATGCCGGATATCCTCTTCCACCTCTAATTCAAAATACCCATCCTTATTTGTGACGGTACCTTTGGTGGTATTGGGAATCATTATATTTGCGCCAATCAGCGGATCGCGAGTTTGTTGGTCGCGCACATATCCACTGACTGATTGTTGTCCATAAGAGAACGAAGTCGCTAAAAAAAGTAGTGCTATAGAAGTGACTATTTTTTTAAAAAACATAGTTGATACAATTTTGACAGCCCTGAGCTTCGGGCAGAGTTAGCCTATATGAATTAATGCTGAAAAAAAGTAAGCTGGAAAGAATAGCGCGCGGTATTCCTGGTAGCAGCAGGTTATAGACTTATCGTATATTTCAAGCCTGCGGCCTATTTAGTTATAGCTATTAAATATTTGTTTCTTTAACCAAACAAGAACTAAACGGCTATGTATTTTAGGCTAACTTAGGCGGGAGTGAACTGGGTTCACGAATCCAAAGGGATTCGATAGTTGTGCCTTCTACTGTCAGTGGATATAGCGACTTTAGAGCAGCAATAAGGGTAAAAGAAGAAGTCATAAACAGATTAATCCGCTGCTCGTTCTCTACCCTTTGTTCAGAATGGTCATGATCACGGTCGTATTGGTCGTGAACCCTCTCATAAAGCTGGCACTGTCCGTCACACTGGTGATCGGTACGGTGCTGGTGAATACACAGCTCAGTAGAAACATACTCATAATTACTGTAATACCACAGATAAGGCAGCGTGAACTGAGCCAACGCGGCCATAATGGAAAAAATAAGTATGCATACAATCCACCTTTTAAACATGAGGCCCTAAGGTACGCAAATTAAATCTGCTTTAAAAAGCCACTGAGACATGGGACTCCATCCAACTTATGGCCAAAAAATATGTTTGTGAACGCTATAAATACCTTCCATTTTGTCCTGACTAAATAATTATACGGAGTAGTGATGGGGCTGAGGAGGACAAAACATAGATATTTCATAAATCCCTGAAAAATTGATGACCCTATTTCCATTTGGAGTAAACTTACTAAAGCTATAATTTAGGATGGTGTGAAGTTAAATAGAACAATGAAACGTAGCCTGCGATCAAAAAAGAGTATATTTTTGCTGATGCTTATAGGCATCGGCCTGAGCATATCTACGCTTCATTCCCATCACCACTACCACTGGAATCATTCGCCGGATTCACCACATGCTCACCAGTGCCTCACGGTTGATACGACGGTCTGCCCTGTAGCAGGCTACATCTTTGAAACGGATGTGCTTTCAAAAGCCCTAACTGGAAGCATTTACTTTTTTGTACTGGGATCTGTCGAAATAGAAAACGTCCAGGTCAGCTCCTCCTCTGTTTCTACTAGCCGGGAACGTTCCCCTCCTGCTCTTGTATAGTTTACGAGCCTTCAAATAACAAGTGGTAAATAACGCTATATCCTGGCGTATCAGTCCCCTTTATATTGAAACAACTATACAAGATTTATGAATAATCTATGTTCATCCTACACCCGATTTACTACAATAATTGGCATTATAACCTTCCTGACGCTTGCGGGCTGTGACAATCCGGCCAGAAGTGACGAGCACGAACATGACCATCCCGATGGGCTTTATCTCAAATATGAGGGAGATCTCATATTCGAGTATTCCGGAGCTACCCTCATCGAAAGGAAGCACCTGTTGCTACAGACCGGTAAGGAGTACCGTTTTGAAGTAGTATGGATTGATGAGCACGGTGATCCAATCAGTAAAAACCATATTGATGGAGAGGACCATTTCCTGGAATGGGACATTGAAAATGAAGCCGTCTTAGAAATACAGCAACAAAAAGGCGATGTCTTATTTTCCTTTCAACTTCAAGCCCTTTCCAAAGGCAACTCCAATATTCAGCTGAAGTTTATGCATGGTCACGAAGGGCACGCCCACTCCCACTTAGCAACGCCCTCGATTGAAGCGAACGATGCCATTACTTTTGAGGTCGAGTAGCAGCTTCAGCCCGTCAAAACAGGCTTTACAATGCACTTTATGGAACGTTAAGCCAAAGGATTGAAGGATTCCTTATGAAGAAAAACCATCGGAGATCGCTCATTTCGGTAAAAACATTTTATCTACTCATATTCAATAACCCCATGTTTTCAACAAACCAACACACACTATTTTTCATAATCCTAACCCTCTTAACAGTCCCTGCGCGTACGGTTTCCGCGGCCCCTATCCATCCGGATGAAGAACAGACCGGAACTCTTGTTGGAACGGTAACAGACCGTGAAACGGGTGATCCCATCAGCTTTGCTTATCTGTATCTGGAAGAAGCCAGCCGTACCATTACCGCGCATAGTGATGGGCATTTTGAATTTGATAACATTCCGGCCGGAGACTACAGCCTGCGCATTACCCGTATTGGCTACCAAACGGTTACGCAAACCGTTACCATTCCCCCTAATGATACTACGGAAGTTCAAATCGGTCTCCAATCTACGCCCTTGAGCTCCGACATGGTAGAGGTCGTCGCTACGAGCGGCAAAGGGGGAGCAAGCCTGGAGCATGCATCAACAACTGTTTCAGGAACTGAGTTAAGGCAAGAATTAGGGACGACGCTGGCCGCTACCCTGGACAGACAGCCCGGCTTTAGCTCGCGATCAATGGGCGCCGCCCCTTCCCGGCCGGTGATTCGGGGCCTCAGCGGCGACCGGGTACTCATTCTGCAAGATGGTGAACGAACCGGCGATGTTTCATCTACTGCTGCCGACCATGCGGTAACCGCAGATCCGATGACGGCCGATAAAATTGAGATTGCGCGCGGCCCTGCTGCCCTTATCTATGGTTCAAATGCTATTGGCGGTGTAATCAATATGGTTCGAAATCAAATAGCTACCAGTATGCCTGACCATTTGCACGGAAGCAGCACGCTGCAGGCCGCATCGGTAAACAGATCTGGCAATGCCGCGGTTGAAGCCCAATTACCCGTCGGACCTTTTGCGGTCCAAGCAAACCTAAACTATCGTACAGCCGGTGACACCCATACGCCAGAAGGAGTGCTGGATAATTCCTCACTTTCTTCCACGGATGATGCATTGGGCCTCAGTTACGTACGTCCGTGGGGCTATGCGGGAGCATCCACCAGCTTATACATCAATAATTATGGTATTCCCGCCAGTCCTAATGGCGGACACACCGAAGGGGTGAATATTGAAATAGAAAAGTATCAGTTTAACGGAGAAACTGAAGTATACCTCCCCCATACTCTTTTTCAATCCATATCAGGAAATATTTCGTATACCTATTATGACCATAAGGAGATCGAAGCCAGCGGTCATGTAGGTACCGAAATGGGACTGCTAACGACCAATGCTTCTGTCAAAGCCCACCATTCTGACCTCGGACACCTGACGGAAGGAACAATGGGACTGTGGGCGGAAACCAAAGACTATGCGGTTCAAGGTGCTAATACCCCTGCGTCAAATACCTATAGCTATTCAGCCTTCGTAGTAGAAGAGGGGAATGTAGATGACCTGCATCTGGAAGCCGGCCTGCGTTACGACTACAGTCGGTCCGTTCCTGAAGAGGAAAAGCCAAATTCCTCGATCGGACATATCCGCTCACGTACATTCCACGCGCTGGCCAGTTCTGTTTCGGCGATCTACCATTTTGGACAACACTACTATGTGGGCGGCACCTTTATGTATTCCTTCCGCCCCCCTTCTCAGGAAGAGCTCTTTTCCGAGGGTCCGCATGTGGCGGTGTATTCTTTTGAAATAGGAAACCCGGATCTGGATGCAGAGCGAGGGCTGGGTAAAGAAATATTTTTCAGGTACCGCGGAAATGCTATTTCAGCAGAACTAACCGGCTATCATAACAGCTTTAATAACTATATATTTCCTGAAAATACCGGCAATCGCAGCACACATTATCCAGACCTCAATATATACCAGTATCGGGGAGCTGACTCCCGTATCTATGGAGCCGAGGCCTCTGCAGAGGTGAAGCTTATGCGCAGACTCGCATTTAAAGGCACACTGAGCTATACGCGCGGGGAGCGTGATTTATCAGCAACTGAAAAAAACAATATCCCGGATGATATTTCCACCGTCCCGCTGCCCATGATTCCCCCGCTTAAAGCCTCACTGGGGCTCAACTACGAATACAACGGATTCCGATTCGGCGGACGCCTGCAGTTGGCCGGCAGGCAGGACCGAACTGCTGAATTTGAAACGCCTACCGCTAGCCATGCGCTGGTCGACCTAACGGGACACTATCAATTTGAAACGGGGACAGTATTACATACCCTATCGCTCAATGCAGAAAATATCTTTAACACTACTTACCGGAACCATTTATCACGAATTAAAGAGTTTATGCCGGAGCCAGGACGTAATATCTCGCTGTTGTACAGAGTTTATTTTTAGCTGAATCCAAACACTTTATTTGCGAAGGTCTTTGCAAATATCTAAATGTTAGACCTCATATACTGCTTGATGGGAATCCCTCAGGCATAAGGCCACAAAAAAAGAGGTCCTGAACCAACTCCGGGATAACACTTTTAAAAGGATTTACTAAACTTTTAACGTTCAGTATTCCTTAGGTTAGCTTATTCTACAATCACTCTGGCTTCCAAGCCTGCATCTTATCATCAATTACTTCCTGTAGCCGGCTAACCGGCACGCGGTCCTGAGTCATATCATCCCGGTATCGTATTGTTACCGTATCTTCTCCTTCGGACTCTACCCCGTCAAAATCCACCGTAATACAAAAGGGCGTACCCGCTTCATCCTGGCGGCGATAACGCTTGCCAATGGATCCTGACTCATCATAGAGTACCTGATAATCTTCACGCAGGTCTTCCTCAATTTTATGCGCCAGATTTTGCAGCTTATCCTTCTTGATAAGTGGAAAGATACCCACTTTCGTCGGCGCCAACTTTGGATTCATTTTCAATACGGTACGCTCGTTGCCGTCCACCTCCTCCTCGCGATAAGCATCACACATCACCATCATGAGCGTACGGTCCAGCCCGATAGAGGTCTCGATCACATAAGGCGTATAGCGCTTTTGCCGCTTCTGGTCGTAATATTCCAGCTTTTTACCGGAATATGCCTTGTGTTGACTTAAATCAAAATCTGTTCGATTGTGTACGCCTTCAACCTCTTGCCAGCCAATAGGGTATTCATATTCAATATCTGCAGCTGAAGCTGCGTAGTGGGCCAATTCTCCTTCAGCATGGGGTTCTGTTCGCAACTTATCTTCCCGAATACCCAGTGCTTTATGCCAAGCCAGCCGTTCAGCCAGCCACTTATCATATTCTTCCCCATCAGTGCCCGGCTCTACAAAATACTGCATCTCCATCTGCTCAAACTCGCGCATACGGAATACAAACTGGCGAGCGACCACTTCATTTCTAAATGCTTTTCCCATTTGTGCAATCCCAAATGGCACCTTTTGGCGCGCAGTATCCATCACATTCTTAAAGTTCACAAAAATACCCTGGGCCGTCTCAGGACGCAGGTAGACTGCGTCATCATCACTGGCCGACGAAGTAGCGCCAAACTGCGTTTTAAACATTAGATTAAACTGCCGCACCTCGGTCCAGTCGAAAGCCCCTGACTCAGGAGCACGGATTTCATACTCCATGATCAAATCGTATAAATCTTCGCAAACGCCTTTCCGGGAACCTACGGTATCCAGCAGTTTCTGTATTTCGTTGGCCTTTTCTTCTTTCCCCTTGCTTCTCAGCTTTGCAATCTCTCCTTCTACCAGCATATCCGCACGATAACGCTTATTAGACTGCTTATCATCAATCATCGGATCATTAA
>Ga0079226_10000477_pt1 | contig 27999 bp, 21 predicted proteins | sample Poulit2014_FD_76345 | JGI IMG/M metagenome (GOLD analysis project Ga0079226, IMG submission 76345) | Agricultural soil microbial communities from Georgia to study Nitrogen management - Poultry litter 2014 | ecosystem: Environmental > Terrestrial > Soil > Agricultural land | place: USA: Georgia...
CAAATAAATGACAGTATATATGCAGCGTTTGATGGTAAAGTGGACATTAAAAATAAAGACAACGTTTCTGATGGCCAACCTATTCTACAATTAGTCTCAAATGAACCGCAAATTAAAACGTCAGTATCTGAATTTGATCTTGAAAAGATAAAAGAAGGCGATAAGGTCAATGTGAAAGTTATAAGTACAGGAAAAATAGGAACAGGTAAAATTAAGAAAATCTCTGAATTGCCAAAAAGCTATGAAAATAAATTAAGCGAATCAAGTGCGAGTGGCGCATCTATAACTTCTGGTAATGAGGAAGAGGGTGCATCTCCACAGGCATCGAACCCAGTCGAGTCTAATCCGAGCGGTGGAGGTGATGGTGAGTCATCAAAATATACAGTTGTGATTAGTGATATTGATATACCGATACGTTCAGGATATTCAATGGAAATCAAAGTTCCTCTAGATGCTATTAAATTACCCAAATCTGTATTGACCAAAGATAACAGTGTCTTCGTTGTAACTAAAGATAATAAAGTAGAAAAAAGAGATATTAAAATTGATAAAATCAACGGAGAAATTTTCATGAAAGACGGATTGAAAAAAGGTGACAAACTAATCAAACATCCTAAGAACACAATGAATAATGGAGATAAAGTTGAGGTGTCATCATGATAGAGTTGTTAGATATAAATCGACACTTCAAAAATGGTGATGAACGGAATCATATTTTGAAAGATATTAATATCAACATTAAAGAAGGTGAATTTATTGCTATTATGGGGCCGTCTGGTTCAGGTAAAAGTACGTTGATTAACATTTTAGGATTTATTGATCGCGGATATGAAGGGGATTATCTATTTAATAAAGAAAATTATAAGAAAAGCTCAGATAATCAGCTCGCTGATATTAGAAATAAAACAGTAGGGTTTGTATTTCAAAATTTCAAACTGATTCAAAATAATACTATTTTAGAGAATGTTAGTATTCCACTTGTTTATGCAGGTTTGGGTGTACAGGATAGAAAATCACTTGTGAGCAAAACTTTACATGACGTTGGCCTTTATGAAAAAGAGAATTTAGTTCCTAATAAATTGTCAGGTGGGCAACAGCAGCGTGTAGCTATTGCACGTGCGATTATTAATAACCCTAAATTTATTATTGCGGATGAGCCAACTGGCGCGCTTGATTCAAAAACGTCTGAAGATATTATTGAGCTGTTTGTAAAATTAAACCAAGAATATGCTACGACAATTATCCTTGTGACACACGATCGCAAAGTCGCAGATAAAGCAGACCGTATTATACATATATTAGATGGTCGCGTTCAACGAGAAGAGGTGGTTGAATGAAGAATTTATCTAATATCATTGCAGTTTCTTTTAAATCAATTTTAAAGAATAAAAGACGTAATATTTTCACGATGATTGGTATTATTATTGGTATAGCGGCAGTCATCACAATCATGTCATTAGGTAATGGCTTTAAAAAAACAGCTTCTGATGAGTTTTCAGATTCAGGAGCTGGAAAAAATTCAGCAATTATTAGCTTTTTGCCAAGTAATGGAGAAGGAAGCCAAGATAATCCTTTCACACCACAAGACATTGAAATGGTGAAGCAGATAAATGGTGTTACCGGTGCTAAAATTAAAGAAAATGAGGATACCGGGTATTCAGCGAAAATGACAAATGCACAGAAAAAAGGTGATATCAGTATTCTGAAAAAGAAAACGATGGATACTCCTGAAAAAGGGCAAGGTTTTGATTCAGAGGATAACGAATTACGCAAGAAAGTCGTGACAGTAGATGATAAAATTGCCAAAGATGTTTTTAACAAAGATGCGATAGGTAAGACATTATATATTGATGGTCAGGGCTTTGAAGTGGTAGGAATCGCTAATGACATGATGAATACTTCAGCTGTGAACATGCCAACAAAAACTTTTGAACAATATATGAGTGATTTAAATCAAGACTTTCCTTCCTTACAACTGACTGTTGCTGATGATGCTGATAAAAAAGACGTGGCAAATAAAGTAGCAGAGAGATTAAATAAAAAAGGATCTGGGGTTGGTGATGGCAATTATAATTACAATGATACTGAAGAAATGATGAAAGGTATTAATAAAGTATTTGATTCGATTACTTACTTTGTGGCAGCAGTTGCAGGTATTTCTTTATTTATTGCAGGAATCGGAGTAATGAATGTGATGTATATTTCTGTCACAGAACGTACGGAAGAAATTGCAATTCGTCGTGCATTTGGTGCGAAGGCAAGAGATATTGAACTTCAATTCTTAGTAGAAAGTGTTGTGCTTTGCGTGATTGGTGGGATTATAGGTTTAATTATCGGCATTTTGGTAGCTACTGCTGTAGATGCATTAACGCCTGAGTATATTCAAAGTGTGGTCAGTCTGAGCTCTGTGTTAATTGCGGTTGGCGTTTCTACATTAATCGGTATTGTCTTTGGCTGGATTCCAGCTCGTGCTGCTGCGAAAAAAGAATTGATTGATATTATTAAGTAGTAAGGTTTAAGGCCTATTTAGTATCTCTATTTAAACGTTTTAACTTATTGGTTAAATAAATGCAGTATAAATCAAATGATATGACACTCTACCAACAAAGAATCCCCTCACTATTCCAAGTAGTGAGGGGATTGGTGTATAAATCAATACTTATTACCCAAATATAAGTAATTATTTAAAGCTCTTTTAATTTTTCATTAAAGATTTTTATTTTTTCGTTTCTTAAATTTGTATAGTATGCTATATCTTCTTCTCTCGTTTCTATAGGAAATATGTTATAAACATCTTGGTAAAATTCAATACTTGATTTATTACGTTTTCCTTCTAAAGATATTCTAGTACTTTTAGGTTTGATGATTGATAATTCATAATTAGGTAATACATTATGATAAACGTTTACGATTCTACCATCTTTTATCAGATCTGAGGTATTTATAAATTTAATCTCTATATGGTTTTGATATGGTAGCTCTCTATTTAACATTGCTAGCATTACGTCACAAAACATAATCGTCATAACACCTTTGTTTTCGAATGGTGGTGTTACTTCTAGTTGCTCAATACAAAACTTTTCAGTCTCTCCGTAATGATCGAATCTAGATTTGAACTCCTCATTTTCTTTACCGTCACATTTACTAATTACACATGTGGAAATATAGTCAAATGAAGTATTTTTTAAATAATAATAAGATCTTCCATAATCTATTAATCTATTGTACGTAAAAAAATTTGTTTTCTCATATTTGTTTTTACAAATTATATTAAATGGGTTGAGGTTATTTACCTTTACATCCATACATTACTCTCCTTATCAAATTCTATTATGCATAGTTGATAGTCATCACAATATGCGCTATTAAATGATTATTTAAAAACATAGAAAAACACCTCACATAAAAATGTGAAGTGCTAAAGCTGGTATAGTTGTGACTCGAAATAATGTTTTAACAAAATACATTGCGCTCCTTATTAATATAATAATCGTATTTGTGGAATAACTCATATAAGGAATGATGTGGTACGCAATATAATTAACAGCGCACTTAAAATCATCCTGTATATGATATCTCTTAATTTATACTCAATATCCGACTATATCAAAATTCAACATTTAAATAAACAAAATGAATTCATTTAAATTTAATTGCCAATTTATTTAAATGTCTAATTGAAAAAATAAGTTGGAAAAGTAATGTTCAATCAATAAGAGGTGAAATTAAAATGCTTAGCGTTATTAGTTTAATGAATTATTTTTCTCCATCTATATAAATTAATATAATCTATTAACATGCCATAATATGCGTAACAAATAATAAGAGGCATTAACTCATACCCAAAAACCCCCCTTCAAAGACATCACAAAGTAGTGAAATCTTTGAAGGGGGTTATAAATTTATAAACATTAAACTTGCTTTGTACGTAATTTTAATCTAATTGTTAACCATTTCATAATGTAAAATAATTAAATTTTTGCATAATTTTCAATAATAATGGTATATTACATGTAAGGGCTTACATTTTAAAAAGGAGAGGTTATTCAAAGGGGAAAATAACAGAAATTGATAACAGTATGATAAAAGAATAGGAGACGCCGATATGAAAATTATTCCGTTTTCAGATTTAAATGACATCATTCATGATGATGATGTTATAGCCCTGGCAGCATTATCAACGGCTAACTTACCCGTTGAGATACTCAAAACGTTAGTCGAAACACATGATGAGATACACACATCTAAAGTATTCACTTTTATGGTGGCAAATGATATTAGTGATTATAGTGGTAAAAGCTATGATTTAGATTCATTTGTCTCGAGAGGCATGGTTAAACGATTAATTACCAGTATTATAGTTGGCTCGCCTCAAACAATTAAGTCAATGCGTAATAATGATATTGAAGCTTATTATGTACCTCAAGGTGTACTCACTACGCATTACCGTAGTAAAGCAGACGTATTACCTACGATGATAACTAAGATTGGCTTAAATACTAATGTTGATCCTAGGTATTCTGGAGGTAAAGTAAATGCCCGTACGACAGAGGATTTAGTATCATTAATCGAAATTAATGGAGAAACATATTTGAATTATGAATTTCCAGAAATTGATGTTGCATTATTACGAGGTACATATGCCGATACAGAGGGCAATATTTATATGATGCATGAAGCACATCTTGGAGAAGGATATAGTGTCGCAATGGCTACCCACAAAAATAAAGGGAAAGTGATTGTGCAAGTAAAAGAAGTAGTTCAAAGCGGTCGTTTTAATCCGAGTGATGTATTTATCCCGGGGGAACTTGTAGATTACGTAGTAGTGAATAGTAATCCAAATTATCACAGACAGGTAATTCAAACATATTATGATCCAGCACTTTCAGGACATTATCAAGTTCCTGAGATGCGAGAGCCATATATTGAATTAGGCACCCGTAAAGTTATTTTGAGACGCGCAGCTCAAATGTTAGTTGAAGGTGACGTAATCAGTATTGGTTTTGGCATTAATAATGAATTGTCGAATGTTTTGGAAGAAGAACAAGTTAATCATTTAGTTCAAACGAACATAGATACCGGTGTTTTTGGTGGATTGATTAGTAGCGGTAAACGCTTTGGGATGAACTACAATTTAAGTGCACGAATGAGACACGACTCAACGTGGGACTTCATCTATAACGGTGGTATAGATGTCGCGTTTCTAAGTTTTGCTGAAGTGGATCAGTACGGCAATGTAAACGTCTCTAAGTTTGGAGATAAAATGAACGGTTGCGGTGGTTTTATTGATATTAGCCAATCAGTAAAACGAATTGTATTTTCAGCTGCAATGGTTGTGGGGGGTCAACTAATTTATGAAGAAGAAAAAGTTAAAGTGAAAGAAGAAGGTCGGTCAGCCAAATTTGTAAAAGAAGTTGGCAATATAGATTTCAACGCTATCAACGCACAGAAATTAGCACAGGAAGTATATTTTGTGACTGAACGTGCAGTCTTTGAACTGACGAACAATGGTATTAAATTAATTGAAATTGCGCCTGGTTTAGATTTAGACCGAGATATTTTAGCAAATATGGAGTTTCAACCGATTATCTCTGAGCATCTTAAAATAACACAGAGTGATATTTATCAAAACAAATGGGGAGGCTTGTCTCAGGTAATTAAGTCGGAAGATCGTATTTAAATTAAGGGGGAGAAAAATATGAATTACGACTGGATTAAAACAAGAGCAGTATTTGATGAGGAAAAACCAGCAGTGATAGATCCGTTTAAAGGTACAGAGTGGTCATATCAAGATTTAAATAAACGTGCAGAGAACTTAGCGAATTATTTACAAGATCAAGGTGTAAAACGTGGAGATGTTATTGGTATTTTCGCGCCTAATGATGTTGCCATTCTAGATTTATTATTCGCTTCATTTAAAATGGGCGTCGTATATTTACCAATGAATTGGCGTTTAAAAACAAAAGAAATTGAAAGTGTCATTGCAGATTCAGAAGTGAAAATGATTTTCTATTCTGCGAAACATTTATCAAGTTTAGAAGGCATTGCGGACGAATTGTTGCATATGGATATTGACTCACAACAATATAATGACATGGTAGATCCAAGTAACCATCGTCCATTTAAGACTGTAGATGTTGAAAAAGATGAATTAGCTGCCTTAATGTATACAAGTGGTACGACAGGGTTACCAAAAGGTGTCATGTTTACGTATGATTCATTTGTCAGTAATCCAATGAATACGGCGCTCACTTATAAAATCAACTCTACTTTTAAGACCATCGTTTCTACGCCAATGTTTCACGTATTAGGTTTTAATGATTTAACATTACCATTATTAATGGCAGGTGGTACGCTCATCATTCAACGATACTTCAATGGAGAGGCATTGAATGATTTGATGGCAAAATACCAACCGAACTATTTGATACAAATTCCAACGATGTATTATGCCATGTTAGTCGCTGATAATTTTGACCTTAAAAATTTTGATAACATTGAATTTTTACTTCAAGGTGGATCAGCACCACTACCAGCTGTCCAGAAGAAGTTTAATAGTATGGGCTTATCTATCATTAATGGATACGGATTAACAGAAGCACCGCTGACAATGGTAAACACGCCGGAAAATGGTGCTGAAAAACCAGGAAGTATTGGACAGCCTGTGATGTTTGTCGATTATCGCATTCTAAATGATGATTTTGAAGATGTACAGACTGGAGAAATTGGTGAATTAGCCGTAAGAGGTAACAACGTCACACCAGGTTATTGGAATAAACCCGAAGAAACAAAGAAAAACTTTAAAGAGGGTTATTTCTTAACAGGTGATTTAGCAAAAATTGATGAAGACGGTGATATATATATCGTTGACCGCCGTAAAGAAATGATTATCACTGGTGGAGAAAATGTACTGCCATCTGAAGTAGAAGCGGTCTTATCCACGCATCCGCTAGTAGCTCAAGGTGTAGTGTTAAGTTATGATAGTCCGAAGTATGGAGAGTCTGTTTCAGCAGCAGTCGTGCTTACTGAAAATGACCCGGATTTCGAACAAAAATTAGATGCCCATATGAGAGAAAATTTAGCTGGCTATAAGATTCCAAGAATGTATTTAAAATTAACACATATCCCGCTGAATTCAACTTCAAAACCAGATAAATTAGAGTTACAAAAATCGATGAATAGTAAAGCGGTAAATGAACGTCACGAAGATGACGAATTAGCCTAACTGACTTAAAGTTTATCAAGATAAAAAATTTTTCAAAATGATGTAAGCGCTAACATTAAAGTGGAGGTTTTATATATGACAACAAAAGAAGACGTGTTAAAGGCATTATATCCTGAGGATATTTTAAAAATCTCAAAAGATTTGACTGAAGGCGAAGTTAAACTGTTAAAACAATTAAATGACATGTTAGAAGATAAATACCGTGACTCTATTAATGAACATTGGCTAAATGCTACGCAGCCAGAAGACTACTTTGATGAATTAGGAAAGTTAGATTATTTTAATAACCCTTTATTATATGAAGGGCGAGATGGTGCGCGCACGCCAAGTCAATTGTTCCAATTCTTTATGTCATATACTATAGCTAAATTTGATGTTTCTTTAGCTACATTACTTGGCGTCCACCAAGGACTAGGACACAATTCATTCTGGTTTGGCGGAAGTAAAGAACAAGTGGCGTATTATTTACCGAAATTACAATCGCATGAATTGCGTACTTGCTTTGCTTTAACAGAACCAGAACATGGCTCGGATGTAGCAGGTGGTCTAGAAACGACTGCCAAAAGAGATGGCGATCAATGGATTATCAACGGTACGAAAAAATGGATTGGTGGAGCGAATGTAGCAGATGTCATACCACTTTATGCAGTAGATGTTGATACAGGAAAGCCTAAAGGATTTATCATCGAACCAAATCAAGAAGGTGTAGAAATTGAACTCATTGAAAATAAAATTGCGTTACGTATCGTACCAAATGCACACATTCGTTTAAATAATGTTGTTGTTAAAGAAGAGAAAAGGTTACAAAACATTAATAGCTTTAAAGATATTGCGAAAGTATTATATTCGACTAGAGCAGGCGTTGCATACATGGCAACGGGAGCGATGGCAGGTGCATTAAAAGCGACGAGAGATTACGTCATGCAACGTAAACAATTCGGCAAAGAAATTAGTAAGTATCAACTCATTCAAGAAAAATTAGCGATGATGCAAGGCAATCTTGCTCAAGCGATGGCAACATGTGGCCAATTAGCGCGTATGCAAGCGAAAGGTGAATACGACGAAGTAGCAACATCTACGGCCAAAATGATGAATTCATTAAGATTGAGAGAATCTGTGGCTTTAGGTCGAGGTGTACATGGTGGTAATGGTATTTTAGCGGGAGAATATGATATAGCAAGGTTTTTTGCAGATGCTGAAGCAGTCTACACTTATGAAGGTACACATGAAATCAACGCACTTGTAATCGGAAGAGCACTCACTGGTGATTCAGCGTTTATTTAATACAATGGTTAATCAATATAAGATATAGAAAAATACTTTGGAGGTTTTAAGTATGACAATAAGAAAAGCAACAGTGTTAGGTGCAGGTACAATGGGCAGTCAAATTGCTGCCCTCCTTGTCAACGCAGGTTTAAAAGTAAAGTTGTTAGACATTGTGATTGATGAGAACGATCCTAATAAAATTTCCAAAAAATCATATGAAGCAATTACTAACCCGAAACGTCCACAATTATTTGATGTAGCATTTGCGTCAAATTTATCTTATGGGAACTTTAACGAAGATTTAGTGGAACAAGATGATGCTGATATTTATATTGAAGCAGTTAAAGAAGAAATAAGTGTTAAGCATCAAGTTTGGGAACAAGTAAAAGAAATAGCAAAAGACGATGCTGTATTTGCTACGAATACGTCAGGTATTCCAATAGAAGCAATTGCTAATGTATTTGAAGAAAAAGATAAATCGCGATTTTTCGGTATGCATTTCTTTAACCCACCGCGCATTATGAAGTTAGTCGAAGTTATTCCAAATGATAAGACAGCTAAAGATGTAGTAGCGCGTGTGCAAGCTTTTGCTGAAGATGTATTAGGTAAAGGTGTAATTGTCGCAAATGATGTACCAGGATTTGTAGCAAATCGTGTCGGTACGCAGACGATGAATGACATTATGTATAGAGCAGAGAACCAAAACTTTTCTATCACAGAAGTAGACGCCTTAACAGGTCGTAGTATCGGTCGTCCAAAAATGGGGACGTATGGTCTGTCAGACTTAGTAGGGCTGGATATTGCTGTGGCTGTTATTAAAGGTATGCAAAAAGTACCAGACGAACAACCTTATTTTCACGATGTAAAACTATCAGAAAAATTAGCTGAAAAAGGCGCATTAGGTAATAAAACGAAACAAGGTTTTTATAAAAAAGTAGATAAAAAACGTTACGTTTTTGACCCAGAACAAAATGATTATGTGCCACCACAACCACCTCAATTGGAAATACTAGGTAAATTCAGCAAAGACTTAGCTACAAACTTAGATGTCATATTTAATGCACAAGATGATGCAGGTATCTTTTTATGGGAAACGTTGAGAAACAACTTCTATTACTCCGCAATCAATGTACCAAAAGCGGCGACAGACTTTAAAGATATTGATCGTGCACTCGTTTGGGGCTTTAACTGGAAACAAGGACCATTTCAATTATGGGATTTAATGGGCTTTGAGCGTGTGAAATCACGCATGAAAGAAGAACTAGGCGCATTGCCAAGTTGGATAGAGCAACGTAATAATCCCTTCTACGCAGACGGTGAATCCATAGAACGTGTAACACCTGTAGCTGAATATATAAATGAAGAGATTTGGGAAAGATCAGATTCTAATTTATCAGTAGCAAATGAAGACCAATTGTTATTAAAATTACAAAGTAAAAATAATGTCATTACTGGTGAATTCCTTGATGATTTATTAGAATCAATTAACAAATTAGAGAATGAAGACTTTAGCAGTATGGTAATTTATGCAGGCGGCAACAACTTAAGCGTCGGTGCAAACTTATATCAAATGAAAAAAGCTCATGAAGAAAACCAAGTAGTCTCGGAAGTAGGCGCTATGGTCGAGAAATTACATTATATTTTCTCTAGACTGAAACATGCGTTGAAACCAGTCGTTACTGCAGTTCACGGTAGAGCTTTAGGTGGCGGCTGTGAACTTGTACTACACTCACCAATTGTAGTAGCTGCAAGTGAATCTTATCTTGGGCTTGTAGAAACGGGTGTAGGTTTATTACCAGCAGGCGGTGGACTTGCAGAATTAACAGATAGAGTGCTTCGTACAAACCATAAAAATAACGATAAACAAGCTTCAATTACTAATATATTGATGCAAGTTGGCTTTGCAAAAGTTTCAACGAACGCCTATGAAGCGGTGAGATATGGTTATCTTCGAGAAACAGATACTGTGATATTAAATACTGAAAGACGTGTAGAAGTTGCGTTGAAAAGAGCACGTTACGAATCAGAAACAAACTACGTGCCTACACCACAATCACAATATATTGCTTTAGGTAAAGACTTTAAAGCATTAGCTGAAGGTCAGTTAGATGCACAGCGTATGGGTAACTTTATCAGTGACTACGATTATGAAATTACGTTAAAAGTGGCAGAAGTACTAGCAGGCGGTGACATTCCTCGTAACACATACGTAAATCAAAGATATTTACAAAAATTAGAAAAAGAAAGATTTTTAGAACTTTTACAAAATAAGAAAACGTATGACAGAATTTCACACATGTTAGAAAAAGGCAAACCACTACGCAATTAATAATTGAGAGTAAAAAGAAAGGGTGAACTTTAATGCGAGATGCATATATTGTAGCTTATGGACGTTCAGCAGCTGGTAAGGCAAAGAATGGAGCTCTTGCTCACGAAAGACCAGATGAAGTAGCAGCGAAAGTATTAAAAGGGGTATTAGAAAGAGTTGGAGGTTCGTTTGAACCGAGTATGGTAGAAGATGTTATCGTTGGCAACTCATTCCCAGAAGGTTTGCAAGGACAGAACATCGCAAGAACCATTGCGTTACTTGCCGGTATGCCTAATGAAGTACCAGGGCAAACGGTCAATCGCTATTGCTCATCAGGTCTTCAAACTATCGCACATGCCGCGAATCAAATTAATGCAAACCAAGCGGATATCCTGGTAGCCGGTGGAATTGAATTGATGAGCGCAGTACCGATGGGCGGTAACGAACCAACAAATAATCCGATTCTACAAGATGAAGATTCAGGTGTTTCTTATCCAATGGGATTGACTGCCGAAATGGTAGCTGATACGTATAATGTAACGAGAGAAGATCAAGATGCTTATGCAGTTCAAAGTCATCAACGTGCTACAAAAGCACAACAAGCAGGTAAATTTAATGATGAGATTATACCAATTGAAGTGAACAAAGTCACTTATGATCAAAATGGTCCAGTCGTTTCGAAAGAAGTATTTAAAGATGATGAATTAATCAGACCAGATACAAATAAGGAAACTTTAGCTAAATTACCTACAGTGTTTAAGGCTAACGGTACAGTGACCGCAGGCTCCTCTGCCCCCTTAACAGATGGTTCAGGGTTTGTCGTAGTCATGTCTGGTGAAAAAGTAAAAGAATTAGGAGTGAAACCAATCGCACGCTTCGTTGGCTTTAAAGCTGTGGGCGTTGATCCTAAGCTAATGGGAATTGGTCCAGCTTATGCGATTCCGGAAGTATTGAAATTAGCAAACTTGGACGTCGAAGATATTGATTTAGTTGAATTAAACGAAGCATTTGCATCTCAAACATTAGCTTCAATTAGAGAAGCAGGTTTAGATATTGAGAAAACCAATGTTAATGGTGGCGCAATTTCGCTAGGTCATCCGCTTGGAGCAACAGGTGCGATGTTAGTAGGAAGATTACTTTCTGAAATGCAGAAACAACCAGATACGAAATATGGCATGGTTACAATGTGTATTGGTGTTGGTATGGGTGCTGCTGGTATCTTTGAATATGTAAGATAATAAACAAAAATATAAAAAGTTTAACCCCTTAATGTGATGATCTCATCGTTAAGGGGTTTTTTAGGGATAAAAATAATTGTTTTAAAGTGAATATAGAGTTAAATATGTGCTTTCAAGCGTTGCTTTGCAGTATGTGTAGTATTTGTTACTTTTTGATTATTACGCGCTTTTCCTAATCCGAAATTAGGCATGTTAATATAGATGTTTTCGTATTGATTTGAATTTACATTATATGTTTCATGATAAAATCCTACTGCATCGTTATGCTTAAGCTCTTTCGTAAATTTGCGCCATGCTTTTAAATGTTTTGGCATTTTAGAATAAGAAAGCACCTTTTCATTAGATTCCCAATATTCAAGTACCATGACACCACGATATTTAAATAACATTTCATAAGATAAGCACCCTAGTGATTTGTTATTTGTTAATTCATTGAGCATAGGGGGCATAGCTAAAAGTACGGGTAACCACTTGTGTACTTTGTGCCATTTATTCACACGAAGGCCTATTAAAAATACTGTGACTGATTTATTTGGCAATACGGTATATCTGCCCTTATTCATGTCTATCATCCTTTCGTTTTGAAAGCATATCGTTAATTTCATTAATGTCATGTTGATTACGTCGTGTTTCAATTGACCAAATAATAAAATAGACAATTGTATAAATTATGATGAAAGATAGAATTGCCGAAATTTTAAGTGGAAACCATCCTGCTAGTATTGCTAAAGGTAACATGATTATGAACATAAGACTAAAGTGGAGTGATGTTTTAAAGGCGAGTGATTTTCTAGAACTGGAAAATATCAGTTCACCAAAGCTAAACAAAATACCAATTAATGCCCATATAACAACTGAAATCAACATAATTTGTAATTCACTTAGGTGTTTGAAATAGAGATGACCCATTGTAGAGTGAGGCGAAACAGGATGGTATGCTGTATGTGCAAAAATTGCTGAAAATAATAAGGAAATGATGACGCCTATACAGATACCTGTTGTTATACCGTGAAATATACGTTTCATATTTTTAAAGCCTCCTTTATTAATGGTAAATACCTTCTTGAAGAATAAGTGAAATCATCATTGATAAACCGAATCTCTATTGTTCCATTTTTATTAAGTTTTAAATGATCAATAAAGTTTATATTAATAATTTCAGATTTTGAAATTTGTAAAAATTGATTGCTCAATTGCGACTTCACTTCATATAAACGTTGATTCATGGTGTATTGTCGATTAGGTGTGATAATATTTAAAATTTTATTCTCTATACGAAAACTAATGATATCGTATTGCTTAATATAATAAACTTCATCATTATATTTTCCAGGAAATAATTTATTTTGAGATAACTGTTTTATATAAGTAACGATTTCTGGTAATTGTTCAATACGTTCATGGCTATGAATGACTATTTTGTTTTCTGGTAATTGATTATCGTAAACCACTTCTATTTCCATGGGTCCGCACCTCCTATTGCACTAAGTAAAACAAATTACACAAAAAATTACTACGAAAATTATATAAATGGCATGTATATGTAGTTAAGTGGCTTTCATTTACTTAGAATGAGACGATAATTTCAATAAAAAACCTTAAAGTTCAGTTATGATAACCAAACTTTAAGGTGTGAGTAGTAATATTTTTTTATTTAAAATAATAAATAGGTTGCGTATTGGTGCGAAAGTATATCTAGTCCTTCAAAATTAACCCGCGACCGATGAATATTGTAATTTTATTAGTAGACATCACGCTGGTAACGTTGGCTTTTAATTAGTTCAGTTAAATAATCTTCGGCAGATTCTTGGCTATAATTACCATGTTTAACCAATACATTCACTAATGCTTGGTGTACGCCTGAAGCCATTTCATCTTTGTTTCCGCATAGATAAATTGTAGCACCTTCTGTAATCCATTTATAAAATTCAGCGCTATTATCTTCAATCCGATGTTGCACGTAAATCTTTGTTTCCGTATCTCTTGAAAAAGCTAAATCTAATTTGCTGAGTACGCCATCATTAAGCCAACCTTCTAAATCACTCTGATATAAAAAGTCTGTATGGTAATTTTGGTTTCCAAAAATAAGCCATTGTGATCCTTTAAGGTTTAGGTGTGCTCTTTCTTGTAGATATGCTCTATAAGGAGCTACACCAGTTCCAGCACCAATCATAATGACAGGTGTTTCTTCTTCGTAAGGGAATTTGAAATTTGGGTTGTTTTTCAAATAGACAGGTATATGGTCACCCGGTTGCGTACGCTCAGCAAGTTGAACAGAACACACGCCTAGACGTTCACGTCGATGTGCTTCATATTTCACCACGCGAACCGTAATATCTACACTATTGGGATTCACAATATTACTACTTGCGATTGAATATTCTCGTGGTGGTAATTTTCTTAATAATTGAGGGAGCATATTTGCTCGAAGCGCAACTGGTGTGAAGTCTGTGATTAAATCGATGACATCTCGACCATATATATAATCCTGTATCCAGTCATTTTTTTGAATATTGGCGTTTAACATTGGGTTACCGAATATATCTGCAGCATTTTTTACTAGAGACGGTGTTAATTTTGAAATCTCAAAATAATTCGTCAATGCATCTTTTAATGATAATTGCTCATCTTCGTCAATATTAATCAGAGTATCGGCGTCCCACTCTAACGTTTCGATAAGTTGATCTACAAGTGCAGGGTCATTTTCAGGAATGACTACTAAACTGTCACCAGGCGCATAAGATTCGTTGTAACCTCCAAGAGATAATTCAAGGTGTCTGACTTCACGTGTTGCGTCAGCTGTAGTTAGTACATTGTTTTTAACTACTTCTGCTTGAAATGGGTTTGTCTTAGAATAAGCGCCTTGTGGTTCTTCTACTGTGACCTCATCATTTATAACCTCATTTGAATCAGTATTTGGTGAAGCTTGAGTCAATAACCCTAACATATCTGCAATCCATTGTTCTGCAGTCTCTTCAAAATCAAAATCACAGTCCACTCTCTCAGCGATTCTATTACCGCCGAGCTTTCCAAGGATTTCATCAAAATCTTTACCCGCCTGGCAAAAATCTGGATAGCTTTGGTCTCCTAGTGCAAGTACTGAAAAGTTTACAGCGTCCATTTGCGGGGCTTCATCACTATGCAAATAATCATGCATATCTATCGCGTTAATTGGCGGCTCGCCCAAACCTTGTGTAGAACATATAATAAAAAGATAATCTAAATTTGGAAGCTCATCTTCAGGGAAGTCATCCATCTCCCATAAGTGAACGTTTAAATCATGTTCTTTTAGCTTTGCTTCAAATTGATCTGCAACTTCTTCAGCGTTACCAGTATCAGTACCAAATAGAATATTTACTTCTAAAGGTTCAGCTGTTGTAGTTGTATCAGGGTACGCTACATCAGTAGTTACTGATGTGGAACTTTGATCATCCTGTGCTGCAGCATTTGTCAAATAACTACCTAACCATTGTTGCTGTTCTATAGAAAGTGTTGGTAGCAGTTGGTTTATAAGTTCCAATTGCGATTTATTAAAAGGGGTATTAGTTTCATTAAGTTGCAAAAAAGTCACCTCGTTTTATTTTATGATATGAGGTTTTCGTAAACATCATGTATTTAAATCATAACATCATTGGTTTACTTTATTAATTAATTGAAATATGATTAATACTTTTGATGTTAAGAAATGGATTTATTAATTTCAGTAACCTCTGTTTGTGCTTTTCCATTCAATCTTGCTCGTAATTTTACTATTTTCATTTTAAATGGAAATGAAAAACCCCAAATCATTCTAGGGGGGTGATTTGGGGTTCGCATTTATATAGTTAAAGGAGTGTTTTGATATCAGAAGGGCTCAATTTCTGAATATCTTATTATTTTATAATAGCTAGGTGTTGCGAAAATTGTATACATTTAGCAAATTTAAAGAATAAGCTATTAGAGGGTAATAGCAAATGCGCGTACAGGAAACCCTGGTGCGTCTTTAGGTTTCGGGCTGATTGTATATATAATTGCACCTCGTGCGGGAAGTTGATCTAAGTTGGTTAATAGTTCGACTTGGAATGTATCTTGACCTAATACGTAACGTTCACCAATGATATCGCCATTTTTGACTACGTCTATAGAAGCGTCTGTATCAAACGTTTCATGACCAATGGATTTAACTTGGCGTTCTTCGAGTAAATATTTTAAAGCGTCTAGCCCCCAACCGGGTAAATGAAGGTTGCCATCGCTATCTTTATTCTCGAATTGTTCGATATTCGGCCAACGTTTTGACCAATCACTGCGAAATGCGACAAATGTATCTGGTTCAATTTGTCCGTTTTCATTTTCCCATTGCTCGATGTGTTCACGAGTTAGAATAAAGTCAGCGTTTTGTGCTGCTTCTTGTGAAAAATCTAAAACAACAAGTGGTAGGGCAAGTTCTTTTAAATTTAATTCATGTAAATAGCGCGTATTTTCTACGAAATGTATAGGGGCATCTATATGAGTGCCGTATTGACTTACAATATTCCAATTTTGAACATAAAAGCCATCTTCGGCTACATTAAATAATGTAGAGACTTTAGCGCGCTCAAATTCGCTAAAGCACGGGATAGTTTCATCAAAAGTATGGGTCAAATCGACCCATTTTGATGATTTAAGTTGTTCTAGTTGTTCCCATAATGGATAACTCATGTGGTTCACCCTCAACTTTTTTTATTATACTGTTGCTGTGTTTGTTGATTTACGTAATTTTTCAACAGACTTCACTAATACGTTTAATGCTTCTTTTACTTCATCCTCTTTACGTGTCTTCAGTCCGCAATCTGGATTGACCCAGAATAATGAGCGGTCGATTTCTTGTAAAGCACGGTTAATTGCTTCTGTTATTTCTGATTCGGTTGGAATACGTGGGCTATGGATATCATATACCCCTAAACCGATGCCTAAATCGTAAGTGATGTCTTCAAAGTCCTTAATTAAGTCACCATGACTTCTAGATGTTTCAATAGAAATGACATCAGCATCTAGGTCATAGATTGCGTGAATAATTTGTCCGAATTGCGAATAGCACATATGTGTGTGGATTTGTGTTTCATCTGCCACAGAAGATGTTGCCAACTTAAATGAATGTACAGATTTATTTAAGTAGTCTTCATGGTATTCTGAACGAAGCGGTAAGCCTTCTCTTAGCGCAGGTTCATCTACTTGAATAATTTGTATCCCTTCATTTTCAAGGGCTAATACTTCTTCATTAATCGCAAGTGCAATTTGATTTTGTACCTCTTCACGTGGTATATCTACACGTTCAAACGACCAGTTTAGTATTGTAACAGGTCCAGTGAGCATTCCTTTCACAGGTTTATCTGTAAGACTTTGTGCGAAAAGTGTTTCTTTTACTGTGAGTGGATCTGCCCATTTTACATCACCGTAAATAATAGGTGGTTTCACGGCGCGTGACCCATAAGATTGGACCCAACCATACTTCGTTACTAAGAAACCTTGTAACTTCTCACCGAAGAATTCAACCATATCATTACGTTCGAATTCACCATGTACAAGCACGTCTAAGCCGATATCTTCTTGGATTTTAATCCATCGCGCAATTTCATTTTTTAAGAATACTTTATAATCTTCATCTGTGATGCGTGAATTCTTCCAATCTGCACGATATTTACGAACTTCTTGAGATTGTGGAAATGATCCAATCGTTGTTGTTGGTAAGTCTGGTAAATTGAGACGTTGGTCTTGTGCTTGTTTACGTACTTTGAAATCAGAAGCTCTTGATGTACGGACGCTATCAAAGTCATATGATAAGTTTTTGAATGATTGATTTTGGAAACGTTCATAACGGGCTTTCAATTCATTGTATTTTTCAGCGTCATTGTTGTTATATAGGCGTCTAAGTGCATCTAATTCATCTAACTTTTCAGTAGCAAAACTCAAGCCTTCTGAGATTGAATCTTCAAGTGTTTCGTCATCTAATGATACTGGTACGTGCAGTAATGAAGCAGATGGTTGAATAACAAGATCATTTGTATAGTTCTGTAATGTGTCGATGAGTTCTTTTTTGGCTTCAATATCTGCAGCCCAAACGTTACGGCCATCGATAATACCTGCGTAAAGCACTTTATCTTGGTCTAAATCGCCAGCTTTAATTTGCTCTAAATTAAAGTTACGGTCATGGACAAAGTCTAATCCTAATCCTTTAACTGGTAAACTACTTAAGAATTTCAAATTCACACGCTCAAAATAGGTTTGAATCACAATATGTGTATCTAAACCAGCGTCAGCAAAATAGTTATAGGCACTTTGGGTAATATCTTCGTAAGCTGCACTTTCATCTGTTGATAATATAGGTTCATCAATTTGGATATATTCTGCGCCAGCGTCTTTTAATGATTGTAAAACTTCTTTATATAAAGGTAATAGTGTATTTACTTTTTCTTCAAAAGTTTGATTGCCCCCTTTAGATAATTTAACAAATGTAATAGGACCAATGATAACAGGATGGGCGTTTACATTTAAAGATTTAGCATAGTTAAAACGTTCTAGTAATACGTTGTGGTTTAGTTTCGGTTCAGCGTGATCCCACTCTGGAACAATGTAGTGATAGTTTGTGTTGAACCATTTAATCAATGCACTTGCAACGTGTTCTTTATTACCTCTAGCAATATCGAATAATAAATCATCATTTATAGTTCTACCTTGGAAACGCTTAGGAATAATATTGAATAATAAAGATGTATCAAGGATATGGTCATAAAGTGAAAAATCACCGACAGGGATACTTGATAAGTTATAATTTTTTTGAAGTAATAAATTTTCTTTATGCAAATCTGTTAATTGCTGATGTAATGTATCCAAATCGAATTTATTAGACCAGTAACCTTCGATTGCTTTTTTCCATTCTCTTTTTCTACCTAATCTTGGGAAACCTAAGTTTGATGTTTTAATAGTCATAATATTGCCTCCTGTTTAGTTGAAGTAATTGATTTTGAATAAGTTGCAAGTTCTATTGTGTAATCTGCTTTTTGAAACGGTGTAATCAAGTACAAACCATTAAAGTATTCATGGACTGTGTCGATTAGTTCTTTCGAGAGTGCTAGACTAAGTACTTTTGTTTTTTCTTTATCATCTTTAACTGCCTCAAATTGATCTAGAATCTCTTCTGATAATTTAATGCCAGGCACTTCATTGTGTAAAAATAATGCATTGTTGTAACTTGTTACTGGCATAATTCCGATAAAGAAGGGTACATCTAAATGTTTTGTTGCTTCATAAACTTCTTTAATTTTTTCAGTGCTATAAACCGGCTGTGTAATAAAGTAGTGCATGCCGCTTTCTATTTTTTTCTCTAAACGCTTTACTGCACCATCTAGTCTTCTTACATTTGGGTCGAAAGCACCTGCGATGTTGAAGTTTGTCTTCGTCTTCAGCGCATCACCATCTGTGTTAATGCCTTGATTGAAACGTAATGCAATTTCAGTTAGCCCTTTGGAATTCACATCGTAAACATTCGTAGCACCTGGTAGGTTTCCAATCTTAGAAGGGTCACCGGTAATCGCTAAAATTTCATTAATGTCGAGTAGTGATAACCCTAATAAGTGAGATTGTAATCCAATCAGGTTGCGATCGCGACAAGTGATATGAACTAAAGGTTCGATGTTATATTGATGTTTAATGATACTTGCTGCGGCGACATTACTTATCCTGACAGTTGCTAAAGAGTTATCAGCTAAAGTGACCGCATCAATCTGTGCGTCGTCAAGTTTTTTGATATTTCTGAAAAATGTATCTGTATCTAAATGCTTTGGTGTATCGAGTTCCACGATGATTGTCGGACGCTGTTTTACTTTTGATGTTAAACTTTGTGAGCTTGATGGCTTTGACGAAGCATTTTTATATTTTGTAATGGGTATAACATTTTTCTCTTTGACGGGTTTCAAACCAGCTACAGATGATTTGATAAATTGAATATGTTCAGGTGTGGTACCGCAACACCCTCCAATAATGCGAACACCTTCATTTATAAGTTTTTGTGCTACTTTGCCAAAGTACTCTGCATTATCACTATATTTAAATTGGCTATTTTCTATATCAAGTAAACTGGCGTTTGGATAACAAGATAAGAATGCACCTTCAGGTAATTCAATGTGTGAGAACGATTGTTGCATATGGTGTGGGCCGTGGTGACAATTTAAGCCAACGATGTCTGCGCCACTTTCAGCAACTTGTTGTAATGCTATATTAATTTCTGATCCGTCTTTTAAATAATTTGTATTTAGTGCAGTTAATTGTGCAATAATTGGAATGTCATGTTTGCGCTTCGTTGCTTTTATGATATTGGTAAGTTCTTCAAGGTCATAATAGGTTTCAAAGAGTAGAGCGTCTACACCAGATTCTACTAATGTATCAACCTGTAGTTCTGTATGATATTGAATAGTAGGCAGGCCTAAATCTTCTTGCCTAATTCCTCTAAAACCACCGACTGTACCGAGTATGAATGTTTCTTCTTTTGCTGCTTTTTGAGCAATTTTCACAGCGGATTGATGTATTTCTTTTACCTTATGTTCTAGGCCAAAGCCTTTGAGCTTTTCAAAATTAGCGCCGTACGTATTGGTCTGAATAATGTCTGCTCCAGCTTCAATATAAGAACGATGAATCTGTTCTACCTTTTCAGGGTGAGTGAGGTTATAAGCTTCTGGACAAGTATCTAGTCCTTCTGAGTAAAGTATCGTACCTATAGCACCGTCAGCCACTAATATGTTGTTTTTCAGTTTCTCGATGAATGGACTCATTGAAAGCCTCCTTAATTGCGTATTTCAAATCTGAAATCAATTCGTCAGCAGATTCTAAACCAACACTTAACCTGAATAAGCCAAATGTAATATTGCGTGCTTCGCGTACTTCTTGTGGTACAGCTGCGTGGGACATTGTAGCTGGATGCGATAGAATGGTTTCTACGCCACCTAAACTGACAGATACAAGTGGTAGAGATAATGCATCTACAAATGCTTGTGATTTAGATTCATCTTTTAATCTAAAGCCTAATACGGCACCACCGTGACTTGCTTGAGATAAATGTAGTGCGTCATTTCCTGGGTAATAAACTTCAGCAATTTCATCGCACTGCGCTAAGAAATCGTAGAGTTTTTGCGCATTGTCTACAGATTGATTAAATCTAACTGGCAATGTTTTTAAATGCTTGGCTAAAGTCCAACTATCATGGGCTGATAACGCTGTACCTGTGCCATTTTGTAGTAAGTAAAGCGCATCTGCTACAGATTGGTTGTTCGTAATTGCAACACCGGCAATAATGTCGCTGTGACCACTTAAAAATTTAGTAGCGCTATGGATGACAATGTCTGCACCCAGTGTTAAAGGTGATTGACCAAGTGGGGTCATAAACGTATTATCCACGGCGAGTAACAAGCCATGTTGTTTAGCAATATTAGCAGTGCTTTTAATATCTGTAATTTTAAATAATGGGTTAGATGGTGTTTCCACGTAAATTAGTTTCGTGTTGTCTTGTATTGCCTCTTCTATTTCATATAAGTTTGTTGTATCTACAGTAGAAAATTGGATGTTAAAACGTGTTAATATTTGTTCAGTTAATCGGAATGTACCACCATATACATCATCAGGTAAGATGACATGATCTTCAGCGTTTAAGGTCAACAGTACTGCTGAAATGGCTGCGATTCCTGAAGCGTAAGCAAATGCGTGACTGCCTCCTTCAAGTTTGGCTAATTTTTCTTCTAATAATGAACGGTTAGGATTTCCACTTCTTGCATAATCATATTTTGCATTACCACCTAATACCTTTTGGTGAAAAGTTGAAGAATCATATAACGGGGGATTAGCCGAATCGTAATCTGTACCTCTATGTGCATCGAATATTACTTCTGTTTCTTTTGATAAACTCATGAAATCACTCCTTGGTTAGATTTTTGTAATGCTTGAACGATATCTTTCTCAATGTCTTCGTAATTCTCAATTCCTATGGATAATCTAATTAAATGTTCGTCAATGCCACGTTTGTCTTTTTCTTCATCTGGCATATCTACATGGGTTTGGGTATATGGGAATGTGATAAATGTTTCAGTACCACCAAGACTTTCAGCGAATAAGCAAACTTCTAATTGTTCAAGAAATTTTTCTACTTTATATGCTTTGTTTAAGCGTAAGCTCAGCATGCCAGTACGTCCGCTGTATAGCACTTTATCGATTGCATCTAAGTTATTACATCGTTCTGCAAGTAATTGCGCATTGTATTCTGAACGATCCATTCTTAAATGTAGCGTCTTTAGTCCACGTTGTAATAAATAACTATCAAATGGTGATAATGTAGCGCCGATCATGTTGTGTAACTGAGCGAGTTGTTCTGCTAAATCATCATTTTTGACTGTCACGACACCAGCAAGTACATCGTTATGACCACCAACATATTTCGTAGCAGAATGTAAAACGATATCTGCACCATCTTCAAGTGGTGTTGAAAGATACGGTGTTAAAAATGTATTATCAATTATAGTCAATAAATTAAATTTTTTACTCAAGATATAAAATGGATCTATATCAACTTCAATCATTTGTGGATTTGAAATAGGTTCTATAAATAATGCTTTTGTATTTTCAGTGATACTTTGTTCTACTTCTTCATAATTAAGGAAATCTACATACTTGAAATGAATACCATATTGTTGCTCATAAAAATCAAAAAGCCTAAAAGTGCCACCATATAAATCGAAAGATACTAATATTTCATCACCAGTTTTAAACAGGTTACAAATTAACTGAATCGCTGACATACCACTTGAAGTAGCAAATGAAGCGGTACCTCTTTCTAATTTAGCGAATGCTTCCTCAAATGCAGAGCGTGTCGGATTTTTTGTCCTTGTATAATCATAGCCTGTAGATTCTCCAAGTTGAGGGTGTTGATATGCTGTCGATAAGTAAATTGGATTTGCAATTGCGCCTGTTTGATCTTGTGATAAAGCAATTTGTGCTAACTCAGTATTTTTCATTATAGATAACCCCCTTTTAAAAATAAAAAAAGCTTCCGTCCTTTAAACCCGAATCATCGGATGTAAAGGACGAAAGCTTAGCTCGCGGTACCACCTTTGTTTGTTACTCTATCACTAAAGTAACCTTATCCAGTACGCTAAATTGTTGAATAGGCAACTTAGACTGAATAGTGATATCGTATCTTCGTTGAAATTAAAAAACTCACTTTATAATAATAAAATGAGTATTAACGAAATATACGACGTGTGGATATTATCCAGTACGCCATTTAACAAAATGTTAATACTGTATCGCTATAACGGGCGATCCCGTTGACACCTCATATTGGTATCAACACTCAAAGGCCATTTTCAAACTTTCTTTCTGTGTCTTCTTTCAGCGAACAAAGACTCTCTGTGTCAGCAGTGTAAGTTTTACTTTCCTTATTACTGTGTTTCGAATTTTTTATTTCGAATTTGCTATAATCAAAGATTACACACTAAAGTAATTTTTGTCAACAATTTATCTGAAAATTTAGATTATACTAATTATTTTCATTGTTTATTTACTGATATAACAGGGATGATATACTATAAATATATTAAATTTAGTACATAAAGGTACATTGGAAGTTGAAAGTAGGTGCAAAAAATCGAAAATTCAAAAGATTATAGACTGCAGCTAGAAGCAGATGCCCAAATACAACAAATTAAAGTTACTGAAATTAAAGCAAATCCATACCAACCTCGGAAAACCTTTGATGAGGAACGTTTAGATGATTTAGCAAAATCTATAAAACTGCATGGTATTTTACAACCAATCGTGCTTAGAAAAACTATTTCTGGGTACCATATTGTTGTTGGTGAAAGACGTTATCGAGCATCTAAAATAGCTGGGTTAATTGAAGTGCCTGCTATAGTTAAAGCGTTGACCGATGAAGATATGATGGAACTCGCTATTATCGAAAATTTACAAAGAGAAGATTTGAATGCAATTGAAGAAGCTGAAAGTTACCGCAAATTGATGGATGATTTAAAGCTAACTCAACAAGAGGTTGCACAACGTTTAAGTAAATCAAGACCTTATATTGCTAATATGTTGCGTTTATTACAATTACCTAAAGCAGTTTCTAATATGATAAGAGAAGGCACGCTTTCAGGGGCGCATGGCCGCACTTTATTAATTGTAAAAGATCCAAGGAAAATGCGGCAAATTGCTCAGCAAGCCTACCGGGAGTCTTGGAGCGTTCGTTATTTAGAGCAATATGTAAATGAAAATTATAATGAAAAGTCTAAAAAGACTAAAAATCAAAAAGTACCTGGGAAGCCTAAATTTATTCAGCAACAAGAAAGACAACTTAAAGAACAATATGGTTCAAAGGTATCGATTGCTACACAAAACAAAAAAGGACAAATCACGTTTGAGTTTAAATCAGAGGCAGAATTTAAAAGGTTGATTCACCAATTAAATGATAAATATAACAATGATTAATTATCTTACGTATAGTAGGAAATGCAAAATATTATACTGATGCTTTTATTTGAAAAATTGAAATAGTTACAACTTTATGAATTTAAAATATGAATTTTCTGTGAAAAGCCGCCTGATCAGTTGTGTGAAACATATATTCGTATAATAATATAAATAAACAAGTAATTAGGAGGCCTATATATGTTAACTCAAACAGAGCTACAAACTATTAAAGAAACAGTTCCATTATTGAAAGACAAAGGACAAACCATTACTTCGATTTTTTACAAAAGACTATTTGAACAACATCCAGAATTAAAAAACGTATTTAACCAAACAAATCAAAAAAGAGGATTACAATCTTCAGCACTTGCAATGGCTGTACTAGCAGCAGCAGAAAATATTGAAGACTTATCACCAATTGTTCCGGCTATTATGCCTGTTGTATACAAACATTGTGCGTTACAAATCAAGCCAGAACAATATCCAATTGTAGGTGAAAATTTAATTTGGGCGATTGAAGAAGTAACTGGTCTTGAAGACGAGGATCCAATTATCCAAGCCTGGATTAAAGCTTACGATGAGATTGCTGATGCATTTATAGGTTTAGAGAAAGAAGTATATAGAAAGATGGCGTGGGACGGTTTCAAACCATTTGAAGTTACTGAAATCACTGAAGAAACTGAAATTATTAAAGCATTTACAGTTAAGTCAGATGACATTGATTTAAGTCAATTCGTACCAGGACAGTATATTACTGTAGATATTACAAGTGATAAACTACCATATCAAGCTAAAAGACATTATTCTATCGTAGACGGTGGCAAAGATTTCTTAACATTTGGTGTAAGAAGAGATGTTACTGAAACGCATGAAGGTGAAGTATCAACAATATTACATGACGAAGTATCCGTTGGGGATATGTTAAACTTATCTGCTCCAGTAGGTGGCTTTACTTTAGCTAACAAAGAGAAAAAACAACTCTTCTTAGGCTCGGGTGTTGGGGTTACACCGCTTGTATCTATGTATAAACAAGCTGTAGAAGCAGGCTTAGAATCAACGTTCTTACAATCAACATCGAATGCGCAAAACATCGCATTTGAAGATAAGTTGAATGAGATTTCAGATCAATCTGCACTTGCTCGTTTCGATACTCATTTCCGTGACCAAGATGGTTTCATTGAAGTGGCACAACTTGAAAAATATGTGGATCATGAGACAGAAATTTACATTTGTGGTGGGGAATCATTCTTAAAAGCAATGATTTCAGAATTACAAACGATTGGTATACCAATGGATCATGTTCATTTCGAAACATTTATCCCAAGACTTAGTTTTTCAGCATAGATGTTTATATAAAGTGAAAAGTTTTATAAAGTAGCGTCGATAACATTTATTTGTTATTGGCGCTTTTAATATGTACTTTAAAATATAGTTATGATCTGTAAAAGAATAAATAAATAAAAAAGTTTTCAAAAAAATTGAAAACGTTGATACAACGTGTTTTACAACGTTGTTTATTAAAAATTAAATTATTATAATTTTTATTTAAAAATAATTATAAAAACCTTTTCAAAGCAATGATTAAAACGCTTTCATATAAGTGGGATATGGTATTTTTAACAGAATCAATAGTTTCAATACACACTTGACATAAAAAATTACAATGAGTAAAGTATGAAACATAATTATTTTCGAATAATTTAGAAAACTGTAAATGAATTAAAATTTGGTCATAGCACATTAAAGAAAAGGGGATGAACCCATTAATGTCAGAAGAAAAAATTACATATGAAAACTTTCAAGCAGGCGCTTTTGATACATTAGATATTTCAGATGAAACCAAAGGTGCACGTAACGTGGTTGCATGGGCATATAAAACATATGGAGATGATATCGTTTATGCATGTAGCTTTGGTGCGGAAGGTATGGTTTTAATTGATTTAATTTATAGTGTGAGAAAGAATGCCGAAATTGTCTTTTTAGATACGGATCTTCATTTTCAAGAGACCTATGATTTAATTGATAGAGTGAAGTCTCGATACCCAGAGTTAAACATCAAACTTAAGAAACCAGACTTAACACTCGATGAGCAAGCAGACAAATTCAACACAGCGCTTTGGAAGAACAATCCTAATCAGTGTTGCTATTTGCGTAAAATTAAACCACTGGAAGAAGTGCTATCAAACGCAGTGGCTTGGGTTTCAGGGTTGCGAAGAGACCAATCACCGAGTCGGCAATTTACAAATTATGTGAATAAAGATGAAAGGTTTAAGTCAGTCAAAATATGTCCACTTATCCATTGGACGTGGGATGATGTATGGCACTATATTGAAAATCATGATTTATATTACAATGAGTTACATGATTTTAATTTTCCAAGCATAGGTTGCATTCCTTGTACATCAGCTGTATCTAATTCTGGAGATTCAAGGGATGGTAGATGGAGTAATTCAAATAAAACAGAATGTGGACTCCATACTAGCGAAAACACATGAATTACATTAACTTATTTTTTTTACCACTAATCCTTAGTAATCGTATCGGTTATATAAAGAATAATGAAATTATTTATCATTTATATATATTATTTATTTAACATAAAAGATGTATATAAAGTTATTGAGCTTATAAAGAAAGCGAAATAGCTTTTAACAAATCTTATAACAATAAAAATGAGGTGAACTTACAGTGAATTTATCTGTTTCAAATAGTCCATTTAATGAGAATCAAGCAGACCAGCTTAATCAAGTCGTAAGTATTTTAACGCCAGAACAAAAAGTTTGGCTTAGTGGTTATCTATCGGCGTATCAGAACACGCTTGTGAGTGAGACACCAGCACCACAACAAGTAGCAGAATATGTATTAAATAATGAGCCAGAAACCAAGCATGATAGACATATTACTGTACTTTATGGATCAGAAACTGGAAATGCACAAAGTTTAGCAGAAACTTTTGCGGACAGACTTGTAGCACAAAGTTTTACAGTGAAATTAAGTGCCATGGATGACTTCAAACACAAAGAATTGAAAAAAGTCGAAGATTTATTTGTTATTTCAGCTACACATGGTGAAGGAGAACCACCTGACAATGCACTTACATTCCACGAGTTTTTACATGGTAGAAAGGCCCCTAAATTAGAAGGTGTACGTTATTCAGTGCTTGCTCTAGGTGATGAATCATATGAGTTCTTTTGTCAAACAGGCAAAGACTTTGATACTAGGCTTTTAGAATTAGGTGGAGAACGTTTAGTAGAACGGCAAGATTGTGATTTAGATTTTGATGAGCAAGCAGATGCGTGGATGAGTAAAAATATTGAAAAACTCAACCATTTATCTGGACACACAGAAACAGTGATTTCTCCTGAAGCAAAACCGACTAATACGGCAAAGCGTTATTCTAAGTCGAATCCGTACGAAGCAGAAGTTGTAGAAAATATTAATTTAAACGGTAGAGGATCTAACAAAGAAGTCAGACATATCGAACTGCTATTGGAAAA
>Ga0079226_10000478_pt1 | contig 27977 bp, 32 predicted proteins | sample Poulit2014_FD_76345 | JGI IMG/M metagenome (GOLD analysis project Ga0079226, IMG submission 76345) | Agricultural soil microbial communities from Georgia to study Nitrogen management - Poultry litter 2014 | ecosystem: Environmental > Terrestrial > Soil > Agricultural land | place: USA: Georgia...
TGCTCTATATTCCATATTATAAAATAAAACTGAAACATTTGACGGTTGCCGGAATTGTGTTGCTTCACAATGAAATAATCGATTATGTATTTGGGATGATGCCCATTTATTCATCATTAACAGATTATATGAAAGAAATCGGCTATTTCACTTTTTGGCTTTCTGTTTTCACCATTTTGATCACTTATAAATTGCTTGAAACAAACAAGGAATAATTTTTTAAAAATCGAAATTACATATATTATATTTGCCTCACATATATTTAGTTGTATAGCGACGAAAAGTGGGGTGATCTCTATTCATTTTTTCAAAAGCAGGCTCGTGCATTTCATTTGCTCACTTTCAATAGGGGTCATTTTAATTTTATTCGGATTGATTCAAATTAATAAAACATATGCCAAAGTGGAGCAACAGGAAGAAATGTATATTTCAAGCTTCGTTCCGTTTTATTGGATGATTATGCTGATTGGCGGCGTCATTATCGTTACATTATCTTATGTAAGTTGGAGAAAATATAAAGGACAGAAACAAGAACAAAAAAAACGGCTCAAATAATTGACTAAGAACCTTTATTTGACTATCATTGACTATAAGATGCTTTGTCTTGATCTTTGAACATTTGAACATTGGAGGAGTAATAAACGATGTCATTAGGAGCTTACCTTATTTACATTGCTTTGCTATTGATCATTCCTATATGGGCACAAATGAAAGTGAAAAGCACGTATAAAAAATATTCACAAATGCCTACTTCATCACGGATGACAGGAGCGCAAGTCGCCCGCAAAATTCTTGATGACAACGGTCTGTTTGACGTCCGAATCGAGGAAGTGAAGGGAGTATTATCCGACCATTACGACCCTCGCCAGAAGGTGGTCCGCCTATCTACCGACAACTTCCACGGCCATTCGATGGCAGCATCAGCTGTTGCAGCCCATGAAGTGGGCCATGCCATTCAAGATGCGGAAGACTATGCATTCTTGAAGTTCAGAACGAGTTTAGTGCCGCTTGCTTCTTTCGGTTCCAATAGCGCGATATGGATTATTCTGATTGGATTTATTTTCGGCATGGCGAATCTTGTTCTCCTAGGCATTATCTTTATGGCATTTGCGGTATTGTTCCAGCTTGTGACATTGCCTGTCGAGTTCAATGCTTCCAGCAGAGCGATGGATCAACTCGTGATTACAGGCATTATCCAAAACAACGAGGAAAGAGAAACGAAAAAAGTTCTTGACGCAGCAGCATTGACATATGTGGCTGCAGCGCTTGTAGCGGTTGCGGAGCTGATTCGTTTTATCTTGATTTTTGCAAACAGCAACGATTAAAAAACTGTCCTAGGCACGAAAGCTTAGGCAGTTTTTTCTTTGCACTCACATATTTAGCGGTTGCTTTTTCTCATCGAGCGTAAATCCTTCTCCCATCACTTCATGGACGGTTGTCACTGCGACAAATGCATAAGGATCGACATGATGGATAATGCTTTTTAATTTCACGACTTCATTTTTGCCGACGATGCAGTAGATGACATTTTGAGTTTTTTTTGTAAAATAGCCTTTCCCTCTCAAAACAGTCACGCCCCGATCCATCTCTTCATTTATTTTATTGGCAATTTCCTCATGCATCGTTGAAATGATTATCGCTCCTCTTGCAGAATAAGCGCCTTCTTGAATAAAATCTATCACTCGCGCGCCAATATAGACGACAAGAAGCGTATACATGCCTTCCACCAAATTCAAATAAGCCAAGACGGATGTCGCTATGACTAAAAAATCGAACATAAACATCGTTCGTCCCATGCTCCAGCCTATGTATTTATTGACAATGCGAGCGATAATGTCGACTCCTCCGGTCGTTCCGCCATAGCGAAAGATAACTCCGAGTCCCACTCCGATGAAAACACCCGCAAAAAGGGCGGCCAATGTCATATCTGACTCCAAATTGATTGTAAAAGGATTGATTTGGAATATATATAAAAAGACGGACACTGAAAACGTCCCGATAAGGGTGTAAATGAAAGTGATTCTTCCAAGCATTTTCCAACCGACGAAAAATACAGGAATATTCAAAATGATATTCGTTATGGCGGGATCCCAATCCCATAAAAAATAAAATAAAAGCGTTATTCCGGTAAATCCGCCTTCTCCTAAATTGTTTTGCATATTGAAATGTACGATGCCAAATGAAAATATGGCAGCTCCAACAAGAATAAAAAATATATTCTTTATCCGCAGACCGAACATTATATCTCTCCTTCCATCTCATCGTCAATAGTATAGTCAACTTATCGCGTCTATACAATGAAAATAATGGCATTTTCAGCTAAAAAATTTGTCAAATCATCTTCTTTTAGCTAACATAATTAATAATTAAACATTTAATGAAGGAGTTTTTATGGATACAGACCGAATTTATTCGACAAAAGAAATCGAAGAGGAAGTCGACACATATATCACACAATTTAAAGAAGGTTACTTCTCTCCTCTAGCTTTAGTGGCCCGTTTGTCCGAAGAAGTTGGCGAATTGGCACGCGAAATCAATCATACATACGGCGAAAAGCCAAAAAAGCCGACGGAAGAAACAAAGTCAATCGAGGAAGAGCTGGGCGATATATTGTTTGTTTTGGCTTGCTTTTCCAATTCCTTGAATTTAGATTTATCAAAAGCATTTCACACTACGATAGAAAAAATAAATACACGAGACAAGAATCGATGGACAAAAAAAGACCAATAAGATGAAAGTCAGCATCCGAAGGAGGATTCAATATGACAGTCAAAATAGTCCTGGCAGGACCAAGAGGTAAAATGGGCACGGAAGCAATAAAAATGATTTTAAAAGAACAGTCATTTGAATTGGTCGGCTGCATCGACCGTATCAATAATGGAAAATCATTGAATGAAGTGACCCATGTATGTGAAAATAGCATACCCATTTACGATGATGCAGAAAACTGTTTCAATGAACTGAACCCAGATGTATTTATCGATCTCACTGTGCCAAAAATCGGATTTGAACATGCTAAATCAGCTCTTAAGCATTCGATTGCGGCAGTCGTCGGAACCTCTGGCTTTTCAGAGGAGCAAATTGACGAATTGGCGGTCATCGCCGAAAAAAATAAAATTGGATGCATCATCGCGCCCAATTTCGCATTAGGCGCGGTGCTCATGATGCTATTTTCTAAAATGGCGGCTAAATATTTTCCAGATGTGGAGATCATTGAAAAGCACCATGACAAAAAAATAGATGCTCCATCCGGAACGGCATTGAAAACAATCGAAATGATAAAACAAACACGCAAATCTAAAAATCAAGGGCATCCGGACGAATATGAAATTTTAAAAGGGGCCCGTGGCGGGAATGCGGATGGGATTCGCATCCACAGCATGCGATTGCCGGGACTTGTCGCCCATCAGGAAGTAGTGTTCGGCAGCAAAAGCCAATTGCTCTCCATCAAACATGATTCATTTCATCGTGAATCATTTATGGATGGGCTAAAACTGGCAATAAATGAAGTTTCCAAACTGCAAAACCTTGTTTATGGCTTGGAACATGTGATGAATTTAGATTAAGAAAATAAAAGATTGGCGGGGTTCGATGAATATTGCGTTGATTGCACATGATAAAAAGAAGCAGGACATTATTGAATTTGCAATAGCTTATGAAGAAGTGTTCAAACGTCATGCTTTATATGCTACCGGAACTACGGGAAAATTGATTGAAGAAGCAACTGAATTATCCATCCGCAAGTTTCAACCCGGTCCGCTCGGGGGCGACCAGCAAATCGGATCTTTAATTGCGAATGATGAAATGGATATGGTCATTTTCTTCAGAGACCCTCTGACGGCCCAACCCCATGAGCCAGATGTACGTGCCCTGATGCAGCTCTGTGATGTGCACCTGATACCGATTGCGACGAATATTGCAGCTGCAGAAATTATGATTCATGGCTTAGAGCGAGGGGATTTCACTTGGCGCAAAATCGTTAAAGAAAAAAGATTAAAGGGTGCGCAAAATTGAAAAAAATTGGCATAACTTGCTATCCGTCTATCGGCGGTTCCGGCATCATAGCGACGGAATTGGGAAAACTTTTGGCTGAAAGAGGTTTTGAAATCCATTTTATCACTTCCAGTCTTCCTTTTCGGCTTGACTGCATCAATCCTGAGATATATTACCATGAAGTGGAGATGAGCCATTATCCTGTATTCCAATATCCGCCCTATGACCTCGCTCTAGCTGCAAAGATGGCCGAAGTGATCGATAGGGAGAAATTAGATATTTTACATGTGCATTATGCGATGCCCCATGCAATCAGTGCGATACTTGCAAGGAATATCGCCAACCACGATGTCAAAATAGCAACGACGCTTCATGGCACTGACATCACTGTATTAGGCATCGACAAAACATTTAAGCGGATGATCAAATATGGCATAGAAGAATCGGACGCAGTGACGGCAGTCTCTCATTCTTTAGTGAAGCAAACGGTCGACAAGTTGCAAGTGGAAAAAGAAATCGACGTCATCTATAATTTTGTAAATGAAAAAGAATATTACAAAAAAGAACGAGAACATATCAAAAAGCAATATGGCATTGGTCCGGATGAAAAAGTGGTCATCCATATTTCCAATTTTAGGAAAGTCAAAAGAATCCAAGATGTCATTTATACATTTTCCAAAGTGCAAGCGGAAATCGATTCGAAATTGATTTTGGTCGGCGATGGGCCGGAATTGCAAACAGCTTTTGAAATCGTCAATAAACTGGACCTGAAAGATAAAGTCCTGTTTTTAGGAAAGCAAAAAAGCATTAGCGATTTATTATCGATTTCTGATGTGAAACTTTTAATGTCTGAACAAGAAAGTTTCGGGCTCGTTTTGTTGGAGGCGATGGCGTGCGAAGTGGCGACAATCGGCACTAATGTCGGAGGAATCCCTGAAGTGATCGTTCACGGAGAAACTGGCTATGTAGTGGAGCTTGGGGATACGGAATCAGCAGCAAGATACGCAATCGAGCTGCTGGAAGATGATCTATTGCGGGAAAGGTATTCAAAAAATGCCCTGGACCGTGCACAGACGCTTTTCAACTCGGAAGAAATCGTCAGCCAATATATCGCCCTTTATGATAAATTGCTTACTGCAAATAATTCAGGTGAATGGAATGGATAAAAACCCTTTTCAAGAAGCGTCTGAAATTATCGAACGATTGGAAAAGGAAGGATATGAAGCATACTTCGTCGGCGGATGCGTGAGAGATCTTTTATTGCAAAGGAAAATAGAGGATATCGATATTGCGACATCTGCTTCGCCTCCTATTGTCCAACAGACATTTCAGACAGTCATCCCAGTCGGGATAGAGCACGGCACAGTCATCGTGCGCCATAAAGGAAAATCTTATGAAGTGACGACATTTCGGAGAGACGGATCTTATTCCGATCAGCGGCATCCGGATGAAGTGACATTCGTCAACGACATCGCTGAAGATATGAAACGGCGGGACTTTACGATAAATGCGCTGGCGCTCGATAAAGAAGGCAAATTGATAGACTTATTCCAAGGAGAAAAGGATCTTGAAAAAAAAGTGATCCGTTCTGTAGGCGATGCCAAAAAACGATTCCAGGAAGATCCCCTCAGAATCATCCGCGCTTTGCGGTTTGCAAGCCAACTCGGCTTTTCGATTGAAAAAGACACGTTGGAGCAGATGATGCTGCTGAATAAAGAAATTGAAACCGTCGCTGTCGAAAGATTGACAAATGAATTTACGAAGTTTTTTCAAGGTGAATTTCTCGAGATCGGATTTTCTTATTTGCTTCAGATGAAAGGATATCGCCATATTCCGATTTTGAACAAAAATGAGCATTTGATTGACAAAGTTCCGCGCCCTTTATCCGCTTTTTATTCTTTTAGCGAAGTCATCGCTTTATTTCATTATTTGGATAGCGATATTGCTATAAACGACTGGGTGAAAGAATGGAAATGCTCCAACCAAGTGAAAGCGGAAGCGATAAACTTGTTCCAATGTATAAAGCGCTATGAGGAAACAGGCATCGATTCGTGGCTCATTTACCGCTTGGATCGTTCTTTGATCCGTGCATTTTCTCACTTAGCGGTATTGGTTTTCCGTGATGACTCGAAACTTCAAGCAAACCGGCTGTCAAAAGAGAAGGACGCGCTCCCGATCCAATCAAGGAAAGACTTGCATATCAACGGCCATGATTTGATTGATTTATTTCCTAATAAGAAACAAGGGCCGTGGATGAATGAAATCATCGAACAAATCGAATATAAGGTTGTCATGGGACAACTTGCAAACGATAACGATACGATAAAGGAGTGGATAATATGTCATCCACCCGCAATAAATTGATTCAGTTATTGTCGGAAAACGAATCCAATTATATTTCTGGGCAATTTTTATCCGAACAATTGAATATTTCAAGAAGCGCAATTTGGAAACATATGAATGAACTGAAAAAAGATGGCTATGAAATTGAAGGGAAAGCGAAAAAAGGGTATAGAATCATTAGTTATCCGAATAAATTAAGCGAAAATACAGTCACTTGGGGCCTGGAGACGGAGTGGCTCGGCAAAAAAATAATCCACCGGGAATCAATTCCTTCCACCCAACGTTTAGCGCATAAATTAGCTTTAGACGGTGCAGAACATGGAACGATTGTGCTTGCTGACGAACAGACCGAAGGAAAGGGAAGAGTGGACAGGCCATGGCACTCTGAAAAAGGGAAAGGGATTTGGATGAGCATCATTCTAAGACCGACGATTCCGCCTTATTTGGCACCGCAACTGACGCTTCTTGCAGCGACGGTATTGGCGAATGTTCTCGACACGTATGCAGAAATCTCTCCCCAGATCAAATGGCCAAATGATATATTGATCAAAGGGAAAAAGATGGCTGGCATCTTGACTGAAATGCAAGCCGAGCAAGATCAAGCATTATATGTGATTGTCGGAATGGGAATCAATATCAACCAAACAAAAGCTGATTTTTCAAACGAACTCCAAAGCAAAGCGACATCATTGAAAATAGAAACGGAAAAAGAATGGGATATGCTTCCGATTATTCAAAAAATAATCCAAACATTTGAAGCAAAGTATGCAGGTTATATGGACCAAGGTTTCAATCACGTAAAACAGACGTGGGAAAACTATGGCTTTAAATTGCATGAACGTTTGCAAATCAAAACTGGAAATAAAAAATGGGAAGCTATCTTCCTAGGCATCGCCGAAGACGGAGCGTTGCTCGCAAAAAAAGAAGATGGCACAACGGAAAAAGTATATTCAGGCGAAATTGCCTGGTTTTAAGGAGGATGTAAAGATGTTAACGACTAAAGACTTTGCAAAAATGAAACTGAATAAAGAAAAAATCACGATGGTGACAGCATACGATTATCCTTCGGCAAAACAAGTTGAAGAAGCAAAAGCTGATACGATACTAGTCGGCGATTCGCTTGGCATGGTAGTCCTCGGATATGCTTCGACAACGCAAGTAACTTTAAATGATATGATCCACCACGCAAAAGCTGTAAGAAGGGGAGCGAAGGACACATTCGTCATCGTAGATATGCCATTTATGTCTTACCATGCATCATTGGAACAATCAATCAACAATGCCGCCACTTTGTTTCAAGAAACAGATGCACAGGCATTGAAAATCGAAGGCGCCTCAGATGAAACTCTAGCCTTGATAAAACGGCTTAAGGATGGCGGGATTCCTGTCATAGGCCATATTGGGCTGACTCCGCAAACAGTCAATATTCTAGGAGGGTATCGAGTCCAAGGAAAAGATGAAACGGCGAGCAAACAATTGCTTGAAGATGCAAAACGGCTTGCTGAAGCCGGGGCAATCGCCGTTACATTGGAATGCATTCCAAAAGAACTTGGCGAGCTCGTGACAGAATCGATTGATATTCCGACCATCGGCATCGGAGCCGGAATGAATTGCGATGGGCAAGTGTTGGTCTATCACGACCTTTTGCAATATGGTGTAGAGAAGCTTCCTAAATTCGTGAAAACATATGCGGACTTGAATCTTTATGGAACGCAAGCTCTTGCAAATTATGTCGAGGAAGTAAAAAACGAACAATTTCCTTCAGAGGAATATTCGTATACAATCGCAAACAAACGTATATTGCCAAAGGCATAAAGCAGGTGATGAACTTGAAAATCATTCGCTCTGTCCAAACGATGATGGATGAGATAAAAATGCTCAAAGATAAGACAATCGGATTCGTTCCGACGATGGGTTACTTGCATGACGGACATTTATCTTTAGCTAAAGAAGCGAGAAAAGAGAATGATATCGTCGCAATGAGCATTTTTGTCAATCCGCTGCAGTTTGGCCCAAATGAAGATTTCGAACGCTATCCAAGAAATGAAGAAGAAGATAGAAGACGTGCCGAGAAAATTGGAGTCGATTACTTATTTATACCAAAAGTGGAAGAGATGTATCCGGAAAAAATGGGAATCAATATGTCCATTCATCAAGGAACCGATGTGTTATGCGGAAAATCAAGGCCTGGCCATTTGGACGGTGTCATCACTGTCTTGACGAAGCTCTTCCATATCATCCAACCGACGAAGGCATACTTCGGGTTGAAAGATGCCCAACAATTCGCGGTGGTGAATACATTGGTATCCGAGTTGAATTTTCCGATTAAGCTCGTCGGTCTTCCGACAGTGAGAGAAGAGGATGGACTAGCAAAAAGCAGCCGCAATGTGTACCTTTCAGATAATGAAAGAAAAGAAGCAGCCGTCCTTTACGAAGCGCTTACATTCGGCCAAAAATTAATAGTTGACGGAATCAAAAATCCTGTTACTATTATAAAAGAAGTGAAAAACTTCATTGCCAAAAAAACTTCGGGAAAAATAGATTATATTGAACTGTTAAGCTATCCTGATTTGAGCGAAATAAGGGCAATAGAAAGCCGAGTCATTTTAGCGTTGGCAGTCCATTTCAATCAAGCTCGATTGATTGACAATATAATCTTGGAAGCGGATGGCACACATGTATCCAAAATTGACTAAGGGGGGGTAAATGAATGTTTCGCACAATGATGAAGTCCAAAATTCATCGCGCTCGCATTACTGAAGCTAATTTAAATTATGTCGGAAGCGTAACAATCGATCAAGATATATTGGATAAAGTGGATATTTTGCCTAATGAGAAAGTCCAAATTGTGAATAATAATAATGGGGCGAGACTGGAAACATATGTTATCCCAGGAGAGAGGGGTTCAGGAATCATCTGCTTGAACGGAGCTGCAGCAAGGCTCGTGCAAAAAGACGATGTTGTCATCATCATATCATATGCTGTCTTTTCTGAAGATGACCTGGCAACCCATCGACCGAAAATCGCCATCATGGATGAAAAAAACGAAATTGAACAATTCATAGAGGAAGAACCGCCGCTTACAGTAATGTGATATAAAAGCTCTTATCTATTTTAGATAAGGGTTTTTTAAGGTTGTCGCCAATTGTTTTGTCATTTTATGAAAAAAAAGAGTGATTTATCGATGAAACATTTATATAATTGGATTAGCATCAAAAAATTGCTTACCATCATGTTTTTGTTGCTATTGTTATTTTTCCTGATTTACTCTGTTTATACTTATCATACGCTTGAGGCGAGCAAGGTCGTTGATGGCGATAAAACAGAACAATTTGTTTTAGAGGAGACAGAGCTCATTTCGATTGAAAACATTTATCAATTTCAAGGGGAAGAGGCATTTCATATTGTCGCAGGGAAGAACGATGCAGGAGATGAGTGTCTGCTGTTTGTCCCGCTCGATGATTCCTTATCAAAAGACTCTATTATTGCCGTATCTTCCGAAAATATTTTATCCCAGGACAAAATTGAAAAGGAGTGGCAAAAAAATTGTTCCCAATGCAAATTGATGCGTTCACATCCTGCAATGATTGGCGAAAAACCGTTATGGGAATTAACTTATACCGATCGCTCCAATCGCTATGTAATAGAATATATAAACCTTGAAGACGGCACAATTTATGAACAGCTCAAACTATTCAGAAAGTACAGTGAAAGAGGTTGATTGACTATGGAATTATCAAAAAGAGTGCAAGCTTTAAGCCCTTCCTCTACGCTGGCAATTTCCGCCAAAGCGAAGGAATTGCGGCAAAAAGGCTATGATGTCATAGGTTTGGGAGTAGGCGAACCTGATTTCAATACACCTGACTACATTATCGAAGCAGCGAAGGCCGCGATGGATAAAGGGCATACACAATATACTCCGGCGGGAGGAATCATCGAACTGAAAAAAGCGATTGGAAAGAAACTGATGAAAGATAACGGCCTTTCGTATGATACAAATGAAATCATTGTCACTACGGGGGCTAAATATGCGCTTTTTGCACTCTTTCAAGTTATTTTGGACGATGAAGATGAAGTGATCATACCGAGCCCCTATTGGGTGAGCTACCCGGAGCACGTCAAACTAGCCGGCGGAAACCCAGTGTATGTAGAAGGCATGGAGAAAAATGACTTCAAAATCACGCAAGAGCAGCTAGAAGCCGCCATTTCAGAAAAAACAAAGGCTGTGATTATCAATTCGCCAAGCAATCCGACCGGTATGATGTATACAAAAGAAGAGTTGGAACAATTGGGAGAAGTTTGCTTGAAACATAATATATTGATCATTTCAGATGAAATTTATGAAAAATTGATTTATACAGAAGAACCGCATGTATCAATCGCTTCATTATCCAATTTATTGAAAGCTCAAACAGTCGTCATTAACGGCGTAAGCAAATCGCATGCGATGACGGGTTGGCGCATCGGTTATGCAGCAGGGCCATCGCATATCATCAGTGCGATGACGAATCATGCTTCCCATGCAACATCCAATCCTACTTCCATTAGCCAATATGCAGCGCTAGAAGCATATTCAAATGAAATAGAGAACGAGACAATCAATGCTGAAATGAAAGAAGTGTTTTCTGAAAGACTAAATCGCTTTTTTGAATCAATCAGTTCGATTGAAGGCATTTCATGCATTAAACCGAAAGGGGCTTTCTATATCTTTCCGAATGCAAAAGAAGCGGCTGAGGCGGGCGGATTTAAAAACGTTGATGAATGGGCAACCGCTTTATTGGAAGAGGAGAAGGTCGCTATCGTACCTGGTTCCGGTTTTGGCTCGCCTGATAATGTGCGGCTTTCGTATGCCGCTTCGATTGATTCTCTTAAAGAAGCTGCAAAGCGAATTCGCCGTTTCGTAAACAATAACAAATAAAACCTTTTAAAACTTTTATTAAAATAGCAAATGAGCGAATGCAAAAGTAGAAATTCCTTGCCGATTGATGCGTAAGGGATTTTTATTATGCTCATTCAATCTCTGTTTGATATACTAATGGTTAGGGGGCATGCAAATGACAGAGCATATTTCTTTTCAACATATTTTCTTGAACCAGCTAGCGATTCCGATGCAATTATTGACAAAGTATAAGTCGATTGGATTGAATGAACAGGAAGTGATGATTATATTGCAAATCCATCGATTTCTGCAAACTGGCAATGACTTCCCGACCCCCTCGGATATAGCGGCAACGTTGACAATCACTGAAACGGAATGTGTCGATAATCTAAGAAAGTTGATTCAAAAAAATGTTTTGGAAATCAAAGAGCTGAAAAATAACAAAGATCAATGGAGTGAAGCATATAGTCTCGACCCGCTATGGAATAAACTGTATCGAAATTCAAAAGCCGATGAACAGCAGGAAGAAGGGACTTTATTCATTTTATTTGAACAAGAATTCGGAAGGCCACTTTCTCCATTTGAAATAGAAACAATCAATGCGTGGCTTGATGAGGACAGACTCACTCCAGCGCTTATAAAAGCTGCTTTAAGAGAGTCTGTTTTGATGGGCAAACTCAATTTCAAATATATGGACCGAATGTTAAGAGAATGGCAGAGAAAAGGAATTCTCACTGTGGAACAGGCGAAAGAAGAAAGCAAATCTTTCCGTAAACATCAGGTGAAAAAACAGTACGCCGCAAAAGAAAGGGACACATCGGTTTATTTCAATTGGTTGGAAGGCGGAGATATGTAAATGCTGAACAAAACAGAAATCCGGTTTTGTCTGGATCAAATGGCAGAAATGTTCCCGGCTGCACATTGCGAATTGTTGCATGAAAATCCGTTTGAGTTGCTGATTGCTGTATTGTTATCGGCCCAAACGACAGATGTGAATGTCAATCGTGTCACTAAAGACCTCTTTCAAAAATATAAGACACCAGAAGACTTTCTTGCAGTAGAATTGAAGGAACTGGAACAAGATATCCGTTCGATAGGCCTTTACCGGACAAAAACGAAAAATATACAAAAATTATGCAAAAAATTGATTGATGATTTTGATGGAGTCGTTCCGAAAACGAGGGAAGAATTGGAGCAATTTGCAGGAGTCGGACGCAAGACCGCCAATGTAGTCATGTCTGTGGCGTTTGGCGAGCCGGCTATCGCAGTCGATACCCATGTGGAGCGGGTAGCGAAGCGACTGGCATTTTGCCGATGGAAAGATTCCGTTTTAGAGGTCGAAAAGACATTGATGAAAAAGATACCGAAGGAAGAATGGAGCATTTCCCATCATCGTTTTATATTTTTTGGAAGGTATCATTGCAAAGCGGCAAATCCCAATTGCCGAAAATGCCCTTTATTGACAGTATGCAGAGAAGGCAAAAAGCGAATGCGAAAGGAAAAAAAGAAAGCGGAATTGAAAAAATGACTGGCAGAAAATTGCTGCCAGTCATTTTTCGGCTATGAAGCTTCTTCTTCTTCTTCATTTTCATCTTGATCTTCTGTTTGTTCATCCTCATTGTCAGCGTCATCTTCTTCATCATTGTCGCCATCATCATCATCATTTTCATCCTGATCTTCATTATTGCCGTTACTGCCGTTATTGTCAGGCTGTTCCGTTTCATTGCTTTCAACCGTTATCGAAGTGCTTTTTTGCTCGCCGCGTTTACCATCTGCAACAGGCGTAACAGCAATAGTGTAAGTGGTGCCAGGTGTTGCGCCATTGATTTGCACCGTATTCGATTGGACGGTTTGTGTCTGGCCGTTTATATCCACCTCAAATTGCGCTGGCGGCCCATTGTACTGCCATGATGCTTTGATGGAGGAGTTCGCTTCATTATAGGTAGCTTCAAGCCCTTCCACCGCCGGCAAATCTTCTTCATCTTCCTCATCTTCATCTTCGGAAACAGTGACGTTAGCCGTTTGAGGATCGCTTTTCACATCATTATCATTATCTACCGCTGTCACTTGAATCGTGTAGGTAGAACCGTATTCCACTTCTGTGATGGATACGGATTGTTCCTGAGTCGTCGTAAGTTCTTTCAGTCCGCCGTCATCTATTTTATAGGCGATTTCAAAGGAAATATCGCCTTCTCCTTTATTATAGTCCCAGTTAACATCAATCGACTCGTTTGCTTCATTGTAAACAGCTGTCAAATTGCTTACCGGGTCGAGTTGATCGAATGTTTCCGATACTGTGCTAGGCTCTGTTCCTTTAACGAACAATTCCGTCACGATATTTTCTTTCGGTGTATGGTCGCTAGGAAGAGCAGGCGGATTGGATCCTTTTTCTATCTCCACTTCCACAACGGATTCCGGCTTGACAAAATCTGCTGTTTCGATGTCTTTCGATATTTCCGTCATCGTATTTTTGAATAGCGCATGCGGGATTTGCGTGTCTTCTATAATGCGATTATTTTCATCGTAACCGGTCCAAACAGCGATAGTAAAATTCGTCGTATAGCCGCTGAACCAAGAGTTGTTTGCACCGCTTTTGCCTTTTACGTTTGTTGTGCCTGTTTTGCCTGCGACAGGCAAATCCGGAATATTTGCGTTTGTTCCTGTTCCACTACTTAGAACAGACTTTAACATATCAGTAACCATATATGCTGTATAATCGGACATCACCGCTTCAGACTCCGGTTTCAAATCGACGATGGAACCGTCAGGAAACTCAACTTTCACTACGGTATATGGCTCTGTATAGATTCCTTCGTTTCCAAATGCACTATAGGCACCAGCAAGTTGTAAAGGAGTTGTATTTGTTTCCGTACCTCCAATCGCATCCCCAATTAATATTTTATCCTCATGAAATTTAATACCTAAGCCTTCAGCAAATGTTTTTGCACGATCAAGACCTACTTCTTCCAATGTTTTAACTGCTGGGACGTTTAAAGATTGGGCAAGTGCATAACGTGCCGACATCCATCCTTGGTATTGCCTGTTCCAGTTTCGAATTGGATCATCTCCACCAAAATCGTATGGTGCATCATCGTTAATTTGATGATAAGTAGACCATTTTTCATATTCAATCGCCGGGCCGTAAGAGATAATCGGTTTAAAAGTTGAACCTGGTTGACGACCTGTATCATTTGTAGCATAGTTGAAGCCTTTCGATTCCCGGTCGCGCCCGCCGCCGATTGCCCGGACAGCGCCTGTTTTCGTGTCCAACACGACCATTCCCGCTTGCAAATCTTCATCCGGATATGGAATAGGATTTTCCTCGCTATCTGTGAGCAAAAACTCCACGTGTTCTTGGATATCATTGTCGAGCGTCGTATAGATTTTAAGCCCTGCGGTGTGGATATCCACACCTTCCAACTTTTCTTCCAATTCTTCTTCTGCACGACTGACAAACGCGTCATAAGGATACGATTTCGGCTTTTTATCGGTAAGGACGCTCGACACATCGATGCTTCTTGCTTCGTCTGCTTCTTTTTCCGTTATTTTGCCGTGCCTTACCATCAAATCTAGAACCGTATCGACACGTTCTTCCATCAAATCGGGATTTTCAAACGGATTGTATGCGGTCGGTCGCTGCGGCAACCCAGCTAGCATCGCCGCTTCCAGCAAAGTCAATTCGTGCAAATCGTCTTTCCCAAAATAAACTTCCGCTGCCTTTGCAACCCCGTATGCATTGCTGCCATAAAAAATCTTGTTCAAATACATTTCGAGAATCTCTTCTTTTGAAAATTCCCGTTCCAATTGCAAGGCCAACCACTGTTCTTGCACTTTTAGTTTAATCGTCTTTTCTGGCGTCAAAAACATGTTTTCAACGACTTGCTGTGTGATCGTGCTTGCGCCTTCAGAGCCAAAACCGTGTTGAATATTCGCTTTGATCGCTCCTCCGATTCTTCTGAGATCAATTCCGGAATGCTCAAAAAACCGCGCGTCTTCCGTTGCAATGACCGCATCGATCAGCACATCCGGTAAATCATCATATTGGATTTTAGTTCTGTTTTCATCATATATATCAGCAAAAAGTTCCCCATCCATATTATAGAACTCTGAAGCATAAGGGACATCCAATTTATCGATGTCCAGTTTCGGCGCCGTGGCGATATAATATGCGAATACGGTTGTACCCCCTAGACCGACTGCCAAAAATGCAATCAAAAATCCGAACAGTATTTTTTTCCATAACGGTTTTTTCGCTGACTTTTTTTGTCTTCTTCTAGCAGTTCGCGATTTACCTGTTGCCATTCTATGTATCCTCCATTCTAGAAATAGAGCTGGTCGATTATGTCTAGATAATCCACTCTTGCTTGATATGTAAACGGAATTAAAAATCCTTCATCATGAAATGTTTCGTACGGTATCGATTTTCTTCCGCCGTTTTGCATCTTCTTCCAATATGATAATAATATTTCTGATTTCATAAAATATGTCTCATCAAGAGAAGCGAATCTGATGATTGAAAAACAAATCCCGCCATGAGCTAGGACAGATTCCATATGGTAAAACTGATGCTCATGGATGTTGGCCAATGGAAACAACGTTTTATTTTTCGTTTCTTTTGCCTCGAAATCGATATGTTTTCCTTTGTAAATGCCATTGTAGTCGGTCGTTGATTTCGATTGGAAATATCCTTCTGTAATGACCGCGGCGCTTCTTTTCGGGTAATGGACTTTCACGATTTGAATCGGCGTCGGCTTTTTATGGATGATCGCTTTATTGGATTTCAAGTAAAAATCATTTGTAGCATTAATATCTTCTTCCAATGTCATTCCGCGGTTGCTGTATGTATTTCTAATGGCCGTTTTGTTTGTTTGATTCACTTTCGTCCGGCGTTTTATCCCGCTTGGATAGTTCACACTAAATTCCCTCCTGCAACTATATGATAATGTCCACATATCCTATTATACCTGATTTGATGCAATTAGAAACGTAAATAGAACAACAGTGCCGTTACAATTTGTTTAAATATTAATGACCGATGAGAAACCTGCAAAATCGTATATATTATCTTTATTTGCAACATCTTCGCTAGTTTTGTCGTCCGTGCAGGACTTTGTTTCCGATAGAAGAATACTAGTGTAACGAAAAAAAATTAATAGGGGAGGCTATAATGAGATGGCAGTGCTGCAGCTAAAACCTAAGATCGGGGAAGAGGCAATCAGATCGAATGATGAAATTGAAATGGCGTTGAACGATTTGATGGTCCAGTTTAGACAAATGGATAAGAAGTATGGTTTAATGGTAAGGAAGGAAATAAATGAGATGTACCTTCAAAATGTCGATTTGATTTCAGATTCAGCAGCATTTTTGGACAGTCAGAACAATCATGATAGACTTAGACTATCATGATCAAATAGCGCAATGGGGAATGTACCAATGTCGGACCTTTATGCAATCACAAAAGAATTGAGCAATCATTTGGATGAATTGAAACTGAAATTCGAGCAGAATGAAAAGCCTGCAACAAATAAAGAATTTTTTCTGCAAATGAAAAAAGAGACAAACCCTATTTTCAATCTGTTGGAATACTGGGAAAAAACGGCTTTTCATTTTGTGCAAAATGAAAGCAGCCTATTGGGCAAAGAGCAAATTGCAGCTACGAAAGAAAATATGGAGTCGTTAATATTGCACAGCTATTATATCGATGTCAGAAAAAGAAGATATTTCGATATGTATCGATCATGCCATTATATTTTCAATCAATTGTTGAGGGAGCTAACATGAAGCATAAACTTATCGAAGAAGCGAGAAAAGCCCGAGATAAAGCATATGTGCCGTATTCGGAATTCAAAGTGGGCGCGGCGCTTATTGCCGAATCGGGCAATATGTATACCGGATGCAATATTGAGAATGCATCCTATTCTCTGACATGCTGCGCTGAAAGGACAGCGATATTCAATGCTATCTCACAAGGGGAGAAAGAACTGATTGAAATGGCTGTCATCGCCGACAGCAAAGGCCCCGTGAGCCCGTGTGGCGCTTGCCGTCAAGTGATTTTAGAATTTTTTCCGAAAGATGCCAAAATCTATTTATCAAATATGGAAGGCAATATAAAAGAAACGACCGCGGAAAATTTATTGCCATTTTCCTTTTCTTTAGAGGAGAAACGTTCATAATAGCAAGATATGAAGAAGGCTTTGTTTAAAGCTTTCTTTTTTAATGGTATAATAACGGAAAGACCATCGCATAATTTTATATTTTATTAATAAACTGAGAATAGACGAGCAATTTTTAAAGACAACAAAATGGCGGATAGATAAATTTAGCTGAGGTGATCTTATGACAATAAACAGAGTGCAATTGACGGCAAACGATATATTGGAAAAAGAGTTCAAAAAATCATTGCGCGGCTATAGCGAAGAAGATGTAGATGAATTTTTAGATATCATCATCCAAGATTATGAAGCATTCAATCAGGAAATCGACAGGCTCAAGCAAGAGAATGAAAGGTTCAAAAAGAGCGCAGAACAACCGGCTGCAAGAAAACAACAAACCGCTGCTGCACCGCAAGTGAACTATGACATTTTGAAACGGCTATCGAACTTGGAAAAAGCTGTTTTCAGCCAAAAAGCGAATGAAAAGGAAGGCTAAAAATTTCCTCTATATTGATTCTTGTTTTTGTGGTATAATGGGTTATGGGTACTCATGCAATCGCTGCACAATGACTGTGTAGAGGAAAGTCCATGCTCGCACAGGCTGAAATGCTTGTAGTGTTCATGCTTGACGAATTCATAAGTCAAGGTGGCCTGAACTTGTCAGGTTAACGGCAGGATTTTATTCCTAAGTCCGATTGGATATGGAATAAGCCTTTAAAGTGCCACAGAGACGAGTCAGGATGGAAACATTCTGAAATGGAACGGGTAAACCCCATGAGCGAGCAACCCAAACGATGGTAGGGGCACCCTCCGAGTAGAAATTTGAAACGAAAAGAGGGACAAGGCATTCGTCTTGTAGATAAATGATTGCAACCGGAGTACGAGGCTGACCACCGATAGCAGTACGATGGGACAGAACATGGCTTATCGAGTATCCATACGAGGTCCACTTATTTTAAAACCTACAGCGAGTAGGTTTTTTATTTTTCACTTCTAAATATTTGTTCGGAACCAAATAATTTTTTATAATAAAAACACGGAAATTTCCGTTATTTGCAACACTTCGTTTATACATATAGAAATCAAAAACCTTTTAAAGAAAGGAATAAACAATGACACAACAAATTACATTGATTGCAACGAGCGCAATGGGGCTGGAATCCATCGTAGCCAATGAAGTGAGGAATCTTGGCTACAATCCGCAAGTCGAAAACGGCAAAATTATGTTTGAAGCGCCGGTTTCCGCCATCCCTCGCTGCAATTTATGGTTAAGAACCGCCGATCGACTGAAATTGGTTGTCGGCAAATTTAAAGCCGAAACATTCGATGAATTATTCGAGGCGACCAAAGCATTGCAATGGGAACGATTCATCCCGGAAGATGGCGCTTTTCCAGTATCGGGAAAATCGCATAAATCAAAATTGTTCAGCGTATCGGATTGCCAGGCAATCGTCAAAAAAGCAATCGTGGACCGGCTCAAATTAAAACATGGCATAGCGGGAAGATTGCCGGAGAACGGGGCGCTTTACAAGGTTGAAGTGGCGCTCTTGAAAGATGTCGCTACATTGACCATCGACACTTCTGGAACAGGCTTGCATAAACGAGGATACCGAGTGGCTCAAGGCGAAGCTCCTTTTAAAGAAACATTGGCGGCTGCACTTGTTCTCTTGACGAATTGGAAGCCGGACGATTTGCTCATTGACCCTTTTTGCGGGTCCGGAACCATTCCGATTGAGGCGGCGCTCATTGGACAAAATATTGCACCGGGCTTCAACCGAGAGTTCGTTTCGGAAAAATGGAATTTCATCAGCAGCAAATTATGGGAAGAAGCTTTGGAAGAAGCGGAAGATTTGGCGAATTATGAGCAGCCATTGAGAATAATCGGATCGGACATCAATCACCAGATGATTGAAATAAGCGAAGGAAATGCGATTGAAGCGGGTCTAGGCGAGTTGATCGAGTGGAAGCAAATGCAGCTCAAAGACTTGGCAATAAAAGAGGAGGGGGGCTATTTGATTGGCAATCCGCCTTATGGCGAGCGGATTGAAGATGAAGCATATGTTGTCCATCTTTATGAAACGCTCGGCAGCATCATGAGGAAAAATGAAACGTGGAGCGTTTATATATTGACGTCATATAAACAGTTTGAAAAGGCTTTCGGCAAAACAGCGACAAAAAGAAGAAAACTATTCAATGGATTTATCGAGACAACTTACTATCAATACTATGGCAAAAGAAAATACTGAACGATGAATAAAATAAAAAAACAGAAGGGATACAAGTTTTGTCAATCCCTTCTGGTCGTTTAGTCAATAGTTCTCATGATTCGATTATACGCTCTTTCCCGATCGAAGTCTTCTCCCATCGTAAACTGTTCAAGCAAATTATCATTTTCGTCCATAAAGTACGTGTAAGTAGAATGGATAATTTCTCCAGATCCTGGATCGCGATACAAGAAACCTAGCGCATCGGCAATCTTTTTCGTATCTTCTTCACTTCCTGTCAAGAAAATCCATCCATCGTCCGGCGATTCCACTTCAAAGCGACCAGCATACTCGCGAATGACTTCTTGGTCATCCCGTTCAGGATCGATGGTGATAGTGATGAATTCAATTTCATCTCCAAACACGCCTTCTTCTTCGAGCTGATTTTTCAATTTTGACATTTCTAGCGTCGTTACCGGACAAACATCAGGGCATTGCGTATACATAAATTCAATCAATCGAGCACGTTTTGGCCTTTCTCCGAAATCATACTCTTCCCCAAAAGCCGTCTCCATCACCACATCATCAGGCAACTCGGCAGCGCCAGGGCGGTACACTTCTAAATAATAGACACCTGCGGCTATCCCTATGATAAGAATGCTAATGAATCCAATATAAATTTTTTTCATTTGACAAAACCTCCAAACAGTAAAAGAGGGGAGAACCCCCTCTCTTTTTTACCAGAGTTTATATCCTTTTGCTCCCGGAGGGGCACTTTGAATGATATCGATGAGCGGAATCGTGTAAGCGAACAATACTAGGGCTAACGTGATTCCAATCCATAATGGCCAGTTTTCAAACACTTTAGGCGTTTTTTCAGCTTTGTCGCTGACGACAGCAATAGGGAACTCTTCCTTGCCTTTAGGAGCGAAGAAAGCCAAATTGATGAAGATGACGATCATGACAATCATGCCAAGGAATAAAATAGATCCTCCGATTGCCTGAGCGATTTGGTAACCTCCCCAAGCTGCCGTATCAGCGTTCCCCGCATATTCTGAATAAGCGGAACGGCGCGGTCCGCCAAGCAAACCTTGCCAGTGCATCGCGCCGGACATAATCGTCATTCCGATTGCCCAAAGAGCGGTTTGCACAATTCCCCATTTGTTCATCGTCTTCGTGAATTTTCTTCCCGTAATAGACGGAACGAGCCAATAAGCAATTCCGAAGAATGTCAACATGACAGACGTTGCGACTGTCAAATGGAAGTGTCCGGTAACCCACATCGTGTTATGGACAACTTGGTTCATTTGGTTCGATGCGTTGATGATTCCGCCGGCACCGCCTGGAATGAAGAATAGCATCCCGACGAATGGTGCAAGGAAACGCGCATCTTTCCATGGCATTTTTTTGATCCATCCAAATAATCCTTTTGCTCCAAGTTCCCGACCTCTTGCTTCAAATGTCGCAAACATGGAAAAGGCAGTCATCATGGAAGGTATTACAACGACCATCGTCAAGACGACTTGAAGGTACTTCCAGAACGGATCGATTCCAGGTTCAGTCAACTGGTGGTGGAATCCAACTGGGATAGAAAAGAACAACAGTAAAAGAAATGTGAATCTAGCTAAAGAATCTGAGAATATTTTTCCACCGATAATTTTTGGCATGATAGCATACCACATCATGTAAGCTGGCAGCAGCCAGAAATAGACGAGCGGGTGGCCGAAATACCAGAACAATGTACGGCTAAGCAGCACATCTATCGTTTCGACCCAGCCGAGCGCCCAAGGAATCATTTGGAAAACGACGGTGAACGCTACTCCGAGCGATGCTATTTGCCACATGAGCATAGTGACAACGCCCATAAAGCTAAGCAGCGGCGTTCTTTCGCCAGGGTTTTCTTTTTTGAAACGTGCATGTCGCTTGAATATGACGAATCCGTCAAACCATGTTCCGATAATGACAAGCGCCATTCCAATATAGAAGACGACATGCGCCTGCAACGGTGCATAAAACGTAAATAATACAGATGCTTCATTCAATAAAATCATTGTTGCAGCGGCAATGGTCCCGGTTAACATCACCCAGAAACCAATCCACGCAATCGTTCTTTCCGTGTTATTGAATCCGCCGGTAGTTTTGCTTTGGGATGCAAGCATAAAACCTAAAATGAAAAAAGTAGTCAATACGAGACCTAGTATTACACCATGCACAGTCAAAATCTGATAATAGCTAAGCCAAGAAGGCAATGTAAATTTGCCTGAACGTTCTAACACTTGCAAGAGGCCCATCGATGCACCAATAAATAATGAAGCAAATGCAACATACATATGGGCCATGATCAGCTTTGAATCTTTATTTGATAAACTTTTTAAAGATTTCATTATTCCACCACCTCAATCGTTGCGGCCATCAAGTGGTGTCCGACACCACAGTACTCATTGCATACGAGAGTATATGTGCCAGCGTTTTTGAACGTATTCGTATATGTGCTGATATAACCTGGTTCCAACATCATATTGACGTTAGTGCCAGCAATCTCAAAACCGTGAATGACATCGGTTGTAGTAGAAGAAATATGAACTGTTGCACCTTTTGGGATTTGAACGACTTTATCATCCGTTCCTACATCATAATCGAATGCAGATGCAACGATGGTCAATTGATACTCATTATCTCCCACTTGTGTAAGACCAGGCTCTTCGAACAGAGTATGTTCTCTCACTTTCTCTGGATCCAATGTGACAGCGCAGCTAGGCGGTTGATTGCCCATATAGAATGCACTGACTCCCACTACAATCAGGAAAAATAAAAGAGTGGCCGATCCGACATATAACCAAACTTTTTCATACTTATGCATATTCATATGCTTTCGTCCTTTCTGTCACCAATAATTAACGAGTGATGAATAGATACCAAACACCTAGCCAAGATGTTAAAATTACTAAACCTACTATGAGCACTGATACGAGCGAACCTTTCAAATCAAACTCTTCATGCTCCTGCTCAGTCGCTTTTTGTTCTTGAGCTGGCTTGGCCATGCTTATCTCTCCTTCCTTGATAATTGATTTCATTAAAATTTTTATGGACTTGGATAAAGCGATTCTATTTGAATAATAGTTTGTCGCCCTATATTTATCATACATAAAAATAACGCCTTAAAAAGCTGATACGACAACGTTTCACAATTTATTCAAGAAACAAAATGCGCTTAATTCCCATCGGTTTTCCAAACCTCTCCGTTAGAAAAGTATGTGAATTTAATGTGTCTGGATTGTGGATAAAACGTTACGTTATCCATAAACTAATCAAAAAAATGCAAAACGAAAAAGGTGAAATGGATTATGGTTTACGTCGGATCGATTGGTTTAAGCATTCCGCCTTATCATCTAGGGCAAGAAGAAATCAAACATTTAATGAAAAGCATCTTCAAGTCGAGGAAAATGGACAGGCTACTGCCAGTTTTCGATAATGCCAAGGTCAACCGACGACAATTTGTCGTCGATAAACAATGGATTGAAAATGTCCATTCTTTTTCCGAAGCAAATGAGCGATATTTTTCTTATGCAAAAGACTTATCTATAGAAGCCATCGATCAATGTCTTGCCAATAGCACCCACTTGAATGGTTCCATGCCATATGAGGCAATCGACATGGTCATGTTTATATCGAGCACAGGCATCGCCACACCTTCTGTAGATGTTCATTTACTGAACGAACGGCCTTTCAGAGAAGATATCGTCCGAATGCCTTTATGGGGGCTAGGATGCGCTGGAGGAGCGATGGGACTTGCTAGAGCAACAGATTGGCTAAAACATCATAAAGATAAAACGGCGCTCGTTATTTGCTGCGAACTATGCAGCCTTACGTTTCAAAAAGAAGATGAATCGACGAGCAATATCGTCGGAACTGCCTTATTCGGAGATGGAGTGGCAGCAACGTTGATGATTGGCGAACATTCTCCATACCGCAACTTGCTGCAAAAAAATAAATTGAAAATCAATGACTCTTGTTCGTATACAAAAAAGAACAGCACAAACGTAATGGGATGGGATGTCACGAAGAATGGATTGGAAGTCATCTTTTCAAAGAAGATTCCGAGACTGGTCAGCACGCTATGGAAAAAACATGTGGCAGATTTTTTGCATGAGAAAGGGACATCCGCCAATCATTTATCGGCTATTATCGCACATCCAGGCGGAAGAAAGGTATTGGAAGAGATGGAAAAAGCTTTTTCTATCGATGAAAAAATGTTGAAGCATTCTTACGGCGTTTTGAAAGATCATGGGAATATGTCATCTGCAACAGTCATTTATGTATTGAAGAGATGGCTTGAAGAATCAATCGGAAAATCTTTTTCAGGAAAACAGGGAATACTAAGTGCACTTGGACCTGGATTCAGTTCCGAATTACTATTAATGGAGTGGATTGAATCATGATCATTTTTTATATCATCGTTTTCTTCATCATTGCGCAACGATTGTTTGAACTTTACATCGCAAATAAAAATGAACAATGGATGAGAGCGAGGGGCGGTTTTGAAATTGGAAGCGAACACTATAAATTGTTTATTCTGCTCCACGTTTCCTTTTTCATTTCTTTGCTTATCGAAACCCATTCCAAATATGCAATCGGCGAAATCAGCTTCAATTTTTACTTTTTCCTTGTTTTTTTGCACGCACAAATAGGAAGAATGTGGTGCATTGTTTCCCTTGGAAGGTTTTGGAATACAAAAATCATTGTGCTCCCTAAAGTGATCCATATTAAAAAAGGGCCTTATAAATATATAAAGCATCCTAATTACGTCATTGTATTTATTGAATTGTTGGTCATACCGTCTATGTTCGGCGCATATTGGACAGCGATAATTTTTCCGATTTTGCACTTGGCGCTTTTGTCCGTCAGAATTCCGAGCGAGGAAAGAGCATTGGGGAGAAGAACGCAATAATAGAAGTTAAAAATTAATGGAGGCAGCCGAATTTGGCTGCCTCCTTGTTTTATATGTTAGTTTTTAGTTACGTTAGCTGCTTGCGGGCCACGTTCGCCTTCCACAATTTCAAATGTCACTTCTTGGCCTTCTTCAAGTGATTTAAAACCTTCTTCTTGGATTGCGGAATAATGGACGAATACATCGTCTCCTTCTTCCAACTGAATAAAGCCGTATCCTTTTTCTGCGTTAAACCATTTTACTACTCCATTTTGCATGTAACTAATCCTCCTAAATTCTTTCACGAAAACCGTGTTAATACAAAGAAAGTAGTGAAAATTAAAAAAGTAGCTTCACGTAGAAGGTGGGATCACTCTCGTACCTTCTGCAGAAGCTACTTTTCCTAATGATTCCATCATCTTCTTTGCTTGTTTCCAATATATCTTGTTTTTGTGCGGTAGTCAAGCGCAACCGTCTATAATAAACACTTTTTTGGGATGTTTTATTGGATTCTTTTTGCTCCTAGATAACGAGGCGACCAATAAGTGTCATTTACATTGCTTATTTGGACCCCGGAGCTTGATCCTGCATGGATAAAATCGCCATTTCCAATATATATGCCCATATGCGACGGACCGGGCTGATACGTTTCAAAAAATACAAGATCTCCGATGGACGGGGAGTCGACAGATGAAGCAAAATTCCATATTTCATTGACCGTTCTTGGAATCGTCAAGTTTTCTTGTTCGTATACAAACTGGATAAAGCCGCTGCAGTCGAACCCGTTCGGGGAAGTGCCTCCCCATACGTAAGGAGTGCCGATATACATTTTTGCCGTCTCAATGACGCTATGATTGCTTTTTTCTACATGCACTTTGACGCTTTCGTCAGCTTCCGCTTCTTCATTTTCTTCACTACCCGTCGAATGTGCGGTTTCGACCTCTTTTTCCATAGGTAGATCCTCTGCAAGTTGATTCTCGCTAGAATCGGTTTCTAGAGGCAATGGATCTGCCAATCCCGACTGGATGACTTGATTGATTGCTTCTGCTGTCAGAGGCCCATACTTCCCGTCAATGGACCCTTTATAGTATCCATGATAAAATAAAGTTTCTTGGACTATTTTGACATCATCATGGGGCGATTCATAATGAATCGAATGCATCAAATCAGCAATATCGTCGATTTCAGATTTTTTTTCGGCAAATATCAACGCTTCCATTGTTCCTTGATCGGCGGTGCCAGTGACCGTAATATCATTTGACGATTGGAATCCTTTTACGGCATGTTCTGTAAGCAAACCATAAACGCCATCGATGCCATCTTCATAATGGCCCAATCTGGTCAATTTATATTGCAAATTGCGGACGATCTCACTATGTTCACCATACGCCAAACTTTCTGCTTGTGCCAACAACTTATCTTGCAACAGAGGTTGAGCATCGACGAAAAAAGCAATGGGTTGTGTAATCGCATATCCACAAACAATTGAGTTCGACATCACTTTTTCAATTGTTTTCGTTCGCATACAAACTGCCCCTTTCAGGAATCTTGCTTTATGATTAATTCATATGAAAATAATGGCCATTCATACTTTAAAATTATGTAACAAAAATTACATATTATGTTACAATGAACCTTTATGATGCTTTATTTGAAATATTTTTTATGAAGAGGAGAAAAACCTATGAAAAATGAACAAGCCTATTTGCAACTGCTGCAAGAAATCCTTGCATCAGGCACAGAAAAAGATGATCGCACCAATACAGGCACATTGTCCTGTTTCGGAAAACAAATCAGGTTCAATCTTCAAGACGGATTTCCTCTTTTGACGACGAAACATGTTCCGTTTCGCTTAGTTGCGAGCGAATTACTATGGTTTTTAAGAGGGGATACAAATATTCGCTATTTATTGGAGCATAATAATAACATTTGGAATGAATGGGCATTCAAGAATTGGGTCGAAAGCGATGCATATCATGGACCGGACATGGATGATTTCGGGAATCGAAGCCAGACTGATGGAACGTTCAAAAAAGAATATGAGAAGCAAATGAAAATTTTCAAAGAGAAAATCTTGGCAGATGATGCGTTTGCAAAAAAATATGGCGATTTAGGATTCGTCTACGGGAAACAATGGCGCCATTGGAAAACAGGTTCGAACGAAACAATCGATCAAATCGCAGAGGTCATTTCTTCCATCAAAACTAATCCAAATTCGAGAAGGCATATTGTTTCGGCATGGAATCCAGAAGATATTCCGCATATGGCGCTGCCGCCATGCCATACATTATTCCAATTTTACGTCGATGAAGGAAAGCTCTCCTGTCAACTGTATCAAAGAAGTGCGGATGTATTTTTGGGAGTGCCGTTCAATATCGCAAGCTACGCCTTGCTTACCCATTTGATTGCGGATGAGTGCCAGCTTGAACCAGGAGAGTTCATTCATACTTTTGGCGATGTCCATATTTACAGCAATCATATCGATCAAGTGAAATTGCAATTAAGTCGAGATGTGAAGGAAATGCCTTCATTCAAAATAAAAAATAAAAAAGATTCAATTTTCGATTATGAGCTGGATGACTTCGAAATTGCCGGATATGAGCCTCATCCGGCAATAAAAGCACCGGTTGCAGTGTAAAGGAGAAGAACAATGATTTCATTCATAGTCGCGATGGATAAAAACAATGTCATCGGGCATAAAAATAAAATGCCTTGGCATTTGCCGAACGATTTGCGTTTTTTCAAAGAAAAAACGACAGGGCATACGATTGCAATGGGAAGAAAAACATTCGAGTCAATCGGAAGGGTATTGCCGAAAAGAAAGCATATTGTCATCACATCAAGAAGCGATATAAAATTGCCGGAGGAAGTGGAAGCAGCAAAAGACATACAGGAAATCGTGGCGCTTGACCGCGCGAACAGGGAGGATGAATTGTTCGTCATTGGCGGAGGGATTATATTTGAACAGATGCTGCCATATGCAGATCGATTATATGTGACAGTGATCGATGAATCATTCGACGGAGATGTTTTCTTTCCGGAAATATCGCCAAACGATTGGGTAGAGGTATCGAGGGAGAAAGGGATCAAAAACGAAGCGAATCCATATGATTATTATTTTCTCGAGTATATTCGAAAAAACTGATTTGTTGTGTAATCTAACTTGTTCGATTATAATAAACTTTGAACAATTCATGTATTTTTAAAGCAAACTATTTATTACCGCGCGTTTTCAGCTATAATTAAAATTGACAAGAAGAAAGACGAGACGTTTCGGACTACTACGATTTGAATGAGGTGAATTTAGAATGGCACAAATAGGCATCCCTAGTCTTATTCTTATATTGGTTGTTGCGTTATTGATTTTCGGCCCTTCGAAACTTCCTGAAATCGGGAAAGCAGCAGGAAGTTCATTAAGAGAATTCAAAAATGCCACCAAAGGAATGATTGGTGACGAAGAATCCGAGAAAGAAAGCAAA
>Ga0079226_10000479_pt1 | contig 27963 bp, 27 predicted proteins | sample Poulit2014_FD_76345 | JGI IMG/M metagenome (GOLD analysis project Ga0079226, IMG submission 76345) | Agricultural soil microbial communities from Georgia to study Nitrogen management - Poultry litter 2014 | ecosystem: Environmental > Terrestrial > Soil > Agricultural land | place: USA: Georgia...
AACGGGTTCCGAATTCCGGTACACCCAATGTTCCAGTTTTACAGTTAATTTGTTCCTCTGTTACCCCTAAAGGTTCAGTACTAGAGAAGATTTTCATAACTTCCTCATCATCTATAGGAATATCTTTCGGATCTTTACCACTTAGATCTTGAAGCATCCTAATGACAGTAGGATCATCATGACCAAGTATATCTAACTTTAGGAGGTTATCTTCGATGGAATGGAAGTCAAAATGTGTTGTTCTCCACTCGCTTTTTTTATCATTTGCTGGATACTGTATCGGTGTAAAATCATAAATTTCTTTATCATCTGGTACAACAATAATACCTCCTGGATGTTGACCAGTTGTTCGCTTTACACCCGCACATCCTTGAACAAGACGCTCCACTTCAGCATTTTTAAAGATTAGATCATTGTCTGAAGCATATCCTTTAACATAACCGAATGCTGTTTTTTCTGCAATCGTTCCAATTGTACCAGCACGATACACGTAATCTTCGCCAAATAATTCTTTAGTGTAATTATGTGCTACTGGCTGATATTCTCCCGAGAAGTTTAAATCAATATCTGGAACCTTATCACCCTTAAAGCCAAGGAATGTTTCAAACGGAATATCTTGTCCATCTTTTGTTAAAGATTCACCGCACTCTGGACATTGTTTATCAGGTAAATCAAAACCACTTCCAACAGAACCATCTGTGATAAATTCATTAAAATGACAATTCATACATACATAATGTGGTGGCAATGGGTTGACTTCAGTAATTTCTGTCATTGTAGCTACTAAAGAGGAGCCAACAGAACCACGCGAACCAACTAAATATCCATCATCTAAAGACTTTTTAACTAGTTTATGTGATATTAAGTAAATCACTGCAAAACCATTATCAATAATACTAGCCAATTCTTTTTCTAATCGATCAACAACGATTTTCGGTACAGGATCACCATAAATAAACTTCGCTCTATTATAACAAAGATCACGCATTTCCTGATCTGCACCTTCAATGGTTGGTGTAAACAGACCATCTTTTACAGGTGAAATATCCTCTATCTCATCAGCTATAGCTTGTGATTGGTGTACTACAATCTCTCTGGCAGTTTCTTCACCTAAAAAGTGGAAACACTGAAGCATTTCATCAGTTGTTCTAAAAGGTGTATCAGGAAGTGTCACTCGGTTTAATGGATTTCCGGCTTGAGAAGCAATCAATATTTTACGATATAATTTTTCGTGATTATCAATATAATGGAGATTACCAGTAGCAACAATCTTTTTATCAAGGCGGTTTGCCATATCAACTAATTTTGTAATTATATCTAGTATTTGAGCTTCATTTTGTACAAGCTCTTTTTCAATAAGATGGGTGTAATTAGCCGGTGGCTGCACTTCAATATAATCATAAAATTCCGCAACTTCTTCTGCCTCTTCAGCCGATTTTTGCATCATTGTTTCAAATACTTCCCCTTCATCACAAGCTGATCCTACTAAAATACCATTACGATATTTTTGAATCAAAGAACGAGGAATTCGAGGAACACGATAAAAATAATTCACATGAGCATATGACACTAATTTATAAAGATTCTTTAATCCTGTTTCATTTTTAGCAAGTAAAATACAGTGATGCGGACGTGAGCGTTGATAAGCATTTCCACCACCCATATGATTGTTCAGCTCATTATGATTTATTATTTCTTTTTCCAGTAATTTTTGAACCATTTTCCAAAATAAGTAACCCGTTGCTTCAGCATCATATATCGCACGGTGGTGTTGAGATAACTCGACATCAAGATGTTTACATAATGTGTTTAAACGGTGGTTCTTTAGTTCTGGAAATAAAAATCTGGCAAGTTCCAATGTATCAATGATAGGGTCTTTTATTTTATCAATATTTATTTTTTTGTATCCCTGATTTAAAAAGCCAATATCAAAACTTGCATTATGAGCTACTAGAACCGTGTCTTTGGACCATTCATAAAAGTCTTTTAAAACCTCATCTATTTGAGGCGCATCTTTTACCATATCATCCGTTATTCCTGTCAATTCGGTAATCGTATCAGAAATAGGTTGATTAGGGTTAGCAAATGATTCAAAACGATCAACAATTTCTCCTTGATGAATTTTAACACCAGCAAGCTCGATAATTGTATCATAAACAGCGGAAAGACCGGTTGTTTCTACGTCAAATACAACATAAGTTCCTGTTTCTAAATCAACATTTTCCACATTATAGGCAATCGGTACTCCATCATCAACAATATTTGCCTCTACTCCATAAATAACTTTCATGTCATTTTTTACAGCAGCGTTATGTGCTTCAGGAAATCCTTGAACAGCAGCATGGTCTGTAATTGCTACTGCTTTATGTCCCCATTTAGCAGCCTGTTCAATTAATTGAGTTGGAGAAACTACGGCATCTAGCTGACTCATCGTTGTATGTGCATGTAATTCGACTCTTTTCGAATCTTCTGGAGCCTTATCTTCACGGGGTTGGACTTTTACTTCATGGATATCATTCGCCATCATTACTAATTCATTAGTATACATATCTGTTTGAATGCTTCCTCTTGCTTTAATCCAAACTCCTCTTTGTAATTGCTCAAATTTCTGAGCATCTTCATCTCCCTTGGAGAACATTTTTATTTGAAAAGAATCGGTATAATCTGTTGCATTGATTATAAGTAAACTTCTGCCTGAGCGCAGTTCTCTAATATCAATAGAGAAAACATAACCTTGTACAGTTACACGTCTTTCTTCTTCTTGAATTTCCTCCATCTGCATTGGCTCATCCTGTATTTTATAACCAATCATAAATGGTTTTAGTTCATTGTCAGCTTGTTTATCACGTTTTTCTTTATCGCGAATTGTTTGTAACACAATTTTCTGATCCTCTAATGCTTTTTGCTCTCTAAATTGCTCAAGGTTTAGTGATTCTGTATTTACTTCTATATCAAGAGAATATGTCGGTAACCCCACTTTTTTACAATAAACTTTAAATTTATCTTCTAAACGTCTTTTAAGTGCGCTTGCCTCTGCTTCATTTCTCGCAGTTAACATAATCTTATTATGATTGACCTTAGGAGTTTGATTATAAATGAGATCTTTATATGCAGGAGATAAATTAGAAATGGACTGTAAAAAATTACTCCAATAATCACAAACGATATTGGAATCACATTGTTGGTTATCTGCATAAATAGTTAATTCGATTGTAGCAATCTCTTTAAAAGCCTCTTGTAACTTGGAAAACAAAGTCTGATAAATCGTTAGAGGTAAAACATTTTTTACTTGTATATGAAAATGCCATTGTTTCTTTTTCTTAAATACTTCAAGCCGCATAAGCAGACTTTCCTTGAAATACGTATCTACAAATTCTTCAGGCATCTTTGCTTGTTCGAGCAATAAAGTCATTCTTTCCTGTTTTGTAATCTCCATCATTATTCCTCCTGATATAATGAGAAAATGTTAAAAAGCTTTTTCTGTAACAATCGAAAACCCTTGTCTACATAATGGACAAGGGTCATTTAAAGTTTAAAAATGATTTTTCCCCGTATAAATGAATTAGGAAGATCGAAGTAAAACCCTTATTTAATGAATTTTACTTTATAAAAATAGACGTTGGATATCATTCCAGGTTACTACAATCATCAGTAACATAAGTAATGCAAAACCAACAAAATGTACCAATCCTTCTTTTTGCGGATCGATTGGTTTTCCTCTTACAGCTTCAATTCCAACAAATAAGAGTCTTCCACCATCAAGAGCAGGTAATGGTACTAGATTTATAATACCAAGGTTAACACTTAACATGGCTGTCCACATCATAAAGTTAACAAATCCTGTTTTTACAACCTGGTCTGTTGCATCATAAATGCCAACTGGACCTGATAACATTTCGATGGAATATTGACCGGTAATGAGCTTCGCCAGATTTGTTAATACTAACTCTGTAATCTCATATGTTTGCGAAATTCCGTACGTAAATGATCGGAAAAATGATTTCTCAATCGCTTGTGTAACTCCAATTTGGCCGATAAATTCATCTTCCATTAATTCAATTTTTCGTGGGACAACTGTTAATGTTTCTGTTTCACCATCACGATTTACCGTCATATCCAATTCCGTCTCTGGATTATTTTCTATAAAATTTGTGAATTCTTTCCATGTAGAAACTTGATTCCCATTAACTTGAATAACTTCATCCCCATTTTGAAATCCTGCTTCAGCCGCTGGTGAATCCGACTGTACATGATCAATAAGAGCGTTTTTCACGGGAACTCCATGGATGAGTCCTATAATACAAAATAATACAAGCGCCAATATAAAGTTCATCATTGGTCCTGCAAATAATTGCATTCCACGCTGTCCAACACTTTTTGAAGAAAATTGACGATCAAAAGGAGCAATCTGTGTTTTCGTTTCATCCATAATGAAAAAAGCATTTCGGTCTACATCGAAATGAATCTTTTCATCATGCTCACCTACATCATAACCTTTTATAAATAAATCATGATCCAAGTCTACCGATTCCACTTCAATTACACGGGCATTGGGATGTTTTGATTTATTATTTACGATTATTTTATCGACTTTTCCTGTTTCATTAAATTCTAACCCAATATGATGTCCAGGCTTTAGCTCAATAATTTCTGGATCATCTCCAGCAACCCGTACATATCCACCAGCCGGAATCAATCGAATTGTATATAAAGTTTCATTCTTTGTAAAATCAAATACCTTTGGTCCAAAACCTATGGCAAATTCGCGTACCAACATTCCAGCACGTTTTGCGAAAATCAAGTGTCCCAATTCATGAATAAACACAAGCAGACCAAACATTAAAATAAACGCTATTACTGTCGTCAAAAGAGATGCACCTTCCTTTAATAGGTGTGTATTTTATCTTTTACATTTTAATAATTCACTAATTTAGTTTACCCTTTTTCTATCGTGTTCTTCAAGTCACATAACTGAATCATAATCGTTAGGATATAAAATGAATGAAATGCAGTAACGGAAAAACAAACATTAAACTATCAAAACGATCAAGTATACCACCATGTCCCGGCAATATATTTCCAGAATCTTTTACATCATAATGTCGTTTGAGTGCCGATTCCACCAAATCTCCAATTTGGCCGAATGCTGAAGCAATAATAGTAACACCAATAATCGTAATTAGGGAGTGGTCAAATGGTTGTACAAAATGGAATATCAAGCCAATAATAAGAGCAGCGATAATTCCCCCAAATGCTCCTTCTACTGTTTTATTAGGGCTAATTGTAGGCCATAGTTTCTTTTTCCCAAAGGAACGACCAAAAAAGTATGCTCCAGTATCTGTTGCCCATACGATAAAAAGAACATATAAAATAGATGCTAGTCCATCATCACTGTTTCGAGTTTCAAGAAAGTAAAAAAAGCCCATTCCTACATACAGCGTAGCCAATAGAAAAAAGCTAGCATCATCAAAAGTGAATTTGTTTTTTTTAAGGACGGTATAACATAGTAAAAGCAATACGGAAATTAATATTATTTCCGATTTATTAAATATAAGAAAAGAACTATTTATTTCTGAGGGTACAAGTAACAACCATAATAAAATTATAGCTAATATTGTCGGGAATATATAATTTGTATATCCGCGCATTCTTATTAATTCCCATAATCCTATGGAAGCCAGGAGATAAATAAATATCATGAAAGGCCAATTTCCATACAAAGTTAGAGGGATAAATAACAATAGTGCTATGATTGCTGTTATAATACGTTGCTTCATCTCTGATTCATCACCTTATAAACCTCCATACCGCCTTTTTCTTTTTTCATAGTCTTCAAGAGCTTGAATAAAAGTTTCTTCATTAAAATCAGGCCATAATATATCAGTAAACCAAAATTCGGTATAGGCCAATTGCCAAAGTAAGAAGTTACTTATCCTTCTTTCTCCACTTGTTCGAATTAAAAGGTCTGGATCAGATAACCCATTCGTATCAAGATAGGAAGAAACTATCTTTTCATCCAGTATATCGGGGGATAATTCCAAGCTCTGGATATCCGATACTATTTCTTTAATGGCTTTAACAATATCTCCCCTACCTCCATAGTTTATGGCAAAATTTAATAATAAGCCATCATTCTCCTTTGTCTGATTTTTAGCATGTGTAATAGCCCTTTTAGTATAATTTGGTAATCCTTCGACATTGCCTATTGTTTCAATTCGAACATTTTTCGCAATTAATTCTGGTAAATACTTCTGGAGAAATTGTTCTGGTAATTTCATTAGGAATTCTACTTCCTTCTTTGGACGTTTCCAATTTTCCGTTGAAAAAGTAAATAAAGTAAGAACTTCAATATTAAATTTAGTTGCAGTTCTCACTGTATTTTGGACAACATCTACCCCCTCTTTATGTCCAGCAATACGCGGGAGTCCTCTTTTTTTTGCCCATCTACCATTACCATCCATAATAATCGCGATATGTTTTGGAATATTATTGCTAAATGTTTTAGATCGTTTTTCTTTTTTCTTTATAAAAGGAAGTTTAAATGACATAATTTGTCCTCCGAACACTCGTTACTAAACACTATAGGTTACTTCCGAGTTCTATCTATAATTATTATGTAGTTTGAGTAAAGATATGTCTAATTATAAAGCAATAGTGAATTATTATTATAACATTAAAACACACATATAAAGAAACTTTTTTTAAAAAGTACAAAAGCCCCCTTAAACAAGAGGGCTGATGCATCTTATTTCAAATTATTATAAACATGAAATTTCAAAACCTTGTTTTCCTTTAATTATACTTCTAATATTTCTTCTTCTTTTTTCTTAGCTAGCTGATCTATTTCAGCTATGTATTTGTCTGTTTCTTTTTGAACAGAATCTTCGGATGAACGTAATTCATCCTCTGTTAGTTCGCCTTCTTTTTCAGCTTTCCTTAATAAATCATTTGCTTCACGGCGATGATTTCTAACTTGAACACGAGATTCTTCAGCATATTTCCCAACAATTTTCACTAATTCTTTACGGCGTTCCTCGGTTAAAGCCGGAATGTTAATGCGGATGACATTTCCATCATTCGATGGGGTTAATCCAAGGTCTGCTTTTTGAATTGCCTTTTCGATTTCACCAACTGCAGATTTATCAAAAGGAGTTATAACAAGTAGTCGTGCCTCAGGTGCAGAAACATTTGCTAATTGATTTAACGGAGTAGGTGCACCATAATAATCTACAAATATATTATCTAAAATATTTGGATTCGCACGGCCAGCCCTAACAGTTGCCAAGTTTTTTGAAAATGCTTGCTTCGCTTGAGACATTTTTTCCTTCATATCACTCATTATTGAATTTGTCATTTTATTTCCCCCTTATCAATGTTCCAATTGCTTGTCCTTGAACAACTTTCTTAATATTACCTTCCTCTGTAATGGAAAAGACGATTAACGGAATATCATTATCCATACATAAGGAAGATGCGGTAGAATCCATGACACCAAGACCTTCATTTAATAAATCCAAATAGGATAGTTGATCGTATTTTTCTGCTTGTTTGTTTACTTTCGGGTCATCTGAATATACCCCATCAACATTATTTTTAGCCATTAAGATAACATCTGCTTCAATTTCAGCTGCACGGAGCGCAGCGGTTGTATCCGTTGAAAAGTATGGATTTCCAGTACCAGCTGCGAAAATAACAACACGTTTCTTCTCAAGATGGCGGATTGCTTTTCTTCTAATATAAGGTTCAGCCACTTGGCGCATTTCAATCGAAGTTTGTACCCTTGTTGGTATACCTAAGGCTTCTAAGCTGTCTTGCAATGCAAGAGAATTCATTACTGTTGCAAGCATACCCATATAATCGGCTGAAGCTCGATCCATTCCCATTTCACTACCGACTTTTCCACGCCAAATATTTCCTCCACCTACAACAACAGCAACCTCGACATCTAATTCCGCCACATCTTTAACTTGTGTTGCTATAGACTGAATAACAGATGGCTCAATACCATAACCCTGCTTGCCACTTAAGGCTTCACCACTTAATTTCAGAACAATTCTTCGGTAACGTGCTGCTGTCATGATAACCTCCATTAAATACTTTATTGTATAGTTTTATTAACCTTTATGGAGAAATAGGGAACAATAATATGTCCCCTATTCCAAAATAACTTACAAATCCTCTATATTATAACATTTGAATGTTATTTTTTCATTTGGCTCATGACTTCATCAGCAAAGTTTTCTTCACGTTTTTCCATACCTTCGCCAACTTCATAACGTACGAAAGATTTTACTTTAGCACCCTTTTCAGACACAAAGTTTTCTACTGTTTGGTCTGGGTTTTTAACGAAGTCTTGCTCTAATAAGCAAATACCTTCAAAGAACTTACCTAAGCGCCCTTCCACCATTTTCTCAACAATTTTCTCTGGTTTACCTTCATTTAATGCTTGTGTTTTTAAAACTTCTCGTTCATGGTTAACTTCTTCCTCAGGCACATCTTCACGGGAAATGAAGCGTGGACTAACTGCTGCAACATGCATTGCTACGTCTTTTGCAACTTCCTCATCTTTTGTATCTTCAAGTAATACTAACGCACCAATTTGTCCACCCATATGCAGGTAAGATCCAAATGCATCATTATCTGTTTTAGTTAGTATTTCGAAACGACGAAGAGAAATCTTCTCACCAATTTTAGCAATAAATGTATTAATATATTCTTCTACAGTTTCTTCTTTATCTTTCATTTGTTGTTTTAATACAGACTCAACATCTTCTGGTTTTTCAGAAACGAGATGGGATGCAAGTTCTGTTAATAATTGTTTGAACTGATCGTTTTTGGTAACAAAGTCTGTTTCACAGTTCACTTCTAATAGAACTGCGGTATTGTTATCGATTTTGATGTATGTTAAACCTTCAGCAGCAATACGGTCTGCTTTTTTCTCAGCCGAAGCCATTCCTTTTTCACGCAAATAATCAATAGCTTTGTCCATATCACCGTCTGTTTCTTGTAATGCCTTCTTACAATCCATCATACCTACGCCTGTTTTTTCACGAAGTTCTTTTACCATTTTTGCTGTAATTGCCATTGTAATTCCTCCTCATAATGTTAAGTTTACGTATTTATTACTTTACATACATTCTTTAAAAAAGGTGATAAAAGGTTTATCCTCTTATCACCTGACCTTTAACCATTATGCCTCTTCTGTTTCAACTTCTTCAGTTTCTTTTACTTCTGTTTCGTCTTCAGCTGGTGCTTCTTCTAATTCTTCACCTTGTTTTACTTCTAGAATTGCATCAGCCATTTTTGAAGTAAGAAGTTTGACTGCTCTAATCGCATCGTCATTTGCTGGAATAACATAGTCAATTTCATCTGGATCACAGTTTGTATCGACCATTCCAATAATAGGAATATTTAACTTCCTTGCTTCTGCGATTGCAATACGTTCTTTACGTGGGTCAACCACGAATATTGCATCTGGAAGTTTTTTCATTTCTTTAATACCACCAAGGAACTTCTCTGAACGTTCCTTTTCTTTTAGTAATTCAACGACTTCTTTTTTCGGTAGCACGTCGAATGTTCCATCTTCTTCCATTTTTTCAATATCTTTTAAGCGGTTAATGCTTTTACGAATGGTTTTGAAGTTAGTAAGTGTACCACCTAACCAACGTTGATTCACATAGTACATTCCAGAACGAACCGCTTCATCACGAACAGAATCTTGTGCTTGTTTTTTCGTTCCGACAAAAAGAATGGAACCTCCGTCAGCTGCTAGGTCTTTTACAAAATTATAAGCTTCTTCGACCATTTTAACTGTTTTTTGTAAGTCAATAATATAAATGCCGTTTCTTTCAGTGAAAATGTATTTTTTCATTTTCGGGTTCCAACGGCGTGTTTGGTGTCCAAAATGCACACCAGCTTCAAGCAATTGCTTCATTGAAATAACTGCCATTATTTATTCCTCCTAATTGGTTTTTTATCCTCCGTCAACATCATTTTTGTAAGAAGACCAAAAATAAATTTGGCACCAGTCTTACAAATCAGCTTGACGTGTGTTTTAGTCATGTTCCAAATCCAGAAACATCTCTATTTACACCAGAAATAAATATACCATATCAAAAAGTATCTATCAAGTATTAATTCTTTTTTTATGAAACTTAATAATTAAATCGACTTCTGTTTTACCACAATTTAAGATTTGAGCTATTTCTGATGCATCTATATTTTGGTGATAAAGATGTAAAACCCTAGCTTCTATTGATGCCTCAACATGATCATCTATATCTGTTTCTATATTTAATGGAAATCCTTGTTGTTCCTGTACGTACTGAATATTATTTTGTTTTTCCAATGGGGCTATATTGTCTGTGTTCATTTCACCTACTGCAGAAGCATTATGATCAAGATTACTTTTTAATTGCTTGTTTTCTTTTTTAATTTCATCTAAGTAAAATTGTAAAAGCTCCATTACCTCATTGGGATTAGTAGATTCTATTTGCTTAACTTTTTTGTTTAAATGATAAATAATCCAGAAAGCTATTATATGTAAAATAAAACTTAAAAACAAAATTATTGCAATCAATATATCCCTTCTATCTACTGAAATCTGTATTTTTCCCAAATTAGGGAGCCTATGTCTTATAAACGATATATTTTAAAATCGCTCGTTAGTACTGACACCGATAGCAGTGACTTCTTTTCTTTAATCAGTCTCTTTGATGAACATTTCTTATTTCATACAATCTTTTCTAACGTTTTTCGTAATTTAAAAATGGCGGATTTATGGATTTGTGAAATTCTTGATGTTGTTAACTCCATTACGCTCCCTATTTCTGTTAATGTTAATTCATTGTAATAAAACAGACTTACAACCATTTGTTCATTTTCATTTAGTGTTTTCAAAGAACGGATTAGCTCCGCATTTAATTCAGATTTCATCACATGTTCATCAGGTAAAACAACTGTTTCGTCTTGTATTAAATAACCTATTCCTTCCTGATAATCTGATCCATTTGATTTTGGTTTTTCATCAATAGATAACATGTTGGAAAAAATGGTATCTTTAACAGAATCCTCTACTTCTTCCGGCGTCATATTTGCTTTATCAGCAATCTCCTCAGCTGTAGGAGCACGCTGTAACTCCTGTTCTAATCTTTCTGAAATATCAGCTACTTTTTTAGCTCTGTCACGCATCGCTCTCGATAACCAGTCTTCTTTTCTAAGTCCGTCAATTATTGCTCCGCGAATTCGGAAAGATGCATACGTATCAAATTTTAACTTTCTTTGAATTTCGAACTTTTTTATGGCATCAAACAATCCAATAAGTGCAAAGCTTTTTAATTCATCTTTGCTTACCGTTTTTGGAACATTACTTGCTACACGATCAACATGATAATGTACTAAATACATATAATGTTCAATCAAATCATTTGCTGCATTATCTTTTTTTGTGTTCAGCCATTTTTTCCATAACAAATCTTCTAGAGGAGAATGATTAGAAGCCAATGTTTTTCGCTCCTCTCTATCAATTATTTACACTGTCTATTTCCATTTATCCGGTAAATTTAAATATATTTTTCTCCTTTATTTATCGTTCGAATATGCAATAAACCAGTTTCTGGATTAAACTCTATCGTTCGACCACTATTTCCACCTAAATCAGAAGAAACAATCGGAATTTTATAAAATAGTAATGCTTTCTCTACAGCTTCTATGTTACGGGGACCAATTCGCATTGTGTCGGAATTTGAAGCGAACTGAAACATTTGTGCTCCACCAGCTAGTTTTGCTTCTAATGCATACTTTCTAGCACCATTATGAACCAAACGTTCTATTAAACAGGTAATAGCCGTATCTGCATATTTATATTTGTTTTTACTTGACTCTCTAGCCAACGACGAATCTGGAAGCATGATATGAGCAAGTCCAGCAATTTTTTTTGATAAGTCGTAAATAACCGCTCCGACGCATGAGCCAAGCCCAGATGTTCTTATCGTATTTGGCGCAATTGTGATATTTAAATCAGCAATTCCAACTTTTACAATCTCACTTGTTTTATTCATCTTTTTCTATTCCTAGCTCTTTAAATATTTTTGAAACTGATTCTAGTTCAGGCATGAAGAAAAACTGCCCATTAACACCATTTTCTGTTTCATCATCATTCATTTTTGTATCAATAATAATGGCATAGTCAGTTACTTGTGATAATTCAATCAGCCCTACTGTCAATAATGCTCCAGCCATATCAACACTGAAATAAGGTATGGAAGGATGTATATTTACATTTAAAAAGTCAGATAATGCTGTTAAGTAAGAGCCTGTTAAAATATTCCCAACCTCTCGTAACACGGAAGAAGATAGGTCATTTATTTCTTCACCATTAAAGAGATTTATTTGGGTAGGGACCATTTGATTTATGAGTTTTTCTGCTTCATCCTTAGATAAGATAAAATAGACTGTTCCCGATATATCCCCCTGAATTTGAAATAAAATTGCGACAATCATCTGGTCTGGACCACCAATGATATTCATTACCTCTTCGAAAGGAACAATTTTAACAGATGGTACTTGCATATCTACTCTTTTATTTATTAATTTCGACAATGAAGTGGCGGCATTACCTGCTCCGATATTACCTATTTCTTTTAACATATCTAGTTGAAAATTTGATAAATTAGTTATATTCATCGGAAATACTAACCTTTCACATTTTTTATCTCATTGACTTCTTCGACCGATAAAACACGATTTAAATCCAATAAAATTAATAAGCGATCATTCATTTTTGCTATACCTTCAATGTAATCAACATCAATTGTTCCTACAACTTCAGGGGCAGGCTCAATGATGTTTTCCGGTATATCAATGACATCATTAGCAGAATCAACAATTAATCCAACTTCCATATCATCAATGTGAATGATAATAATCCTTGTTTGATCTGTATATTCCACCTTTTCTATATCGAAACGATTCCTTAAATCGACAACTGGTGTTACAACTCCACGCAGATTAATAACTCCTTTTACAAAGGAAGCTGTCTGTGGAACCCTTGTAATAGGAAGCATCCTTTCGATTGCGCCTACTTGCTGTACAGAAACGGCAAATTCCTCATCTTTCAATTGAAATACGATTACCTTTCTGTTTGAAGTTGATTTATTTTCCATAATAAAGCCTCCTTTAGTTATTTGACTAATGCATTACTATCGATAATTAGAGCAACTTGTCCGTCTCCAAGAATTGTAGCACCAGAGATAGCAAATACATTTGTAAGGTAGTTCCCAAGTGATTTGAGAACCACTTCTTGTTGTCCAATAAAGGAATCAACTACAAGACCTGCTAATTTCTCACCTTTCTTCACAATAACAATTGATAGAAAATCATTATTAGTTTCTTTTGTTCCTGGGACAGAAAACAACTCCTTTAAAAAGACTAATGGAACAATATTCCCTCTATAATCAATCACTTTTTTATTCCTTGCGGATAAGACATCCTTTTTATGAATGATGGTTGTTTCAATAATCGAGGATAGTGGTAATGCATATTTTTCTTTTTCAATTTCAACGAGCATAATGGAAATAATTGATAAGGTTAAAGGCAACTGTATAGAAAAAGTAGTCCCTTCCCCATATTTTGAATCAATAGATATACTTCCTCCTAATGATTCAATTGTATTTTTTACAACATCTAAACCAACTCCACGACCTGAAATATCGGAAACCTCTTCAGCTGTAGAAAACCCGCTAGATAATATTAGTTCGTAGATTTCCTGATCAGTTAAATTTTCCGATTGGTGATCACTAACAATACCATTTTCAATCGCTTTCTTTAATACAGCATCCTTATTTATTCCTTTACCATTATCAGAAATTTCAATGAAGACATAATTTCCACTATGATAAGCTTCAAGTCGAATCGTTCCTTGTTCAGGTTTTCCAAGTGACCTTCTTACATCTGGAGTTTCTAAGCCATGATCGACTGCATTTCTTAGCAAATGAATTAATGGATCTCCTATTTCATCAATAACTGTACGATCTAGTTCCGTTTCAGCTCCAATAATATTAATATCCACTTTTTTATATAAATCACGTGATAAACTCCTAATCATACTTGGAAATCTACTAAATACTTGATCAACAGGGACCATTCGCATATTTAAAATTACATTTTGCAGGTCACTTGAAATTCGTGACATTCGTTCCACAGTTTGTTGTAATTCTTGATGATTAAGATCCATAGAAATTTGCTCCAAACGTCCTCGATCAACTACTAGTTCTTCAAATAGATTCATTAGAGCATCTAATCGATCAATATTCACACGAATTGTTTTAGTCGGAGTGCTATTACTTTTACTTTTCTTTGATGATTTATTTTTACTATTTTTCTGTTTTGAATCGTTTTTGGGTTTTTTTAAAGATACCTTTTCATTCTGGACTTTTTTCTCGCTTTTATATGATGTAATAGAAAAAGAATGAATAATAACTTGTTCAATTTCCGATACTTTCTCGATTTTTGCTTTAATTTCCTCTGTATCTTTTTTTGATATAAGAATAATTGTAAAAGATGCATCGAATTTTTCTTCTTCCAAATCACTCACTGGAGGCTCTGATTTAATTACTTCTCCCAATTCCTCCAATACATCAAAAACCATAAAGGCTCTAGCCCCTTTAAGTACACAATCTTTTCGTAAAACGACTGTAATCTCATAATTAAAATAGCCACTTTCGATAGATTCATTAAGGATTGATAACTCAAATTCATCCAGTTTTTTGATAGTTTGTAGTTCCTTATTACTATTCTCTAATTTTTCTAGAGAACTTTTGCTGGACTGAAAATCCTCGTTTTTTCCCATTTTTTCTAATAGCTCAACAATTGATGCAATATCTTTTATTCCATCTCCACCATTGGATATGTCTTCAACCATTTCATTTAGAGCATCGACTGCTTCAAATAAAACATCCACAATCTCGGCATTTATATCAATGGAATCATTTCTTATCGCATCAAAAACATTCTCCAGTTTATGAGTTAAGTCAGCTAAATCTTCATATCCCATTGTTGCGGACATACCTTTTAATGTATGTGCAGATCGAAAAATTTCTTCAATGATTTCCTCATCTGATGGATTTTTTTCGAGTTCTAATAACTGTTTGTATAAAACATCAAGATGTTCTGTACTTTCATCAATAAAAATGTCTAAATATTGAGTTGTATCCATTTTATATCTCCCCCGACTATTTTGTCAGATTACCAATTAGTTCTCCAATTTGTTTTAAGTGAATCACCGAATGAACCGTTCCTGTATGAATGGCGGCTTTTGGCATGCCATATATAACTGCGGATTCTTTTGATTCAGCAACAATCATTGTGCTAGGATCTTTTGCTTTCAATATTTCTAATCCCTTAGCTCCATCACTTCCCATACCTGTTAAAATAATTGCTACCTTGTTCACTTCCCTAATATTAGCTAAAGATTCAAATAATGTATCAACAGATGGTCTATGTCCGTTTCTATGCTCTTCATCTGTTAATTCAATGGCTAAACCGAACCCAGCAGCACGTACCTTCATATGTTTGTTACCTGGTGCAATATAAGCAGTATTATGTTTAATTATTTCACCATGTGTTGCTTCCTTAACATGAATATGTGTTACCCTTTTTAATCGTTCTGCCATAGACTTTGTAAATTTCTGAGGCATATGCTGAACAATTAAAATAGGAGGGATTGATATTTTCGGAAGATCTGATAAGACTCGCTGTAAAGCTCTAGGTCCTCCTGTAGAAGTTCCAATTGCAATCATTGTTTTAGCATATTTTCGAGTTTGTAAGGTCGGGAATAGATTGTTATTGTTATTCGCCCCATTGATCCCATTTAAACTAGCAGCTGCTAGTACTTTCATAATGATTTCTTGTTTTATTTTATCTAAATCAAGTGATATAGGCCCAGAAGGTTTCTTGATAAAGTCTACTGCACCGTTTGATATAGCCTCTGCTGTTTTACTCCTCCCTTGACCTGATGCACTAGATAACATGACAACTGGTAATGGTCGTGTTTGCATAATTTTCTTTAACGTTGTTATACCATCCATAATAGGCATTTCAACGTCAAGTGTAACAACGTCAGGTAGTAGCTGATTTATTTTTTGAAGTCCGTCTTCACCATTCCTAGCAGTACCAATAACCTTTATACGCTCATCACTTGATAATATTTCAGTAATCAATTTTCGCATATACGCTGAATCATCGATAACAAGAACCTGTGTAGGACTCATGAAAATTACCTCTTTCCTATAAAACCTCTTAGCTTTTGAATAAATGACAATGATACTTTCCCGTTATTGATTCTTTTACAAGATAAGTAATTATCAACCATTTCCATAACCGCCTTCGAAATGGGAGCCCTTTTATTCAATAAAACAAATGGCACTTGTCTAGTAACTGCTACCTGTACCCAATTATCATTTGGTAAATTACCTATTAAAGCTATTTCTTTTTTTAAAAACTTTTGGATAACCTGTTGAAATCGTCGTAAAGCCCGAATACCTGCTTTTCTTGTTTCAATTCGATTCATTACCACATATATCGGCATTGAAGGTTCATTATTTACAACATGCTTGATTATTCCATAACCATCCGTTACTGCTGTCGGTTCAGGAGTTGTGATTACAATACACTCATCAGAAGCTAAAATGAAAAACATACTATCTTCTGTAACACCAGCTCCCATATCGAAAATAATAAAATCATAGATTTCCATTAAACGTTGAAATTGTGTCAAAAAATGTTCTCTTTTTTCTTGATCTAATTCAAATATTTTTGTCAGACCGAATCCGCCTGAAATAAAATCAAGATTATTTGGCCCATGATGAATAATATCGGTCCATCCCAGATGTGTTTCAAACATATCAACAATTGATTTATTTGTAGATGTTCCTAGTAAAATCTCTATATTTCCCATCCCGATATCAAAATCAATTAATAAAACTTTTTTATGTTTATGTAATAATGATAGAGAAAAGTTTAACGCTATATTAGATTTGCCTACACCGCCTTTACCACTAATAAAAGATATTGTTTTTGCTGTTTGTTTTTTACCCATAGATGCTAATCTACGTCGTAGACCTTCTGCTTGATCATTCATTATGAAAATCTCCAATAATTAAATCTATTATTCTTTCAGGTGTTGGTTCCATTAAATCGTCTGGTACATCTTGACCATTCGTTATATAAGCAACACCTTTATTCATTGCTTTCATGATCGATAAAACACTTCCAAATTGTGTTGTTTCATCTAATTTAGTAAATACAATCTCTTTTATGGGTAACTGTTTAAACTGTTGTTGAATATCAAATAAATCTTTAGGTTTTGCTGTTAGTGATAATACGAGATAGGTCTCTGTATTTTCTTCTAGTTGAACTGTCTCTTTCATTTCTTTAATATATTTATCTTCTCGAAAATTTCTTCCTGCTGTATCTACCAGAATCAAATCATAACCAGAAAACTTATCAATTGCCTGTTTGTAATCTTCGTTGGAGTACGCAATTTCAACTGGTATATCTAAAATTTTGGCATATGTTTTTAATTGTTCAATTGCTGCAATACGGTATGTATCTGTAGTAATAAATGCAACATGTTTTTTATCTTCTAACATACTTTTAGCTGCTACCTTTGCTAATGTCGTCGTTTTCCCAACACCGGTAGGCCCAACAAAATGAACTATTTTTTTATCATACGTGATTCCTTCAAATGAGAAATCTCTTAATTTCATTCTTAATTCGTTCTTTGCATGTTCAAGCACTTTTTCAATGCTAGGAGTTATGTTATTTTCATTATGAAAAGTCATGGTATTTCCTATGATTTCTTCCACCAAAGATTCTTCCACTTCCTGTTCTAGCAGGTAGTCATGAATTATTTGATAAGAAGGTGGATAATTTTTATCCTTGTCCCCTACTTGTTGTTCTATTAATTTCTTTAAATAATTCAGTTCACTTAAAACCTTATTATTCGAATTTGATCCTTTATTAGATTCAATATGAGAAGGTTGTTTTTCTTCATTTTTTATAGTTTTATATTTTTTTGACTGAAATGGTTCTTCATCAAGGGCAGCAAATACTTCAATTTTTTGTTTTTTGAACAAACCGAAAAATCCACCATGCTTAATTTCTTTTGAGTTTAAAATGACAGCATCTGGACCTAAATCCTTTCGAATTAAGTTCATTGCTTCTGGCATTGTCCCTGCAATATATTTTTTTACTTTCATGCTACATTCACCACCCCTACACTTTGAACTTGTACATTTGGCTCAAGTTCATTATAAGATAGTACAACAACTTGAGGTAAAAAATGATCTAGCAACTGTTTCATGTACATTCGGATTGCTGGGGAACATATGAGTATCGCTGTTTCCTCCTGTAGACTAAGTTTTTCCACTTCTGTATGAATCGTCTTAACAATCGATTGTTGTGTTTCAGGATCTAATGCTAAATAATTTCCATGTTCTGTTTGCTGAATTCCTTCTGCAATTAACTTTTCAACCTTTCCAGAAACAGTAATCACTTTTATGGACATATCATCATGAACGTATTGATTTGTTATTTGTTTAGACAAAGCCTGTCTCACATATTCTCCTAAAAGCTCTGTATCATTTGTCATTTTTGAAAAGTCAGCCAGTGTTTCAAATATGATAGGTAAATTTCGAATAGAAATATTTTCTCTTAATAATTTACTAAGTACTTTTTGTACCTCACCAACTGAAAGTGGCTCTGGTGTAACTTCTTCTACTAAAATTGGATAGCTTTCCTGCAGATGATCGATAAGCTGCTTTGTCTCTTGTCGTCCTAATAATTCACCAGCATATTTCTTAATGACTTCCGTAATATGGGTAGAAATAACTGAAGGAGGATCAACGACAGTATAACCTGATAGTTCAGCTAGGTCTTTATTATCCTCTGTAATCCATTTTGCGGGTAATCCAAATGCAGGTTCCCTTGTTTCAATCCCTTCAATTTCATCATCTATTTCTGGTGTCATAGCTAAATAATGATCCAATAATAATTCACCTGTAGCTACTTCATTCCCTTTAATTTTTAAACGATATTCATTCGGATTTAATTGAATATTATCTCTGATTCTAACAACAGGAATAACGACTCCAAGCTCAATTGCCAGTTGTCTTCGTATCATTACAACCCGATCAAGTAAATCCCCACCCTGTTTTGAATCTACAAGTGGAATTAGTGCATAGCCAAATTCAAACTCAATTGGGTCTAGGTTCAGTAAATTAACTACATTTTCAGGAGACTTCATCGCTGATGCATCTGCTTCCTCCTCAACCACTTCTGGATCTGTAATGTCTTCCCCCTTTGTTTGTTTCAGCAACAAATATCCACTTAAAGCTAGGAGTCCCGCCAGAATTGTTGTTAAAAAGAAGTTAATCGGTGTTAAACCTAATAAAAATATGGTTCCAGCTGCTATAAATAATAACCTCGGATATTGTAATAATTGATCTGTTACATCATTTCCTAAATTTCCACCTTCAGAAGTTGAGATGCGTGTTACGACAATACCAGTTGCGGTTGATATAAGCAGTGCAGGTATCTGACTTACCAGACCATCTCCAACAGTAAGTCGCATAAACGTATCAATGGCTTCACCAAAGGATAATCCCATCTGTACCATCCCGATAATTAGACCAAAAATGATATTAATTAGAACTATAATAATTCCAGCTATTGCATCCCCTTTAACAAATTTACTTGCACCGTCCATTGAACCGTGAAAATCAGCTTCTTTTTCAACTTTTTCCCGACGTTCTTTTGCCTGCTGTTCATTAATTAATCCAGCATTTAAATCTGCATCGATACTCATTTGCTTTCCTGGCATTGCATCTAATGTAAAACGAGCTGCAACTTCTGAAACACGTTCCGACCCTTTAGTAATTACCAAAAATTGAATGATAACTAAAATAATAAATACAACAAATCCTACGAGTGGATTATCACCAATAACAAAGCTTCCAAATGTATCAACAACTCCACCAGCTTCTGCTTCTGAAAGGATAGACCTTGTCGTTGATACGTTTAAACCTAAGCGAAATAATGTTAAAAGTAGTAAGAGAGAAGGGAAAATAGAAAATTGCAATGGCTCCTGAGTATTCATTGAAACAAGGATAACAATTAATGCTAAAGAAATATTACATAAAATAAGTATGCTTAATAGCCAACCTGGTAAAGGAATGACAAGCATAATGACAATTAAAATTACACCTAAAACTACAGATAAATCACGGACTTTCATAACGGTTTCCCTCCTTATTACCACCCTTTTAAGGTTACTCTTATACTTTTCGAATTAGTTGTTTCCCAGTTATAGCTTCGTTTCATTTAATCGATAAACATAAGCAAGTATTTCTGCAATTGCTTGATAAAAGTGTTCAGGTATTTGATCCCCTATCTCTATCTCACTATATAAAGATCGTGCTAATTGTCTATTTTCCACTGTAACGACATCATGTTTTTTAGCAATTTCTTTGATCTTTAAAGCTATGTTATCCATACCTTTTGCAACAATATATGGGGCACTAGCTTTATTTTCATCATATTTAATTGCTATTGCGTAATGGGTGGGGTTCGTAATAACAACATCTGCTGAAGGTACCTCACTCATCATACGACTTGTCGCTATTTGACGTTGTTTTTCTTTTATTTTCGATTTAATTAACGGATCTCCCTCAATATTTTTATGCTCATCTTTTATATCCTGTTTTGACATCCGCATATTCTTTTCATAGTCATATCGCTGATACATATAGTCAAAGACGGATAAAAATAATAGAGCAATAGTTGCTGATATCCCCATAATCATTGTAGTTTTCCCAAAAAAATGAAGTGACCCATTGACGTCTTTAAAAGCTGTCATCATCATATCATCTTTATAAATCCAAATTATTGTAAATGTTACGGTAGCTATAAAAACAATTTTAAACAATGATTTCAGAAGTTCTACAATTGCACGAATGGAAAAGATTCGCTTAGCACCTTGAATTGGATCTATTTTCTTTAAATCAAACTTAAGTGACTCCGTCGTGAATAAAAATCCAATTTGCATTAGATTGGATGCGAAACCAGCAATAATAACAATAATCACAATTGGAGCAAGCATCTTCACCACTTCGATCGCCGCCCCTAAAAATATTTGATGAGTACTTTGTTCTGTCAAATCCCAATGAATAAATTCAGTAAATGCATGTCTATATAATGTTGTCATACTATCCTTCATCATTGGGCCAAAAACAGATAAAATAATAAAAGTAAATAACAAAAGAATTGCTGTATTCACATCTTGGCTTTTGGCAACTTTTCCTTTTTTTCGTTCATCTTGTCTTTTTTTCGGAGTTGCTTTTTCCGTCTTTTCACCTGCAAAAAATTGAATATCAAGTTTCAGTTGCAAGTTAAGCACCTCCGAATAATAGCATTAATTGATGCATGACGTTAAACATGCTCGTAAATAATTTTTTTACGAGTGTGGTATATAATCCAAGGAAAATGAAAATAGCAACAAAGCTGACAAATATCTTAAGTGGCAGGCCAACAACAAAAACATTGAGTTGTGGCACTGTTCTTGCAATGATACCTAAAGCGACATCAACAAGAAAAAGACAGCCAACAATTGGAATAGACACTTGAAAAGCGATTAAAAACATTTTATTAAACGTATCGATAATAAAATCAACAATCGTTTCATTTTGAAAAGGGACAAATGCTTCTAATGGAATAAATTCATAACTAAAAAAGATTCCATCGATTAACAAATGGTGACCATTGACCGATAATAAAAATAACAACGCTAATATGTAAAAATATTGTCCAATTAAGGGACTTTGAGCCCCGGTTTGTGGATCCACAACGTTGGCTATTGCAAAACCCATTTGAAAGTCGATAAATCCCCCGGCTATTTGGACGGCGGATAGAATAATATAAGCAATTAACCCAATGAACAGCCCAACAGACATTTCTTTTATTAGAAGTAACAAATACATACCGTCTATCGTCATATTAACTGAATCAACGGATGTAACCATAATCAACGACAGAAAAAAACTTAACCCAATTTTAAATGGGGTTGGAATCGTTCGATAAGAGAACAATGGTATTGTGACGAAAAAAGCAGTAACTCTGACAAATATTAATAAAAATACAGGTATTAAATGTAAGTTAATCATTTCCAACATGGTTTACCCTACAAACTGATTTAAATTTTGAAATACATTCGCCGTGAACTCTACCATTCTAGAGAGCATCCATGGGCCAAAAAATATTAATCCAACTAACACAGCTACTATTTTTGGAATAAATGCTAATGTTTGTTCCTGGATTTGGGTTGTTGCCTGAAAAATACTCACAATAAGTCCCACAGCAAGCGCGAGAATTAATAAAGGGCCTGCTACAAGTAAGATAGTATAAATTCCTCTTTCTGCTAATGATAAAACAAATTCACTTGTCAAGCGCAAAACACCCTTTCTATGGACACATTTAATGTGACTCTATAATTTTTAATTCTCGAGAATATAGAATGTTGCTAAAATCCACTTAATAAGGAATGTGTAATTAAATACCATCCATCAACCAAAACAAACAAGAGAATCTTAAATGGTAATGAAATCATCACTGGTGGCAACATCATCATACCCATTGACATTAATACACTCGCTACAGCCATATCAATGACTAGAAAAGGGACAAAAATCATAAATCCCATCTGAAAAGCAGTTTTTAATTCACTTATTGCAAATGCTGGCACAAGCGTTGTCAGTGGAATATCATGTATAGAATCTGGCTTATCTATTTCCGCATAGTTCATAAAAAGAGCAAGGTCTTTTTGTCTTGTATGTTCAGCCATAAATTCTTTCATTGGAACACTTGCCTTTTCATAAGCTTCATCTAAAGTTAGTTCTTCATTAAAAAGTGGTTGAAGTGCATCATCATACACATTACTAAAAGTAGGAGCCATAACGAAAAATGTTAAAAACAATGCAAGCCCAATCAACACTTGATTAGGTGGCATTTGTTGTGTCGCTAAAGATGTTCTTACGAAAGAAAGTACAACAACGATTCGTGTAAAACTTGTCATCAAAATCAAAATAGCTGGGGCTAAAGATAAAACAGTTAACAATAATAATAATTTTACAGATGTTGATACAGTTGAAGGATCTGAGCTTGAGAACATATCAATGAACTCATTCATGGCTATCTTTCCTTGGTTTATGCTGTTCCATTAAGTTATTTCTGCTCTCTTTTAAACTGGCTAACTCATCTGAAAACAGTTTTTTAAAGTTTTTTTCGGATGAATTAGTAGATTCCTGATTCGTTTCTGATTTTTTTAATAGATTTGATATAAATGTATTAAATCGAATATTATCTTTCTCATCTGTATCATTTACTATTTCTTCAATTAGAGTCTCGTCTGTGATTTCTTTTAACATTTCAACATTATCTCCAACCCCAATAAGATAATACCTTGAACCAACCCGAATAATTTGGACCGACTTACTAGGCCCAACCGATATTCCACCAAGGTTTTGCAAAGTCTTTTGTTTATGTAATGTATTTCGTTTATTTATAAACTTTAAAAAGAAATAAATGAGAGCAAGTACTAAAAACAAAGCAAAAACCATTTTAACCAGATTTAAAAACAAGGATGAATTGCTTCCTGAATCAAGTTCTTGTCCATTTCCTTCCTCACTTACTTCTGTAGATGAAGGTTCCGAACAATCCTTCTCATTTTCAATACAATCTTTCACATTAGGTGTTTTTGCTTCTACATTAGAATAAAAACTTCCCGTAAGTAAAAGCACAATTAATAGACTATAGCCTAATTTCTTTATCACTACAACCACTCGTTTCTTATTTTAACGCTTTTTCGATTGCTTCAATGACACGATCAGATTGAAAAGGTTTTACGATAAAGTCTTTTGCTCCTGCTTGGATCGCATCAATAACCATTGCCTGTTGCCCCATCGCACTACACATAACAACCCTTGCTTCTGGATTAATTTCTTTTATTTGTTTTAATGCCGCTATCCCATCCATTTCCGGCATCGTTATATCCATTGTTACTAAATCTGGCTTTAAATCTTTATACATCTCAACAGCCTCAACACCGTCTTGTGCTTCTCCAACTACTTCAAAATTATTTTTAACCAAAATATCTTTTATCATCATGCGCATAAAAGCAGCATCATCTACAATTAAAATTCGTTTAGCCATTATTTATGTCCTCCTATATATTAAATTTTACATCCAATAAATCTCTTGTCTTCAGACAATTTACTTGTTAAGCATAGCTTTACTGTTAATTACTTTAATTGCTTTAATCGATCGGATTGACTAATAATATCAGTAACTCTTACACCAAAGCTCTCATCAATTACAACGACTTCACCTTTCGCAATTAACTTTTGGTTAATTAAAATATCAACAGGCTCACCTGCTAATTTATCAAGTTCAACAATCGAACCAGCGGACAATTCCAGAATTTCTTGGACTGTTCGTTTCGTCCTTCCAAGTTCAACCGTTACTTTTAATGGTATATCAAGAAGCATATCTAAATTACGTCGCTCATGTTGATTTAAGTTTGTTGGTTGAAACTCAGAAAAAGATGCTTCTTCCACTTGTGAATTTTTTTGTTGCACCTGATTACCTATGTATTGAGGATCTTTATTAAATTGCGTTTCATTATAATTATAGGAAGGCATATGCTGTTTTTCCTGATCCACTAGCCTGTCTATATCTCGTTTTATCGGTGTAGTAGCAATGATATCTTCTATTTCTTCTACTGTAGCTGCTGTTTCTTCAGCTGTATTATTTAACAATTGATCGACAAGCTCTTTAGCAAAATGAAGCGGCATCAACTGCATAATATATGAGTCGATAAGTTCACCAACCTTTAATTGAAAAGAAACTCTCACAAGAACTTGTTTTTCAGTCATTTTTTCAACAGGAATATCTTCTTCGCTCTTTTTTAACTCAATGGATGGCGGAGAAATATCCACCTTTTTTTCAAAAACTGTTGACATGCTTGTAGCAGCAGCTCCCATCATTTGGTTCATCGCTTCCTGTACAGCACTTAAATGAATATCATTAAGCTCTTCTACTGGTGAAGTGCCATCACCACCAAGCATAATGTCCGAAATGATAGCTGCGTCGCTTAATTTCAACACAAAAATATTTTGTCCGGAAAATCCCTGTATATATTGCACTTGTATATTTACTTGATCAAACAAGTAATTTTCATTTAACTTATCACGACTAATAACGGAAACTTCAGGCGTTGTAATTTCTACTTTTTGATTTAATAAAGTAGAAAGTGTGGTTGCAGAGCTACCAATAGATATATTCCCAATTTCTCCCAATGTATCGATTTCTATATTAGATAGATACTCACCGTCATTTGAATGTTTATTCTCTTCTTCAATATCATCTGCACTCACTTTAAGAAGTGCATCAATTTCATCTTGGGAAAGCATTCCATCATTCATCGTGTTCATCCCCTTCTTCAAAATCCCTTAATACTTGCACAGAATACCTATTTTTATATTTTCCTGGCTGTACGTAATATTTATTTTCATCATTAATTTTAAATAATAATGGATCATCAATGGATTGATTTAAAGAAATAATATCTTCATTTTTCAAATGTAAAAATTGCTTTATACTAATCGTTGTTTCGCCTAATATGACTTTTCCTTCGACATCTGCATGTAGCAGATTTTTATAATTTTTTTCATATGTCTCGGAATCTAGTTTATTTTGTACCGATTGCATTTGATGTCGAAAAGATAGTTTCGGAATTATTGGCTCAAGTACAATATGTGGTATACAAATATTAATCATTCCGCTAGCTTCACCAATTGTTGTATTTAAAGTAACAACAACGACGGTTTCATTTGGTGCCACCATCTGTAAAAATTGAGGATTCACCTCAAAATCTTCTAATATAGCATCAATTTCAATAATAGATGACCAAGCTTCATCTAAGCTAGACACTGCTTTTTCAAATATCTGTGTTAACAATATTGTTTCTATTTCTGTAAAACTATCAACTTTATTTAAGCTAGTTCCTTTTCCACCTAAAATTCGATCAATCAAACCATAGGCAATATTGGGATTCACTTCCATAATAATGTTACCTTCGAGTGGAGCTACACTGTATACATTTAATACCGTCACTTCTGGTACAGAACGAATAAATTCTTCATATGGAATTTGATCCACGGATGCTACGGAAATATCTACATAAGATCGTAATTGTGTTGAAAAGAATGTAGTTAATAATCTGGCATAGTTTTCATGAATCCGTCCAATACTTCTGATTTGATCTTTTGAAAAACGAAGGGCACGTTTGAAATCATATACTCGTACCTTCTTTTCTTCTTCCTCTTTTTTTAACTCGTCAGCATCCATTTCACCTGAAGTTAGTGCTGAAAGAAGGGCATCAATTTCATTTTGTGATAAAACTTCTTCAACCAAAAAACCACCTCCACCTAGGAGTGAACCTATTTATTAAGGGCAGAGCTATTGTAATATTTTGCTTATTGTATATACATCATTTATTTTGCCCTCAGTCATCACTTCATTTAATTTTTCTTTCATGTCATTTTCCAATACTTCTAGATCTGCCTTAAATTTTTCTTTATCCATTTTAGCTAATTCTTTGATTAAAATATTTTTAATTTGAAAGTCCCGTTTGGATACTTCTTCTTTTGCCTCTTTACCATCTGTTACAATTTGAAACTGAATTCGTACAAAGCTTCCATCTTCTAAATCAGTTGTTATTTCAGGTGTTTCATGGGAGTATTCAACAATATCATCAATCGTTTCAGCACCTGTTTCATCCTTTTCTCCGGGTAAATATAAAATGACCATCATAGCTATCCCACTGAGCACAATAATGCTTATAAATGATGTAAGTAATGTTTTCGCTCCCTTACTCATCGTCTTCACCTGCCTTAGTAAATACGTTTTGAAGTCCAATAGTTTTATAAAATTCAGTAATGGACTGAACTACTTTCCGATGAGCCTCTTTCACAACTATTTTCTTACCACTTAATAGTGTGATAGTTGTATCTGGTAGAGACTCAACCTGTTCGATCATTAAAGCATTGAGCATAAATTTTTCATCATTCAAACGCGTGAGTTCTATCATCTTTATTGAGTAAAGTCCCCCCTTAGTGAGAGGCACTTCCTACCTCCTTATTAACATTAACGCTTTAAGTTAACGAGTTCTTGCAAGATTTCATCTGACGTGGTAATAATTCTTGTATTCGCTTGAAAACCACGCTGTGCTGTAATCATTTCTGTGAATTCTTCGGATAAATCGACATTACTCATTTCCAGAGCACCTGAGATGATGTCTGCAGCACCTTCTGAGTAATCAGGATGTACCGCAGTCGCATCACCTGAACTATCTGTTGCAAGCCAAATATTTTCACCAGCTTTTTCAAGACCACCTTCATTAGAAAAAACAGCTAGTTGAATTTGTCCAGCATCTTGTTGGTCTCCATTTTCGTCTATATAATTAACCGATCCATCTTTTTGAATATTAAAGCTTTTTGCGGTGTCTGGAATATTAATTCTACCGTCGTTTACATTTTGTACATAATAGCCGCCAGCATTAACTAAATCGCCGTTATTATCCAAATAAAAATTTCCCGCACGTGTATATGCTTCAGAATTATCGGGCATATCCAACACAAAAAATCCGTCCCCCTCAATCATTAAATCAAGAGGTCTTTCTGTATTTTGTCTAAAACCTTGTGTATGTACATTATCAATGGAACCTATCGTTGATCCTGTACCGACTTGAATCGGATTAATTCCTCCACGTCCGTCACCTGACCCTTGAGCAGGGGATGAAGTCTGGCTCATTAAATCCTGGAAGGTAATACGACCTTTTTTAAATCCTGTTGT
>Ga0079226_10000480_pt1 | contig 27943 bp, 26 predicted proteins | sample Poulit2014_FD_76345 | JGI IMG/M metagenome (GOLD analysis project Ga0079226, IMG submission 76345) | Agricultural soil microbial communities from Georgia to study Nitrogen management - Poultry litter 2014 | ecosystem: Environmental > Terrestrial > Soil > Agricultural land | place: USA: Georgia...
ACAATATATGAGAAAATCTGTATACTTCTCTTGTATTGTTTATTGCCCGCTGGTCAAATTGGTTAAGACGTCGCCCTCTCAAGGCGGAGTTACGGGTTCGATCCCCGTGCGGGTGATTTTTTAGTTTTAAATCATTAGTAATAGATAGATAATATAACACTCTTAACAGAGTAACTATAAGGAAGCGCAAAGGAGATAGGCTAACTACTTCTCTTAGCGCTTTTTTGAATTTAACAATGATTTTAATGAAAATGATTAAGAATAATAGTGAAACGTGTTACACTAAGATAGTGTTATTTTTAAATTTGCAAAAATAAATGGTGTTTTAATTATGAATTTAAAAAATGTACTTATAATTGTTGGGGTAATTGCACTAATCTTGTTAATTATCCAGTATGTTGGGCAAGTTAGACGAATGCGCCAAGGCGACAACTTTGTTAGCCGTGGGCGAGCATTTGTTAACTGGTTGTTGTTATTCATTATTATTGGGAGTATCGGTGGTACTGTCTATGCTGATCACCACTCAAAGTCGGATTCTGATATAACAGAAACCAAGGCAATAACCAATGATGATGACGAGGAAGCTGACCAAGTCTATATTAACTTCGATAAGAAGAAGGCACGGTTGAATAGTGATGGCGTAGCACCAATGAAGATTATTGTTTCACCAAATACAAAGGTGAAGATCGTTGGTCATGATACCGGTAAAGTTTACAAGACCTTCAAGGCAGAAAAGAGTGATGGTCCTGTAACGATTAAGTATAACTTTGAATATGCCGCTAAGTACGATATTATCGCAACTCGTGGTGATAAGAAGGTTAAGAAGACCATTACAATCAAGGAACAAAAGAATGATTCATCATCTTCTTCATCCTCATCCGTTACAAGCAGTTCTAGTTCTTCTAGTTCATCCTCTAGTCATAGCTCATCCCATTCTTCAAACAGTAATTCCAATAACAGTGGGAACAGTAATGCTGGCGGAAGCAATAACTCTGGAGCATCTTATAATGGCGGTGGTAGCAGTTACCGTGGTAATACAGGCGGTGGCGGCTACACCCCATCCCATTCCTATAACGGTGGTGGCCATACTGGTGGCGGTAGTACCATTAGTAACCAACCAACGATCAGTACTCAACCGACTATTGGTAACCAATAATTACGTTTTTCGTTAAAATTACTAAAAACTCAGGTACTTCGGGTATCTGTCAACTGGTATTGATGGATATCGATGCCACCTACAGAAATGTGGGTGGTATTTTTTATGCAAATAAACAATCAATTCTTAAAAAGAAAAATTCTTGATTGGCAAAGCCATAACAGACACGCTTAAGAGTCTTAATTTTTCGATTGATTCCTTCCAGGGGACCATTGGAATATTCATACTTAGTACTATTAATGACGGCTCGGCGGTTCTTTCTCAGGGTGGCAATTGTAGTGTCCATTGCGGTTTTGTTAGGTTGGTAATGTTCTAAAACATCTTGCAAGAGCTCCTGATCACGATCATGTAATGCCTTGGTAATTGTTTGATAGGTTTGGTAAACAGCCTTAAAGTCGTCGAATTTATTGGTGATTAGATCAACGGCATTTTGTTTAGTCATGTATTCGTTAATCCCCCGTAGATAGACGGGTTTCTCTGGGTGTAGTTCAGTTTGTTTAAGGTGGAAGAGTCGCCATTGGGATTTCATAATCTTATATTCACGACTATGAGCATCTAAGAACTTAAGGATATTAATCCGACAGTTATCTAAGGCCCGACCAGTAAGTTGAATAATGTGAAAACGATCAATGATAATTTGGGCATTAGGAAAAAGACGGTAGATGAAGCTTTGGTATTGAGCGTTGAGGTCAATCACGACCGTTTCTACCTGTTCTCGTTCAGCTTTACTGTAGCGATTCTCAAAGTAGTCAATGATAGATGGCGAAAGACGATCCTTAAGCTTAACGACCAGTTGATGTGATTCACTATCACAACAGATAAACGACATCACCGATTTAACGGAGCGGAATTCGTCAAAGCAAAGGTGCTTTGGGAGGACTGCCATCCGATAGTGACGCTTCATGCGTTCTTTGATAGTTCGATGAACACTACTTGGTGAACAATGACAGATACGAGCGACCAACTGGCCATTTAAACCTTCTTTAGAGAACGCCATAATTTGATTTTTTAGTTTACGAGAGAGCGTTTGGTTCGGCTTCGTTAAATCAGTAGTGGCACCAAAAGTTGTCTGGCAATTGGAGCAGTAATAGCGCTGCTTAGCAAGGATCATTTCATACCGGGTGCCATTAAGGCTGTCTAAGCGCAAGTGAGTTTTGCGCCGACCATTTTTAACTACTGACTTAAAGCCACAGTTCTTACAGCGTTCAACGGGATAAGACAGAGAGGCATAAATCAGCTTCACTTTCTCGTTATTTTGAATCGTGGTATCGACCTTTTGAATTTTGATATTCTGGTCTTCAATTTCGAGGAGATTTAAGATAGAATTATTTTGGGACATCTGCATAACCTTCTTTACATGATTTTTGTGGTGAATTGATTGTACAACATAAGGGCAGCAGCTGTCCTTTTTGTATACAAAAAAACTGGCATTGATGTTGTATCAATACCAGAAAGTGTATACCCGGTACTTCACTTTAGGTGAAACCTGAGTTTTTATTTTTAAAATTCGTTCATGATCATTGCTTTTTACAGAAAACGTGGTTATTATGTAATAGTTATGTACCTAACAATTATGCACCTAACGATAGGAGATGGAAGAATGATCACCGATGATGAAGTATTTCCCCGATTATTTAGTTTAATCAGGCAAATGCATAATCTCTCCAAAAGGAACGTTAAGCATTCGGGAATGTTCCTTGGACGGGGCCGAATAATTCATATCTTGGCAATGCGGGATCAACCGTTATCGCAACGAGAATTAGCTGATATGGCAAATATTAAGCCGGGTTCCTTAACGGAAGTCCTTGAGCGCTTAGAACGTGACGATCTTATAAAACGGGAACGGCTCGCAAATGATCGCCGGGTAATTCACGTCCGGTTAACAGCAAAGGGGCGCAAGGCTTACCAAAAGCTTGTAGAAGAGCGGCATGAATTTGGTAACCACCTTTTAGAAGAAATTGATCAGGAAGACCTAGCGCGCTTTGTTAAGGTAGTCAATATGATGGACAAGAACCTTCACCGTTATTATGGTGATCGGTTACCAAAAGAAGGGAAAGGTGAACGGTTTGATCAAAATTGCTAGAGAAAATCTTGTTAAATGGGCGACAACCTTAGCCGTGCTGTTCCTATTAGTTCAAGTCGCCTGTGATTTATACTTGCCGACAATCACATCCGATTTAGTAAATAACGGGATTGTGAAGCAAGATTTAGGCTACATTTGGCATGCCGGCGGGTTAATGCTAATTGTCGCTGGAATTGGTGTCGTGGCAGCGGCAGGGAATGTTTATTTTGCAGCTACTCAATCAATGCAAGTGGGTGAGAAGCTGCGTAAACAGGTGTTTAGTCATGTGATGAAGTTTTCCAGTCGCGATATGAGTAAGTTTGGCGACTCATCACTAATTACCCGGTCGACTAACGATATTGTGCAAATTCAGAATGTTATGATGCAGGTCTTGCGAATGATGTTACAATCACCGATTATGCTGGTGGCGGCTTGCGTTTTAGCCTATATTCGTGAGCCACGATTGACTAAGGTGATTTTAATTAGTTTACCGATTTTGGCAATCGTTGTTGGTATTGTGATGTACTTTGCGGTCCCGCTGTTTAAGAGTATTCAGTTTAAGACTGACCGAATTAACTTGATTTTCCGAGAAGGACTAACCGGCGTACGGGTAATTCGGGCATTCCGTCAGGATCGACGTGAACAAAAACGGTTCAAAGAGGCTAATACCGATTACACAGATACTGCAATTAAGGCGTACACACTAGTTTCATTCTTGTTCCCCGTAATGACTTTGATCCTAAGCTTGACGAATGTTGGGATTATTCTTTTAGGAAGTCATTTGATCGCAAATATGACGATGCAAGTCGGGAACCTAATTGCATTTATGACCTACGCTACGCAGATCATGATTAGTTTCATGATGCTATCAATGGTCTTTGTTTTTGTTCCTCGGGCATCTGCTTCAGCGGCGCGGGTTAATGCTGTCCTTGAACATCAGCCAAGTGTTGAGGATCTTCCTGTAAAAGATCGGGAACACCTTGCAGAAGATGCTTCAGCTTCATTAAGCTTTGATCACGTTAATTTTCGGTACACGGGTGCTGAACGCCTAGCATTGGAAAACCTTAATTTTAAGGTAACAGCTGGTCAGACGCTGGCGATTATCGGTGGGACCGGTTCTGGGAAGTCAACCCTTGTTAATTTAATTCCCCGGCTCTTTAATATTGAGAGTGGTGAAATCAAGGTTGACGGTGTCCCGGTTGATAAATTAAGCCAGCAAGAACTGCACTCGGTTATTTCGATTACCCAGCAAAAGGCGGTTCTCTTTACAGGGACGATTCGTTCAAATCTTCAATTTGGAAACCCGAATGCAACGGAGAACGAAATGTGGTCAGCCTTAAGAGTCGCTAAAGCTGCTGACTTTGTTAAAGAAGCTGGTGGCCTGGATGCTAAGGTTGAGCAGTCAGGAAGCAACTTCTCCGGTGGTCAGCGGCAACGATTAGCGATTGCACGGACGATTATTAAGCCAGCTTCAATTTACATTTTTGATGATTCATTTTCTGCTCTTGATTTCAAGACGGATGCCGAATTGCGGCAAGCGCTTAAGCAAGATTCGCAATTACAGAATGCTGTTAGTGTAATTGTCGCTCAGCGGGTATCAACAGTCGCTAATGCAGACCTAATTATTGTTTTAGACGATGGTAAAGTCGTCGGTCAGGGAACCCACGAGCAATTAATGAAGGATAATCCGGTATACCAAGAAATTGTCTACTCACAAATAGCAAAGGGGGATGACCAGAATGCATAATGGACCACGTGGACGGGTGAAAAAGGCACAACACTTTTGGCCCACGACGAAGCGACTGTTCGCTTACCTTAAGCCGTGGCGATTTGGCGTAATTATTTCAATAATATTGGCGATCATCTCCGTTGTTTTATCAATCTTAGCACCAAAAATTCTTGGGGAGGCAACCACCATTATTTATAATGGGGTAATGCGTGGCTATGCAGAAATGAAGCAGGGAGTGCACCTTACTAGTCTGCCAATTGATTTTCACCGGATCTTTCAGATTGGTTTAACCGTAATCTTGCTGTATGTTTTCTCGGGATTATTTAGTTTCGCGCAACAGATTATTATGACGAAAATTTCCCAGAAGGTTGTCTTTAATCTTCGTGGGGATTTGAAGGAGAAGATGGAACGGGTTCCAGTTAAATTTTACGATACCCATAGTAACGGTGACATCATGAGCCGGATGGTCAATGATATGGATAACATTGCGGGAACTCTTCAGCAAAGTCTGATTCAGATCGTTATAAGTGTGATTACCTTTGTCGGGGTTTTGGCGTTGATGATTACAATTAGCTGGAAACTAACATTAGTGGCACTGATTACATTACCGCTGAGTGCATTAATTGTTGCTTTTGTAGCACCGACTGCCCAACGACTTTTTAGTAACCAGCAGGCAGAACTTGGTAAAATTAATGGTCAGGTTGAAGAAACCTATGCTGGACACACAATTGTTAAGACCTTTAATAAGGAAAAAGATGAAGAGAAAGCATTTGCTAAGGAAAACCACCGCTATTATCAGGCTGCCTGGAAGTCTCAATTCTTCTCAATTCTGATTTTCCCGTTAATGAATTTTGTTCGGAATCTTGGCTACTTAATGGTTGCTGTGGTTGGGGCAATTGAGGTTATTCATGGACAGATCACGTTAGGTAATGTTCAGGCTTTCCTTCAGTATACGAATCAGTTTTCTCAACCAATCACCCAAATCGCTAACTTAAGTAGCACAATTCAGCAAACAATTGCTTCTGCAGAACGAATTTTTGAAGTACTTGATGCGCCAGAGATGGTTCCTTCAGACGCGGACCCAACGTTAATTGAAGAAAAGCCATTGCCAAAGATCGAGTTCGCTAATGTAGACTTTAGTTATAATGATGAACCATTAATCGAAAACTTTAACCTTAAGGCAATGCCAAACGAAATGGTTGCAATTGTTGGACCAACTGGTGCAGGAAAGACCACTATTATTAACCTTTTAGAGCGGTTTTATGAGGTTAAGGGCGGTAAAATCTATCTTGATGGGCAAAATACAAGGTCAATGTCCCGTGACGAATTACGGAGTCATATTGCAATGGTTCTTCAAGATACTTGGTTATTTACTGGAACCATATTTGATAACATTAAGTATGGACGGGAAGATGCAAGCGCTGATGAAGTGTACCAGGCTGCCCGACTAGCACACGCGGATAACTTTATTCGTGAACTTCCAGACGGGTATGACACCATATTGGACGAGTCAGCATCTAATATTTCACAGGGGCAACGTCAACTATTAACGATTGCCCGGGCGTTCTTAGCAAACCCAGAAGTGTTGATTCTGGATGAAGCGACAAGTTCTGTTGATACGCGGACAGAGGAATTAATTCAAAAGGCAATGAATGAATTACAAAGGGGAAGAACAAGCTTTGTTGTTGCCCACCGTTTGTCAACAATTCGGAATGCAGATAAGATTATTGTGTTGAATCATGGTCATATTCTTGAAACGGGGAACCATAAGTCCTTGATGAAGAAGAATGGCTTTTATGCTGACCTTTACAATAGTCAGTTTGTTGGCAATAACCTTTAATGAAACAATCTAAGATTAGTTTAGAAGCTGGGAAGATTTCCCGGCTTTTTTATTTGCGCTACAATAGTGTGGACTGAATGGAACGGATGGGGGAAACAGGAATGAAAAAGCAATATCGAGAAACAATTGCTGGACTGAATAGGTTGGTTGAACAAGGGATTGTCCCTGGAATCAGCTACGCACTTTTTGATCACGGAATAGAATATCGAGAAGTGAAAGGCTATGCAGAAATACAGCCGAAGAAAGAACCGTTACGGGCAAAAATGCAATATGATTTAGCCTCGTTAACGAAAGTGATTGGTACTGTTCCGGTGATTGCAATTGCGATTCAAGCGGGGAAACTCAAGCTGACCGATCCAGTGCAAAAGTATTTACCTGAATTCAAGGATTCTCGACCGACTATCCAGAACCTCTTAACACATACTTCGGGAATTTGCGGGTATATTCCGCATCGTGATGAGTTAACGGCAAAGGAGCTAAAACAGGCATACTTAACACAACAACACGTTGATTCCAGCCTAAATCGCCAAATTAGGTATGCTGATGTTAATTTCCTTTACCTTGGTTGGATTGCGGAAAAAATTTATGGACAGTCAATTCAGTCGCTAATCCAAAGCCAGGTATTAGATCCGCTAAGAATGAAAGAAACAACATTTGAGCCGCTTGCCGTAAATAGTGTCCCAACTGAAGTGCAGGCAAAACGAGGGCTAATTCGCGGAACTGCTCATGATCCGAAGGCATATGTTTTGGGAGCTGAATGTGGGTGTGCTGGGATGTTTTCAACTTTGGATGACTTGCTGCTTTATAGTCACGCGTTGATCGAGACTAACCTTAATGGCCTATTGGATGATTGGATGGTTGACCAACTCTTTAAGGACCAGACGTTGATCCCGGGAGAACACAGCCGTTCGTTAGGGTGGAAGCTTCTTCACGCGGTTAATGATCGTCATTGCATTATTAGCCATACCGGCTTTACGGGAACTTGGTTAATCCTTGACCGAGAAGAAGATCAGGGGATGATTGTTTTAACAAATCGAGTTCATCCTACTGCTCAAAATAATGCTTACTTGCAGGCTCGTGACCAACTTTATGCTACTTATCTTCACGAAAAGGAAAATGCATAATCAAGTATGTAAAAAAACTTTGTGAAATTATTATTCAATTTTATGCAAAATCAACGAACGGAATATTCATTTTCACTGTCTCAACTGTATATAAAATTGTATAATTTTGACTAAAATTCATCTAATAGTAAAATTGCACAAATCTGCGTAAAAACGGGATTTGACAACGGTTTCAAAACTGGTTATTATATACACGTAATCAAATGAAAGCACACAAAAGGAGTGAGTGTATATGCAAAGCCCAATTCACGTAACATCTGAAATTGGTAAGCTTAAGACAGTTATGCTTCATCGACCTGGTCATGAAATTGAAAATGTCTACCCAGACATTCTTCACCGGATGCTTGTTGATGACATTCCATACCTGCCAATCGCACAAGAAGAACATGATTACTTTGCTAAGACTTTAAAGGACCAAGGAATCGAAGTACTTTACTTCGCTAAGTTGGCAGCTGAAGCTTTAGCAGATGATCAAGTAAAGAATGAATTCCTTGAAAAAATGTTAGCAGAATCTGGCCACGCTGCTGGTGCTGTTCATGACGCTTTGAAGGAATACTTGCTTAGCATGGATACTCAAGCAATGGTTGATAAGATTATTGCTGGGGTACGGAAGGATGAGATCCACACTAAGTTCGTTTCACTTGCTGAAATGGCTGAAGATGCAGATTACCCATTCTTCATGGATCCAATGCCAAACGCATACTTCACTCGTGACCCACAAGCCTCAATTGGTGATGGTATTACTATTAACCACATGACATTTAAGGCTCGTCAACGTGAATCACTGTTCACTGAATACATTATTAAGCACAACCCTCGGTTCGCTAACAAGGGTGTTCATGTATGGCGTAACCGTTACCATGACACTCGGATCGAAGGTGGGGATGAATTAGTTCTTTCCGACCACGTATTTGCTATTGGTATTTCTCAACGTACTTCAGCAGATGCAATCATGGACATCGCACGGAACTTATTCAAGGATTCTAACTACGACACTGTTGTTGCTATCCACATTCCACACAACCATGCTATGATGCACCTTGACACGGTCTTCACAATGATTAATTACGATCAATTTACTGTTCATCCGCAAATCTTGGATGGTGGTAAGATTGATACTTACATTCTCCACCCAGGTAAGGATGGCGAAATTGAAATCCAACACCGCACAGACCTTCAAAAGGTTCTTGAAGAAGTATTGGACAAGCCTGAAATTGACTTGATCCCTACTGGTAACGGTGATCCAATCGTTGCTCCACGTGAACAATGGAACGATGGTTCTAACACGTTAACAATTGCACCAGGTGAGGTTGTTACTTACGACCGTAACTATGTATCTAATGATTTGCTGCGGAAGCACGGAATTCTCGTTCATGAGGTTCGTTCAAGTGAATTGTCTCGTGGTCGTGGTGGTCCACGTTGCATGTCCTGCCCAATTGTACGTGAAGATCTTAAAAACTAGTTAGTTTGAAAGCAGCAAATACACTTGGATGCTGAATAATGATTCAGTTAGCGGTGTTTCTTGCTGCTTTTATTGTACTGAAACGACATTGTTGTATAATTATTTTGTTAAATTGTGATTAGGGGTGAACGTGAATGAATCGTAAGGCGCGACGAAAGGTGATCGAACAGTTAGTCAGTGATCACAAAATCGAAACCCAGGATGAATTGTTGGATTTATTAACCCAACAGGGGATCGAAACCACCCAAGCGACGATTTCTCGTGATATTCATGCGCTCAATATTGTTAAGGCTAATGATGGTGAAGGTCATACCTACTATGTCCAGCTACAATTAACGCCGGAGCATGATTTCAGTAGATTGTATACGGGAATTCGTGAGAACGTTCGAACGATTGAAACCGTGCAATTTATTAATGTTGTAAAAACGGCCTTGAATTCTAGTTACGCAACGATCCTCGGTGGGATGTTTGACGAACTGGATATTCCTGAAGTTGTTGGAACAATTGCGGGGAATGATACGTTAATTATTATTAGTAAAAATAATAATGATGCGCGTGCAATTTACAATTTAATAATGAAGCACATTAGCTCACATTTAGACTAAAAGGGGGGTAAAGATGGAAAATGAAAAGAAAGGGATCGGTAAAGGCGAATTAATTGCCCTTATTGTTAGTTCCTGTATTGGTACTGGTATCTTCGGTATTACCAGTGACGTTGCTGCTGCTGCCGCTCCAGGCCCTGCTCTATTAGCATGGATCTTCGTTGGTATTGGATTCTTAATGCTTGTTCTCTCATTGAACAACTTATCTGAAAAGCGTCCTGACTTAACTGCTGGGATCTTCTCATACGCTGGTGCTGGTTTCGGACCAATGGGTGAATTTATTTCCGGTTGGTCATACTGGTTATCTGCATGGCTTGGTAACATTGCCTTCGCGACAATGTTGATGAGTTCAATTGGTACTTTCTTCCCAACCTTTAAGGGTGGTCAAAACCTACCATCAATTATTGTTGCAATTGTTTTCTGCTGGCTTTTGACAATCCTTGTTAACAATGGTGTGGAAAGTGCGTCCTTCGTAAACATGATTGGGACAATCTGCAAGGTCTTACCACTTGTTATCTTCATCGTTATTATGGTTGTTTGCTTCAAGGCTGGAATGTTTACTGCAGACTTCTGGGGCCGTGTTGCTAACAATGCTTCAAAGGGAACTACTACTGGTTCTGTTTGGTCACAAATGCAAGGAACATTGATGACTCTGATTTGGGTATTTATCGGTGTTGAAGGTGCTTCTGTTATGGCCCACCGTGCTAAGTCACGTTCTGCTGCTCAACAAGCATCAATCATTGCTTTTGTAACCTTAGTTGTTATCTATGTTTTGATTTCTATTTTGCCTTATGGTGCTTTGACTCGTGCACAATTGGCTTCAATGGGTCAACCTGCTATTGGTCACGTTCTTCAAGCAACTGTTGGTACTTGGGGTTCAATTCTGATTAACGTTGGTTTGATTATTTCAACCATTGTTTCATGGTTATCATGGACGATGCTTCCAGCCGAAACTACAATGCTGGTTGCTGAAGATAAGGCAATGCCAAAGGTTTGGGGAAAGGTTAACTCAAAGAACGCACCTACTGCTTCCTTGATGATTACTGCCGTATTGCAAACCATCTTCCTCTTCTCATTGCTTTTCACTGATAAGGCATATGAATTTGCTTACTCACTTTGTTCTGTTGCTATCCTGTTCTCATACTTATTCGTTGGTCTTTACCAAATGAAGTACAGTTCAGAACATAAAGAATGGGGTCAATTCACCATTGGTTTACTTTCAGCCGCATTCATGTTTGCATGCATGTTCTTGGCTGGTTGGCAAGAAGTTTTACTTGTTTCCATCAGTTTCATCCCTGGATTCATCATCTACTACCTTGCCTGCCGTGAAAACGACCACAAGATGAGCGCTGCTGAAAAGTGGGTTATGGTATTAATTCTTGTACTTAGTGTTGTTGCTATTTGGCTTGTTGCTAATGGTACAATCACTGTGGGTTAATGTGGTATAATAATTGAATAAAAAACAAGCGAGGTGATTAAGGTGAAGGAAAAGAAGTTAAATCTGTTCCTCTTAATCACCTTAATTGTTGGTACAATAATCGGCGGTGGAATTTTTAATAGTCCCACCGACCTTATTTTAAAAGCAAATCCGTTGACAGCGCTAATTGCGTGGTTAATTGGTGGCTTTGGGATTTTAATGTTAGCGCTAGTCTTCTATAAGCTAGCACTTGTTAAGCCTGAACTTGATGGTGGAATTTATACATACGCTAAGGAAGGCTTTGGAAATTACGTTGGTTTTAACTCGTTTTGGGGTTATTGGTTGGGATCAATTTTTGGCAATATTGCCTTTATCTCATTGTTCTTTAAGACCTTAAATAGTATGTTGCTGCATCCGCTATCACCATTTGGCTGCTTTATCGGCGGCTCTGTCATTTTGTGGATCTATACGTGGATAGGTTGGCGTGGTGTTCGCGAAGTTAGTATTCTGAACGCGGTTATTACAATTGCTAAATTATTACCGTTAATTTTAGTAATTGTTATTGGAATTACTTTATTTCAACCACATGTATTTAGTGTTGCCCAATGGACACACGTCTTAGCATCAAATCACCACTCAACCAATATTTCTCAACAAATAGGACAGGCAATGAGTACGATTGTCTGGTGCTTCGTTGGAATTGAGGCTGCCGTTTCAATGTCGCGACGGGCAAAGAAGCATTCTGAAGTTGGCTTGGCAACGGTGATTAGTTTTGTAATTGTTTGGAGCTTATATGTTCTAATATCACTACTGCCAATGGGAATCATTCCAGCGAACGAGTTAGGAAGTTCTTCAGTCCCATTAGCAACCGTATTGAGTAAGAGTGTAATTGGTAATTGGGGAGCGTTAATTATCAAGGTTGGGCTACTGATTTCTCTATTGGGAGCTCTCCTAAGCTGGTTTATGATTGGTCCGGAAATTGCCTACGTTACTAGTATGGACCACGCCATGCCAAAACCTTTCAAACTTATTAACCGGCATAACGTTCCCGGGTTTGCCTTAATTGTTTATACGTTAATTATGCAATTGATCTTGGTGGTGCTTCTTTTGCCACAGCTACAGACGGCTTATACAATTGCATATACGCTTGCAGCAACGACTACACTAGTGGCATACCTGTTATCGGCTCTATATGGTCTTAAGCTAGCAATTAAGGAATCTTACGGTTTCGGTTTTAAACTGATTGCAATTATCGCTTCTGCCTATGCAATCTACACATTGTTTGCTACCGGAATTGAATATGCTTTTGCAAGTGCAATTATCTTTGCACTCGGGATCCCGCTCTATTTGTCGGCAGCACCGAAGATGAAGCGGTTTGAAAAAGTAATTGCATTGGTAATTGGGGTAGCAGGAATTTTAGCTCTGGTAATGATTGTTCGTGGTGGAATTAGTTTCTAACGTAAAAAACAGGTCTTACAGACGATTTTCATCTGCAAGGCCTGTTTTTTTGTATTAAAACGTTGGTTTAATTACTAACTGTTCTTGTTTACTAAAATCTTCATTTGGGTATTTCTTATGAAGAGCAGCTAATAAGAGGTGCTTAGCAATTTCACCGTTCCGGGTAAGAATTGGTCCGTGGAAGTAAGAACAATAAACTTCTTTGTAAATTGCTCCTTCAGTTTTGTCCTGACCATTATTTCCGTGACCAGAGATTACTTTACCGAGTGGTCGTTCGCCATCGCCTAAGAAGGTCATTCCGTTATGGTTTTCAAAACCATGGTATTCGTCACCTGTTTGTTCGTTTTTAATAGTGATATTACCAATAAAACGGTTGTGATCCTGACTAAGAGTGTAGTGGGGGAGAATATTCAATCCCGGAATTTTTTCTCCATTGGCACCAATATAATATTGGCCCAGCAGTTGGTAGCCACCACAGATTGCAAGTAATGGTTTTTGATCGTCAATAAATTGTTTAATCCCGGCCTTTTTATTTGGCAGATCCTTTGAAACAACGAATTGTTCATAGTCTTGACCGCCTCCAAAAAGGGCAAGGTCAAATTTTGCTGGATCAAACTCTTGACCAATACTGATAACCTGAACTGTAATGTCAGCGTCCATCTGCTTAGCATAGTACCGCAAAGCAATAATGTTACCGACGTCGCTATAAGTGTTTAGCAGGTTTCCGTACAGGTGTGCAAGATTAAGATGATATTTTGTCATTAATCCATTCCTCCCTTAATGTAGCCTTTTTCTGCCAGTTGCTTTCGTAATTGCAGGACTGCAGTGTAAGTAGCTAGGATATAGACATGCTTCGTCGGCATTTCTTTAATCTTAGCAATTACGTGAGTTAGATCAGGCTCATGCCACATGTTATCGACACCGGCCATCGTAAGTCGGGTGGTGATATCTTTATAACGCTCACCACCGGTCATATATTGAGGAATATTATGCTGAACCAGCTTTTCAAAATTGCCATCCCAAATCCAACTAGTATCAATCCCGTCAGCATAGTTAGCATTTAAGAGGAAGGCAAAGCTAAAAGGCTGGGGATCGGTTTCAATCATATCAAGAACCTGGTTTAGCCCGACCGGATTCTTAACAAGAATTAACGTAACCTCTTTACCATTAACATTAATGACTTCTTGACGACCAAAGACGCGTTCATCAGATTCAAAGGCATCCTTAATTTGGTCTTGGCTAACTCCAAGAAACCTTCCTAGCGCATAGGCAGCTAAAGCATTATAAATATTATAGAGACCGCCAATTCCAATTTTGTATTTCTCACCGTCAAGCTCAAAGGTTGAACTGGTTGGTGTCAGCTGATCGATTTTTGTGACAGCATAAGTCAGCTTTGGTCGTTTGAAGCCACAATGAGGACAGAAATAGTCACCGAGGTTAGCGTAAGTTCGCATTCGGTATTTTAGAATGTGCTGACACTTGGGACAGAGAAGGCCATCTGTGTTAGCAGGTGCATCGAATGGTTCCCGTTGTTCATGGTTAAACCCATAGTAAATAATGGGATTGGGTAAATCATGAGAATTAAATAACTGTTCATCACCATTAGCAATAATTGTTGCTTTTGGTGCTAATTTAACCCCGTTAAGAATCTTTTGGTAGGTAGTGTAGATTTCCCCATATCGATCCATTTGATCACGGAAAATGTTAGTAAAGATAAAAGCAATTGGTGTGATATACTTAGTAACCTTTACCACGTTTGCTTCATCAACCTCAAGCACTGCCAATCCCTTTTTCTTTGGCCGTGGTGCCGTAATGAAGGTAGTAACGATTCCTTGTTCCATGTTTGAACCGGTTGGGTTGGTTAATACTTGGTCGTATTTTTCACGGAGAACCCGGACGCTTAAAGATGTGGTTAGGGTTTTCCCGTTAGTACCAGTAACAATTACTAAATCATACTTTTTACTGAATGCTTGCAGAATATTAGGGTCAAGCTTTAATGTTAATTTCCCGGGTAATGAACTCCCACCATTCATAAAAGTGTGGAGGAACCAGTAGCTTGAACGACCGGCTGCTTCAGCAAATGAACTGCGTAATGACATGTATTAAAAATCCTTTCACCGAAATTAGATTACGACTAATTTTAATCTTTAATTGATTAAAAGAAAAGTGTTTCGGATTAATATTACGAAACCATTACTCACTAGCTAAGTATTTAAATGAAAAATGCTTTCAGATATAATAGATTTATCTATGTGTATAAAAGGAGTGCGAATTGTGGCGCAACTATTTTTTAAGTATGGCGCAATGAATTCCGGAAAGTCTATTGATATCCTGAAGGTTGCTCATAACTATGAGGAACAAGGTAAAAAGGTAGTCTTGTTAACCAGCGGGGTTGATGACCGTTCCGGAAGAGGTGTAATTGCAAGTCGAATTGGTCTTTCACGGAAAGTTCAACCTGTAATGGCTGACACGGATATTTATGACTATGTTTGTCAAATGAACGAAAAAATTTATTGCGTTTTGATTGATGAGGCACAATTCTTAAAGAAGAGACATGTTCTTCAGTTAATCAAAATTGTTGACGAGCTTCACATTCCGGTAATGACGTTTGGCTTAAAGAATGATTTTAAAAATGAATTATTCGAGGGGTCGAAGTACTTACTAATTTATGCCGACAAAATTGAAGAAATGAAAACAATTTGTTGGTTCTGCGGAAAAAAGGCAACGATGAATTTACGGGTTCATAATGGACAACCAGTTTATGAAGGCGAGCAGGTTCAAATTGGTGGTAATGAGTCGTATTACCCAGTTTGTCGTTACCATTATTTCCATCCAAAAATACAGGGAAAAGGAGAAAAGTAACCTATGGAAATGGCTGAAATTTTCGATAAGCTGCAAGCTGTAGCTGATCGATATGACGAATTAAATGAGTTGATTAGTGATCCTGAAGTGATCGCTGATTCACAGCGGTTTATGAAGCTCTCTAAGGAAGAAGGGAGCTTACGGGAGACTGTTGAAAAGTATAATGAATATAAAAAGGTAACACAGACAATCAGTGATGATGAGGAACTATTACGTGAGAGTGATGATCCTGACCTGACTGAATTAACAAAAGATGAATTAAGTAGCGCTAAGGATCAACAGGCCAAATTGGAAAAAGAATTAGAGATCCTCTTGATTCCAAAGGATCCAAATGATGATAAAAACATTATTATGGAAATCCGTGGTGCTGCTGGTGGGGATGAAGCAAGCCTATTTGCGGCTGATCTTTACAACATGTACCTCCACTATGCTGAAAACCAGGGATGGAAGGTTGAAGTTGTTGATAAGAGCGAAACGGAAGTCGGTGGCTTTAAGGAAATTGCTTTGATGATTACCGGTGATAAGGTTTACTCAAAGTTAAAATTTGAAAACGGGGCGCACCGGGTTCAACGGGTACCAGTGACTGAATCTGCCGGACGGGTCCATACTTCTACCGCTACTGTTGGAGTAATGCCAGAAGCAGAAGACGTTGACGTTGATATTGATCCAAAAGACATTCGGGTTGATGTTTATCGTTCGAGTGGTGCAGGTGGTCAGCACGTTAACAAGACTTCATCAGCTGTGCGGATGACTCACTTGCCAACTGGAATCGTTGTTGCCATGCAGGATGAGCGGTCACAGCAGCAAAACCGGGCCAAGGCTATGCGGATTTTGAAATCCCGGGTTTACGACTACTACCAACAAAAAGAGCAAAGTGCGTATGATGCTAAGCGAAAAGACGCAATCGGAACGGGTGATCGTTCTGAACGAATTCGGACGTATAATTATCCACAAAACCGGGTTACGGACCACCGAATCGGTTTGACCTTAAACAAGCTTGATAAAATTATGTCAGGTGATCTTGATGAGATTATCGAGGCGTTAATCGTTGCTGACCAAACGAAGAAATTGGAACAACTACGGAATGAATAATCAAACTTATTTTGCTGCGCAACGCTGGGCAAAGGAACAGTTAAGCGGGCACCCTATTGATCCTGGCTCACCCCAATTTCTTTTAAAAGAGCGTCACGGTTGGGATGATACCCACCTGCTGGTTCACAATCGCGAATTGATGCCAAGTGATGAATGGCAATGGTTTCAAGGGGCAATTAAGCGCTTGCTAAATGAGGAGCCTGCCCAGTATATTGTTGGGAGTGCCCCGTTTTACGGAAGAACATTCATGGTTAATCATGATGTCCTGATTCCGGAAGCTGAGACTGCTGAGTTAGTTGACTGGGTTTTAAAGGAAAATACATCTACACCATTAAAAGTTCTTGATTTAGGAACCGGAAGCGGGGTAATTGGAATTACCTTGGCTCTGGAGCGTCCACAGTGGAATGTTACGTTAAGTGATGTTTCACCTGCTGCTTTGATGGTTGCACAAAAAAATATGCAGCGGTTCAACCTTAATTTAAGGCTGGTGCAAAGCGACCTTTTTGCTAACCTGACTAATGAAAAGTATGATTTGATTGTTACTAACCCGCCATACATTTCTCATGATGCTACTGCGTTGATGGATAGGTCAGTTTTGAAGTATGAACCTGAATTAGCACTCTTTGCCGATGAGAACGGGCTAGGCTTTTATCATCGTTTGTTCGCAACGATTGCTAGTCATTTGACTTTGCAAGGACAGCTATTTGGTGAAACCGGTTTTGATCAGGAACAAGTAATTCAAGAATTATTGCATCGGGTAGATAGAACTGCCCAGATTGAACCACGGCATGATGTTGCTGGGAAGATGAGGATGATACACGTATGGGATTTTTCAAATGTAGGAGGAAATTAGAAAGAATGGATACGAGGATTTTTCATTTAGATGAAATTAATCAAGCAGCTAAAGCCATTCAAGACGGTAAACTAGTTGCATTTCCTACCGAAACTGTTTATGGACTAGGAGCAGATGCAACTAACGAAGCGGCAGTCAAAAATGTCTATCTGGCAAAGGGACGACCAAGCGATAACCCGCTAATCGTTCATGTTGCCTCAGTTGAAATGGTAGAGAGATATGCAAGTGTGATTCCGGATAATGCCCGAAAATTAATGAAAAAATTTTGGCCGGGCTCACTTACAATTATCCTAAATATTAAAAAGGGAGTTCTCTCAAAGACCGTTACTGGTGGTCTTTCAACGGTTGCTTTTCGTTTTCCAGATTGTCAACCAACACTTGATTTGATTAAGAAGGCCGGAGTACCGATTGTTGGTCCGTCAGCTAATACTTCTGGGAAGCCTAGTCCAACAACTGCTCAACACGTTTATCATGATCTTCATGGGAAAATTGCGGGAATCATTGATAATGGCCCTACTCGGGTGGGTGTTGAGTCAACAGTTCTTGATATGTCAACTGATCATCCTGTTATTTTGCGTCCCGGAGCGGTCACAAAGCATCAGATTGAAGAGGTAATTGGTTCAATTGATTTGAATCACCACCATGTTGGTAAAAATGAAACCCCAAAGGCGCCAGGAATGAAGTATAAGCACTACGCTCCTAACGCTCAGGTTTACATTGTTGATGAGGGAACCGACTGGAAACAAGTTGTTGATTGGATTAAGCAACAGCCGTTTGACGTTGGAATGATGGCAGAAGAAAAGATTTTGCAACAGGCAACCCTGCCAATGAATGCAATTCAATTTTCATTGGGGAAGAACGTTGCTGATGCGAGTGCGCGCCTATTTGATGGTCTGCGACAGTTTGATGATCAACCGAATGTTAAGGCAATTGTTACCCAAGCATTCCCGGCAAAGGATCTTGGTCGGGCATACATGAACCGGTTAAATAAATCAGCTGGTGGCGAACATTTTGCAACAAAATAAAAAAAGTTGCCTATTTGTTTATCAAATAGGCATTTTTTTTGGTAAAATAGGGAAGAAATTCAAAGGAGTGTATTAGGCATGGGTAAATTTGAAGTGATGGATCACCCATTGATTCAACACAAATTGACAATGATTCGGGATAAGAACGTTGGAACAAAGTTTTTCCGTGAAACGGTAAAGGAAATTTCAACATTGATGGCATATGAAGTTGCTCGTGATATGCCGCTAAAGGATGTTGAAGTTGAAACGCCAATCGCCAAGACAACTAAGAAGGAATTAGCAGGGAAGAAAGTAGCAATTATCCCAATTCTTCGTGCTGGCTTAGGAATGGTTGACGGAATGACTGATTTGATTCCAGCTGCCAAGATTGGCTTTATCGGGATGTACCGTGACGAAGAGACATTAAAGCCACACGAATACTTTGTAAAGCTACCAAATGACATTACTGAACGGCAATTATTCATTGTTGACCCAATGTTAGCAACTGGTGGTTCAGCAATGATGGCAATTGAAGCATTGAAGAAGCGTGGCTGTTCTGAAAAGAACATGAAGTTTGCATGTTTAGTTGCTGCTCCAGAAGGGGTTAAAGCTGTTCGTGAAACTTATCCAGACGTAGATATCTACGCTGCCGGGCTTGATGATCACTTAAATAAGGACGGTTACATTGTTCCAGGTTTAGGTGATGCTGGTGACCGTCTCTTTGGTACCAAGTAAATTTGATTAGACTCGGTAAGTTAGAGACTATTAATTATGGGAAGAGATCGAGAAAAGCAAAGTAGTTTTTTTCTTGGTCTCTTTTTGTTTCTTCTTCAAATTTAAATGGGCATTTATTGAACTGGTCATTAAGAAAAGATTCTCCTATAATAGATGTAAACCGGTTTCTTTAAAGAGGGTAAGCAGATAGAAATGACTTTAAAAATGACAGGGACAGCGGCTAGTAACGGTGTCGGAATTGCGCCAGCATACATTGTAGATAAGCCTGATCTGAGCTTTGAAAAGCGCCGGATTAGTGATCCGTTTGCGGAAATTCAGCGCTTTAAAGATGCTTTGCTTGCAATTAGTAATGATCTTAGAGAGCTAAAAAAAGCAGCCACGAAAAAGTTATCAAAAGATGAGCTTGCGATCTTTGATGTTCATATTGAAATCCTAGATGATCCAGAAATGTTTAATCAGGTGGTTACTCGGATTCGAAGTCAGCGGATTAACGCGGAAACGGCTTTTGAAGAAGTGATCACGCGGGTTATTCATGAATTTGAATCAATGACGGGAAATAAGTACATGCAAGAGCGGGCAACGGATTTTGCTAGTATTCGGGATCAGGTATTGGCAAAGCTTGAAGGGAAACAACTTCCTAACCTGCAAACGCTTGACCATCCAGTAATCGTGGTTGCCCACATGATTGGGCCATCAGATACTTCCCAAATGAATGCTAAGTATGTTAAAGGGATTGTTACTGAAGTTGGCGGTCGGACCAGCCATGCTGCAATAATGGCTCGTTCATTGCAAATTCCGGCAATTGTTGGTTGTAAAAAGGTTGCTCATCAGGTAAAAAATGGTGAGCGGCTGGTTGTTGATGGTTTTTCGGGAACAGCGATTGTTGAACCCACTACTCAACAGGTAGCGCATTATCAGCAACTAGCAAGTCAGTATGCAGCGGAAAAGCTTCAGTGGGCGAAGTTAGTCAATAGTCCTTCAGTTACTAAGGATGGTCAACAGTTAACCATCTCCGCTAATATTGGGTCGTCAAATGACATTCCGGCAGCCGTTAATAATGGGGCAGATGAAATTGGCCTTTTCCGGACTGAATTTCTTTACATGAAGAGCGAACACTTACCGACTGAAGAGGAGCAGTTTCGCGCATATCGGGATGCGGTTGAAAGTCTTGGGGGCAAGACACTAGTAGTAAGAACTCTGGATATTGGTGGTGATAAACCGCTGACCTTTATGCCGCTCCCTCATGAATTGAACCCGTTTTTAGGCTATCGAGCAATTCGAATTTCATTAGATCGACCACAAATGTTTCGTACCCAGTTACGAGCATTGATTCGTGCTTCACAGTTTGGTCAAGTTAATATTATGTTTCCAATGATTACGACTTTGGAAGAGCTCCAGGCAGCCAAGAAGATTTACTATGAAGAACGAGAAAAATTGCGCCAAGATTATCCACATATTGGGGCAAACATTAAATTAGGAATTATGATTGAGGTTCCACTGGCTGCATTATATGCAGAGCGATTAGCTAAGGAGGTTGACTTCTTTAGCATCGGAACTAACGATCTGATTCAATACTGTTTTGCGGCTGATCGGGGGAATGCATCAGTTTCCTACCTTTATCAACCACTGAATCCACCATTTTTAAGATTAATTGAGCACATTATTAAATCAGGTCACCAGCATAATACAACGGTGGCAATGTGTGGTGAAATGGCTGGCGATCGTCTTGCTTTGCCTCTTTTAATGGGAATGGGATTGGACGAATATTCGATGAGCGCAACATCGATCTTACGTACTCGCTCAATGATGAGAAACCTTGACATTAATGAATGCCAAAAGTTATACCATGAAGCAGTGACAAAGTGCGAAACTGCCAACCAAATTCACGATTTAGTTGAAGAATGGCTAAAAAACGAATAGGTAACTAATAGTGAAGAGCTTACGATAAAGATAAGATTTTTATCAGCTCTTTTTTTGTTTTAAATGAATAGTAAAATATTGGGTGATTGTAAAAAAGAGGAAGTGAAAATCGTGACAATTCAGTGGTCACGCCAGAAAACATTCTTATTAATTGGGATGATTATTTGTGGCCTTGCAGCAATGCTTTTTGTTACTCATAATCAGCGCCTTTACCAACAGCCAATTGCTCGGGTTGTGCGAGTAACTAATGAAAAGCCTCAGCGAACTGAAGACCAGTTTAAAAATGTTGATCACCAAACTAATCAGGAACTTACAACAATCCTGATGAACGGGAAAAGACGTGGGGATAAAGTTAAGGTTCAAAATACATTTAGTGATTCGCAACCAATGGATCAGCAATATAAGGTTGGCGATCAGTTATTTCTTTCTCAGTTAAAAGCTAGCCATGGGAAATTATCAGCTAATCCAGCGGGGCCAAAACGGGATACAGTAGTTGCCTTTTTAAGCTGGCTTGTTATTACCGTTTTACTGCTAACGATGGGGAGAGCGGGGACATTTGCGCTTATTAGTGTAGTAATTAATACTATTTTATTCTTACTTGCAGTTTCACTAGACCTTCATAACCAGGGGAATCATGTCCTGCTGATTTTTTAAACGTTAGCTTTAATTTTTACCGTTATTAGTCTTTTACTTGTTCTTGGCCCAACTAAAAAAATGCTCGCTACGTTAGGCGCAACAGTTATCGGAACAACAGTTGCAATTTTAATTGGTGTCCTGGTTCTTCACCTTACCCATAATCGGGGGGTCTACTATGAATCTATGCAGTACGTGACTCAAGTACCGCGACCGTTATTCATTGCGGAAATTTTACTGGGATCATTAGGTGCAGTTATGGATGAATCAAGTGATATTGTAGCAACATTATTTGAGTTAAAACGGATTGATCCGACCGTCACACGGTTGCAGCTATTTATGTCTGGAAGGAGTGTCGGTAAATCGATCATGGGCCCGTTAGTAAATGTCCTCTTTCTGATCTTTATGGCAGATACCTTTACGAATAGCTTACTTTACTTGAAGAACGGTAATTCATGGGGGTATACGTTCAGCATGAATATGAGTTTAGGAATGGTGCAAAGCTTGGTTAGCGGAATTGGAATTGTGTTGGCAGTTCCGGTAGTTAGTATCCTCGGCGCTTTACTGCTAGGAAGGAGGAACCGATAGTGAGTGCAATTTATGCATTAGGAATAGTGTTACTGTGTTCGATGGTTCTCGTTGGCGGTAAGCAGGGATGGCGATCCTTTCTTAGTCTATTGTTGAATTTTGGCTTCTTGTTTTTTGCCATTGTCTTGATTGAGTTTCACGTCCCACCAATGTTTGTTACTGCGACTACAGGAATCACGATTTTAGCAATCACGATTTTTATGGGGGAAGATGATTTGAAAACGACAGTGACAGCCTTTTATGCCTCATTGATTGTTTTAGCAATTCTGATTTTACTTATTCTGTTTGTCAGTCATTGGGCGATGGCTCAGGGCTTTGGTACTGAAGATAGTGATGATCTTGAGGGAATGTCGATCCTAATTGGAATTAGTTATTTAAAAGTTTCGGTTACCGCAATCGTTATTAGTACATTAGGAGCGATTGCTGAAGCAGCGATGGCAATTTCCGCAGGGTTGACGGAAATTCTGGAAACTCATCCTCAAATTAGTAATCCACGATTAGTTGAGGGAGGAATGGAAATCGGCCGTCAAATTATTGGAACGACATTGAACACCCTTTTCTTTGGCTTTTTTGGTGGCTTCCTTTCTCTTTTTATTTGGTTTGCAGGGTTACATTATTCATTTGGAATGATTTTTAACAATAAGATCTTTATTGCCGAGTTGATTGAAATCTTAATCTCGTTTCTCGGTGTCCTGCTAACTGTTCCAATCACTTCGTTAGTAATGGTTAAACGGCGAAAGCGGGTCATTGACAAACCGGTAGAAACGAAGTAAGATATTTTTTGAAATTAAAACCTTTAAAAGAGGTCCCGTGAGGCCTCAAAGGTGCGGTGAAATAACACTACATGGTTGTAGCATATTTACTAAAGCAGCTTTGGAGCTTCACTCAAAGCTGCTTTATTTTTTAGGGAGGGAAATATTCATGGCTCATCGTGACGATGTCGTTTTAGACGTTAATGAAAAGCCAAAAACTGGTCAATGGATTGGGCTTTCACTCCAACACATGTTTTCCATGTTTGGTTCCACTGTTCTGGTGCCAATTCTTGTTGGGTTGAACCCGGGCATTGCACTTTTTAGTTCCGGTGTTGGTACGTTAATGTACCTTCTAATTACGAAACACAAGATCCCGGCATATATGGGTTCCAGTTTCTCGTTTGTTGTCCCAATGATGGCATTAATGAAGTCGACTGGTTATCCAGGAATTGCACAAGGGACAGTTGCCGTTGGGTGTGTTTACCTGATTGTTTCAATAATCGTTAGTTTAATTGGTTCGGATTGGATTGATAAGATCTTGCCGCCAATTATCGTTGGACCTGTAGTTGTTGTTATTGGACTTTCATTAGCTAGTACAGCAGCCAAGGATGCAACAATTAATTCAGTAACGGGAAAGTACGATCTTAAATTCTTTGCAGTTGCAATGATTACAATGCTACTGACAATTGCTTTCAATATGTACTTTAAAGGGTTCATGGGATTGATCCCAATTTTGATGGGGATTGTCTTTGGCTACATTGTTGCATGTTTGTTTGGGATCGTTGATTTTACACCAGTAGAGAAAGCTCACTGGTTCAGTCTGCCTGCGTTCCAAGTTCCGTTTATCGACTACCACCCACAATTTTATTGGGGAGCAATTTTAAGTATGGCGCCAATCGCGTTTGTAACTATGACGGAACACTTGGGTCATATTATGGTATTAAACGAATTGACAGAACGGAACTTCTTTAAGGATCCGGGATTAAACCACACCTTAGCAGGGGATGGGACTGCATCAATTATCGCTGGATTCGTTGGTGGTCCTCCAGTTACCAGTTATGGTGAAAACATTGGTGTTATCGCTATTACTAAGGTCCAATCTGTCTATGTTATTGCTGGTGCCGCAGCGTTTGCAATCTTCTTCAGTTTTATTGGCAAGTTAAGTGCCTTAATTGAAACGATTCCGATGCCAGTTATTGGTGGGATTTCCTTCCTTCTCTTTGGGGTGATTGCATCCAGTGGTCTACGAGTAATGATTGAAGACCAAATTGATTTCAACAAGAAGCGTAACCTCATGATCGCTTCAGCAATTCTGGTTATCGGAATTGGAAATGCCTACTTAAAATTAGGACAATACCAATTCTCTGGCTTAGCAGTTGCTGCTGTTTTGGGAATTGCATTAAACCTCATCCTTCCACAAGAAGCGCGGAGCGAAAAAGAAATTTCCGAAAAAGTTAATAAAACTAAATAATTAGATTAATGGGTCGAGAAGCAAGAAAAAATATTTTCTTTGTCTCTTGGCTTTTTAATTAAAAGATGATTAAAGGATCACGATTAGAAATGAATCTGTAAGGAGGAAATCTAATTAGGACGGTCTTTGTTAACGGTTTATTTCTTAAAAAAGCAAGAAATATTTTTGAATGTTACTTCAAATGATGATATATTAATACTCGTATATTGGGCTAGTTCGTATTAGTATACGACGTTCATCCAATTTACAGCCAAATTATTGTTATTAAGGAAAGAGGTGAAATATGAATGGGCGGTGATGCTTTTACTTTTAAGTTTCTTGGCTTAACGTTTAACGCAACCAACATCATTTCAGGCCTTGTTATTTATGCAATTGTATTCTTTGTATTATTTGGCATGTCCCGAAAGATTCAAATGAAGCCAAAGGGTGCACAAAATGTTTTGGAATGGCTAATCGACTTCACGAACGGAATTGTTCGCAGTCAGATGCCAAATGAGGAGACAGGTCATTATAGTTTTTTGGCCTTTGTTCTTTTTGTTTTCATCTTCTTTGCCAACCAGTTCGGCTTAATTTTCAATCTTAGTTGGAATAACCAAGAAATCCTTAGAAGTCCAACGGCGGATCCAGTTGTTACTTTAACATTCTCGCTGATGGTAATTACACTGGCTCACTTTGCAGGAATTGCAAATAAGGGTCTTGGCGGTTACTTGAAGGGGTATGTAAAGCCATTTGCATTGATGTTGCCAGTCAATATCATTGAAGAATTGGCTAACTTCTTAACTTTGGGTTTGCGGATCTTTGGTAACATTTTTGCTGGTGAATTGCTATTAAAGCTGGTTGCTGGGGTTGCCTTCTCACACGGTGCTTTAACAATCATTCCAGGATTCTTACTTGAGTTGCTTTGGCAAGGATTCTCAGTATTTATCGGTTCAATTCAGGCATATGTTTTTGTAACATTAACGACAGTTTATATTTCTCGGAAGGTTTCCGAATAATAATCTATCTCTTAAGGAGGAATTTAAAAATGGCATTAGGAGCAATTGCTGCAGGACTCGCGGCTATGGGTGCCGCTATCGGTGGTGGTATTGGTGATGGTATCTTAATCGGACATACTGTTGACAGTATCGCACGTCAACCAGAATTACAAAGTAGATTACAAGCAACGATGTTCATTGGTGTTGGTTTGATTGAAGCCATGCCTATCATCGCTATTGTTATCGGCTTCCTTGTTATGAACAAGTAATTATTTTGATTAATAATTTTTATTTTAGAGAACAAGGAGGTGTCAATAGATGTTTGTGAACAGTGTTTTAGCTGAATCTAATAGCTTGTACGTTGGTGATTTGGTATTCTACATCGTTACCTTCATCATCCTGATGTTGCTTATCAAGCACTTTGCTTGGAAGCCAGTTACGGATATGATGAAAAAGCGTGCAGATAAGATTGCTAGTGATATTGACAATGCTGCTAAATCACGTGAAAACGCTGAAAAGATGGCTGCTAAACGACAAGCTGAGTTACAAAACTCTCACCAAGAAGCTACTGACATTGTTAATAATGCCAAGAAGTCTGGTGAAGCTCAACGTACTCAAATTGTTGAAGCTGCACAAAATGACGCTCAAGCACTTAAGCAACGCGCACAAGAAGATGCTAAGCAAGCTCGTCGTGATGCGTTGAATGGTGCAAAGGATGACGTTGCAAACTTATCTATTGAGATTGCTTCCAAACTCATCCACAAAGAATTAAATGCGGACGATCAAAAGGAATTGATCGATTCGTACATTGAAGGGTTGGTAGATCATGAGTCTTGATAAGCAAACAGTTGCAAATCGTTATGCGAAAGCACTGTTCGAGTTGGTCGATGAAGACAATACACTCGATCAAACTTATCAAGAATTGACTGCTCTACGTCAAGTCTTTGAGGACAACGCTGCACTGGCTTCTGTCTTATCAGGAGTTCAATTATCACTCAGTGAAAAGAAGTCCCTTATTGATGATTTGAAGAAAGGTTTTTCTCAACCAGTTTCAAATTTAATTCAAATGACTTTTGATTATGGCCGGATTAACGATCTAGTTGCAATCATTGATGAGTTTGAGCGACGGTATGACGCTAAGATGAAACGCGTTCATGCTGACGTTGTTACAGCGATCCAACTTGATAAACAACAACGTGATCAACTTAAGGCTAACCTAGCTCAACGATTTGGAGCTAAGGAAGTTGTTCTTCACGAACAAGTTGATCCCGAAATTTTGGGCGGAGTTATTGTTCATCTTAACAATAAGACATTGGATGGTAGCTTAAGTTCAAAGATTAAGCAGATTCGTCGTTTACTAGTTAGATAAATTATCTTATTTCGAAGAGGTGAGACCTTTATGAGCATTAAAACTGAGGAAATCAGTTCACTCATCAAGAAACAACTTGCCAACTACCAAGACAAAGTATCTGTCGAGGAAACGGGTACTGTTACCTACGTTGGTGATGGTGTTGCTCGTGCCGACGGCTTGGAAAATGCCATGGCTGGTGAGTTGCTCGAATTTAGTAACGGTGTTTACGGAATGGCACAAAACCTCGAAAGTAACGATGTTGGTATCGTTATTTTGGGAGACTTTTCTGGCATCCGTGAAGGTGATACCGTTAAGCGGACGGGTCGAATCATGGAAGTCCCCGTCGGTGACGCATTGTTAGGACGGGTAGTAGATTCATTAGGTCGACCAATTGATGGACTTGGTGAAATCAAGACTGACAAGACACGTCCAATTGAAAAGAAGGCTCCAGGTGTTATGGAGCGGAAGAGTGTTAGTGAACCATTGCAAACAGGTATTAAGGTTATTGATGCCTTGGTACCAATTGGTCGTGGTCAGCGTGAGTTGATCATTGGTGACCGGAAGACCGGTAAGACTGCCATTGCATTGGACACCATCATTAACCAAAAGGACAAGGACGTAATTTGTATTTACGTTGCTATTGGACAAAAGGAATCAACTGTTCGTGCAAACGTTGAAACCTTGCGGCGTTACGGTGCATTAGACTACACAATTATTGTTTCAGCTAGTGCTTCTAACCCTGCACCAATGCTTTACATTGCCCCTTATGCTGGTGCTGCAATGGGTGAAGAGTTCATGTACGGTGGCAAAGATGTTTTGATTGTTTATCCAGGCGGAGAAGCAGAAGCAATTATTCAA
>Ga0079226_10000481_pt1 | contig 27876 bp, 25 predicted proteins | sample Poulit2014_FD_76345 | JGI IMG/M metagenome (GOLD analysis project Ga0079226, IMG submission 76345) | Agricultural soil microbial communities from Georgia to study Nitrogen management - Poultry litter 2014 | ecosystem: Environmental > Terrestrial > Soil > Agricultural land | place: USA: Georgia...
ACTTCTACTTGCCACAAATCGTGGCCACTGAGCACATATTTTTCTTCAAAATCTGTGAAGGCCTGGCTTGCTTCTTGTAGAGGTACTGCCAAAGGTTCAATTTGAGCATTAATATGAGAAACGCTAAGTGCTACCGCCACCTCTTCCACATATAAGCGCCAGTTGCTACGGCAATGTAATGTGCCGCCAAGTACCAATAACTCACGCCAAGCGGGATGTCCGTGCCAACGGCGGCGCAAGTGGGCAGATTTGGGCCAAGGGTTAGGATATAACACATAGTGGCGCCATAACCGCCATTGCTCAGCTGCCATCAAGCGCCATAAGTCAGCGGATTCAGCACGCAGCAACATAGCATTCCTGGGAAACTCAAAGCGGCGGCTGCCGCGCTGCAAACGGTCAGCAGATTGATCCACCCCCACCACCAGTGCCTCAGGATATTTTTGTGCTAAGGCATAGGTTGAGCGCCCTGTACCGCAACCGGTATCAAGCACCAAAGGCAAATCACTACCTTTGTGCTCGCGCCACTGTGCCAATTGTTTAAAGGCCGCGCGGGTATGCTCGGCAATAGGCCCTTGCCACGGATGCTGTAAATGTTTTTCCACCGTTGGAATAAGGTTTTCATGCACACTCGTTTGGTTGCTTTTTACCGCTTCGCTAACACCAAGCATTGTTCCCCCACCACTTAAACTGCACCTATAAAAAGACCCCAAAAAGTTTATCTACCTTTTGGGGTCCACTTACATCTATAGCTACTCTAAAGGTTTAGAGGCTCCACACTAAGCCCACCAAGATTTCTTGGTCGCTTTTGCGCACATCATCAGCAGGTTTGCTGTTGTGACGTAGCACATGGCTTACGCGTAAAGACAAGCGGCTATTGATAGCACTGGTTAAGCTGGTTTCAGCACGAGTCACCGAAGCACCATCTTCAAGTTCACTGGTCACATCTTCGCGAAACTGGGCATTTTCAGTGAGTTGTAGCTTGTAACGCAAAGCCACTAATGCCACGGCATCTTTTTCGGTGCGGCTTTTATGAGTACCTTCCCACTCTTCTGGCAACTCATCTAGCTCACGAACGCGGTATCCTGGACCAGCTTCAATATCTAAGCGGTGGCGTTCGTTATCAATAAATCGGCGACCATAACCAAGCGCATAGGTAGTCTCATAGGTATAACCACTGAAGAGATCTTTTTGTGCGGAGAGTTGGTTGAAAATATAGTTGGCATCATCAATCTTGCGATCGAGTTTGTATGAGCCAAAATAACGCTCTGCAATACGCTCACTTTCACGATCTTTGTTACGCTTTTCTTCGTTACCACCTTCTAGCTTAGCTAAGTGGCGCCAGTTGAGAGCATCACGCTCGGCTTCCGCTTTTCCGCTAAACGCATCAGACTCGGTGTTACCACGCTTCATGGTATAGTTTAAGCCCACTTCCACATCCCAGCCTTCCTTAGGGTCTGCAGTGGCGATCGCTGGCAACAGCAATGAAGCACAAGCAGTGGTTAACAGCACCTTACGCATAATTACCTCAACTTAGTTACAAATTTAGAACGTATATTCAGCCAATTAAAAGCGTCGATTATCTAAGATAAAGGGCGCTAATGTAAACCAAGACAGCCATGTTTTACAAAACTTAGAGTTGGCTTGCTCTTAGTTCGTCTGGGCTATAGGGCGAAAGCAAGCCAATGGGAATATCAAATACAGTTTTGGCCCCGCGTTCACCCGCTTTAAATAAACGATGTGCAGCGCGGGCATAAGCCACAAGTACGCTGCCAGTGAATTCAGGATTGCTGCCTAGGCGCAAGCCAAACTCCACCACTTGCTTATTATTTGCCTCAGTTTCACCACTGCGCAGCACTACGCCGCCGTGGGGCATGGCGGAATGATCCCGCTCAAGTTCCTCTTGGCTGATAAAGTGCACCGTGGTATCAAAGGGCTCGAAATAATGCGGCATGGTGATAATAGCTTCGCGCACCGTGGCTTCATCAGCACCCTCTTCAAGTACTACATAGCATTCGCGCACGTGTTTTTCGCGGGTGCTAAGCTCGGGGCGCTCACCTTGGCGCACCTGCTCAACACTGGCTTCGCTGGGCAAAGTGTATTGCACACCAGCTGCTACACCGGGCACACGGCGCACTGCATCAGAGTGCCCTTGGCTTAAGCCTTTGCCCCAAAACGTATATGTATCGCCTTGGGGTAATACTGCTTCACCCAGCACTCGGTTCAATGAAAAAAGACCCGGATCCCAGCCTGTGGCAATAACGCCGAGGCTATCATTAGCGTTAGCTGCCGCATCTACTGCTGCAAAATGCTCAGGTACCTTGGCATGGGTGTCGAAGCTATCCACGACCACAAATTTTTGCACGTATTCAGGCGTTTGTTCAGGCAAATCTGTGGCAGAGCCGCCACACAACACCAACACATCCACTTTATCTTGATAATTAGGCAAATCAGATACATGCACAAAAGGCACACTAGCTGATTGAGCTAAAGCGCTAGGCTCGCGGCGGCTAAAAATAGCCACGAGCTCCATGTCTTTGTTTTTTTGCACCGCTGCTTCAACGCCGCGACCTAAGTTGCCATAGCCTAAAATTGCCACACGGATGGGCTGGCTCATGTTGCCTCCTTACTACAAAAACGATTGAAACGCACATAATAATGCCCCACATGCCAGTGGCAAGGGGGCATTACAAATTGGTGCTCAGTATTCTGCTACTTTACTTTATTAAGTGTGGTGGTAATAGCCGCCACTGCGCTGCCTATGTCGCTAAGCTCAGCAGGCAAAATCATGGTGTTATTCGTTTGTGCCAGTTTGCCAAACTCTTTAACGTATTGCTCTGCCACGCGCAAAGATACGGCTTCCTTACCACCGTCTTGATTAATCGCTTGGGCCACGCGCTCAAGCCCACGAGCTGTAGCATCGGCAATCAGTAAAATCTCGCGGGCCCGCCCTTCTGCTTCATTGATTTGACGCATCTTTTCAGCTTCAGAGTGGTTAATTACCTCTTGGCGTGCGCCTTCCGATACATTGATTTTTGCCTGGCGCTCACCTTCAGACTCAGCTACTACAGCACGACGCTCACGCTCCGCACGCATTTGCTTTTCTAGGGCATCTTGGATAGTGGCGGGCAACTCGATGTCAGCAATTTCATAGCGCAATACTTTAACGCCCCAAGGTTGTGCCGCTTCATCTAACGCTTGTACTACTTGCTGGTTAATGCTTTCGCGCTCTTCAAAGGTTTTATCCAGTTCGATTTTACCAATCACAGAACGCAAGGTAGTTTGTGCTAACTGAGTGGCCGCGTAGCGGTAGTCGTTAATACCATAACTCGCTGCGTGAGCATCCATGACTTGCAGATACACAACGCCATCCACTACTACCTGAATGTTGTCTTTGGTAACGCACATTTGACGCGGTACATCGATGACTTCTTCTTTTAACGAATGGCGATAAGCCACTTTATCGATAAAAGGAATCAAAATATGGAAACCCGCTTCCAAGGTTTTTGAGTATTTACCCAAGCGTTCCACCACGTAGGCGCTACGCTGCGGTACCACGCGAGCGGTTTTGGCAATGGCAACCACTGCAAAAACCACCAATAAAAATGTAAATGTAATGCCAAACTCCATTTGCTTCTCCTATGAATGTGCCTTTACGGCTTTTTATTACTAACGGTTAACGTAATGCTGGTGTGATCTATGATCCATGCTGACGTTTTTTCTTCGAGGGGGTCTTCGCTGTAAGCATCCCAGCGTGCGCCACGAAAAAACACCGCTCCTTTGCCATGCTCAAAAGGCGTTAACACCTCAACACGCTGGCCGATTAAATCGGATTGCGCTTGTGTGTTAGAGGCCACTACATCACCTTTTAAAGCGCCCTTAAAGCGACGGCGGGTTAAAAACAGTAAAGCGAGACTCACCAAAGCAAAACACAGTAATTGCCAAGGCAACGTATTGAGTAAACCAAACCAAGTTAAGATGCCCACCACTAAGGCACCTAAACCAAAAAACACTGCCACAAAGCTCATCATCAATGCTTCTGAAATGATGAGCACCATGCCAAAGATCAACCAAAATCCATAACTTTCAAAGAGCATTTGCATCTCCTGAACGTGCAAGTGTTAACGGCGATAAGGGTTACGCCTTGGCGTGCGTGGCGTGCGTTTGGTCCCAGGGCGCTGTGCACGCAGGCGAGCACGCCCATAAAGCCCAGTGTATTGCTTAGACTTAAGCTCTACGCTGCTGGCAATGCGCTCTACCTCCTCAGGTTCAAGTTCCATCCAGCGCCCAAGGCGCAATTGCGGTGGCAGCTTGATGTCGCCAAAACGAATACGAATCAAGCGAGACACTTCAAAGCCTTGAGAGGCAAATAAACGACGTACCTCGCGATATTTCCCGCCAAGCAAAGTAACTTTGTACCACTGGTTTGCGGATTCCTCGCCGCCGCCAGCCTCCTCAAGGGTGGCAAACTTAGAGATACCATCCTCGAGCTCTACCCCCGTAATGAGTGCCTTTTTTTGCTCGTCTGTCAGCGTGCCGAGAATGCGCACTGCGTACTCACGTACAAACTCGTTAGATGGGTGCATCAAGCGATGAGCCAGTTCACCATCTGTGGTGAACAACAACAAGCCAGAGGTATTGATATCGAGGCGCCCCACCAATACCCAACGCATATTGCGTAAACGAGGTAAATTATCAAACACTGTGGGGCGGCTTTGCGGATCGTTACGCGAACACACTTCGCCCGCGGGTTTGTGATACATAATAATTCGACGTGCCACTTCTGCTTCCTTTACGGTTCTTATTATTTTGCCATCCACGCGAATAAGGTCATCAGCTCCAACCCTATCGCCTAAGGTTGCCACTGTGCCATTTACCGACACACGGCCAGCACTAATCCACGTTTCAATTTCACGACGCGAGCCTAAACCCACGCGCGCTAATACTTTTTGTAACTTCTCTGTCATTTCTAAGGCTCCAGCGGTGAGCTTTCGCTCCTCGCTTCAATATCTTCTTGTTCAAAAGATTGGCCGGCTTTAAAGCGTTGATCAAACTCTGCGAGTACTGAATCAACCGCATCCATATCGATCTCGTCTAAGGAATCTAGGGGATCGTTTTGCTCCGCTATGTTAGCTTGATTTAGCGCTTCCTGTTGAGTGTTATTTTTATTTTCAGTATGACGGGCCAGTTCCCGTGCTTCTTTTTGCTGCTCCTCTTCGAGCGTGATGGATTGTAGCTCAGCCAAAGTGGGTAATTCATTTAAGCTAGCGAGATTAAAGTACGCCAAAAATTCATTTGTGGTGGCATACAATGCTGGGCGACCCGGCACTTCTTTGTGACCCACCACTCTAATCCAACCCCGTTCCATTAAGGTGCGCACAATGTGGCTGCTAACAGCCACGCCGCGGATTTCTTCAATTTCACCACGGGTAATAGGCTGCCTATAAGCCATTAAAGCTAAGGTTTCAAGCACAGCGCGGCTCAAACGTGGTGGTTTTTCTTCCCACAATTTGTGTACCCACTGAGCAAGCGTGGAACGGGTTTGAAAACGATAGCCATTGGCTAAGTGCACCAGTTGCACGCCACGGTTTTCATAGTCCGTCACTAAAGTGGCTAAAGCATTATTTATCACCTCTTTACTAGGCGCTGCCTCTTCATCAAATAAGGCTTGAAGCTGCTCAACGGTTAAGGGAGCATCGGCTGCAAATAAGGCCGCTTCAATAATATGCAAAAGCGTTTCTTGTTCGTCAGTCATTAAACCCATCATCCTCATCTTGTACAGCTTCTTCCATGCGAGTGCGGACATGGATAGGAGCGGCAAATTCACTCTGTACTAGCTCAATTAACTGGCTTTTTACAAGCTCCATAATGGCTAAAAAGGTGACTACCACGCCTGAGCGCCCTTCCTCTACGGTAAACAAGGCAACAAACGGCACAAACTGTTGGTGCTGAAGTTGATTGAGCACCATGGACATGCGCTCGCGGGTGGATAAGGGTTCGCGGCTCACCTGATGACTTTCAAATAACTCAGCCCGTTGCAGTAAACCTCTAAACGCCGCTAGTAATTCGTCTAAGGTAGATTCTGCGAGCAAGATGCTGTTTTGCTCTCTTTGTGTATGGGCGGCGGCAATAAAGGTATCCCGTTCATGGCGCGGCAAAGCATCTAGATCCTCGGCGGCTTGCTTAAACTGCTCGTATTCTTGTAAACGGCGAATCAGTTCGGCTCGTGGGTCTAAACCATCTTCATCCTCTTCTTTGGCGGGTCGCGGCAGCAAGCTACGGGATTTAATCTCGCCAAGCCACGCTGCCATCACTAAATATTCAGCCGCTAATTCGAAGTTGGCGGCTTCCATCAACTCAATATACTCCATGTACTGAGTTGTAATTTTTGATACTGAAATGGTTAAAATATCAAGATTTTGCTTACGGATTAAATAAAGTAACAAATCCAAAGGGCCCTCGAAGGATTCAAGAATTACTTCAAGGGCATCAGGTGGAATATACAAATCCTGTGGTAATTCCGTAATCGCTTCACCATAAAGCAAACCTAAAGGGATTTGCTGTGGCTGTGGCTCGGTCACGGTAGCTTCCATATCAGGCAACTTTGTATTAACGGTAGTTTAAACCCATGGCAGAACGCACTTCTTTTAAAGTAGCGCGTGCTCTTTCGCGAGCAGTGTCATTGCCCTCAGCAATAATACTACGCACCAAATCGGGGTTACGTTCATGTTCTTCGGCACGCTTGCGGATAGGCTCAAGCGCCTCTTGGACCGCCTCCACAATAGGCTTTTTGCAATCTAGGCAACCAATACTGCCACTGGTGCAGCCTTCATAAACCCACGCTTTGGTTTCATCATTGGAGTAGACTTTGTGCAACTCCCACACGGGGCACTTTTCTGGCGTGCCTGGGTCATTGCGGCGTACACGGGCCGGGTCTGTGGGCATACTGCGGATTTTACGCTCCACCTCGGCGGGCTCTTCACGCATGCTAATGTAGTTACCGTAAGATTTAGACATTTTTTGGCCGTCCAAACCGGGCATACGCGAAGCCGGCGTGAGCAAGGATTGTGGCTCGGGTAAAATGACCTTACCACCGCCCTCTAAATCACCTAGCAAGCGCTCTCTATCGCCTAACGTAATGTTTTGCTGATCCATCACTAGCGCTTTAGCGGTTTCGAGGGCCGTATGATCGCCCTGCTCTTGGTATTTGCGGCGTAAGTCTTGATACATGCGGCTCGCTTTTTTACCCATTTTGCGCACCGCCACTGCCACTGCCTCTTCAAAGCCGGGCTCACGGCCATATAAGTGGTTAAAGCGGCGTGCCACCTCACGGGTAATTTCCACGTGAGCCACTTGGTCAGCTCCTACGGGTACTAAACCTGCGCGGTAAATTAAAATATCGGCTGCTTGTAGCAAGGGGTAACCCAAAAAACCATAAGTGGCTAAGTCTTTTTCTTTTAGCTTATCCTGCTGGTCTTTATAGGTAGGTACACGCTCTAGCCAGCCCAATGGTGTAATCATGGAAAGCAGCAAATGCAACTCTGCATGTTCTGGCACTTGTGATTGCACAAAAATCGTAGCAGCAGAAGGGCTTACTCCCGCTGCTAGCCAATCGATAACCATATTCCACACATTGCTTTCAATGGTCTGTGGGTTTTCATACTCAGTGGTTAAGGCATGCCAATCCGCCACAAAAAACTGGCACTCATATTCATGCTGCAGCTTTACCCAGTTTTTTAAAACGCCGTGATAATGGCCTAAATGCAAATGCCCTGTTGGGCGCATACCTGATAAAACACGCTGAGAAGATACAGTGGCGCTCAAAACCGACTCCGTTTACTGGTTAACAATATAAAAGTTGAAGTATAGCGAATACTCAAAAGAAACACCTACCCCGAGGACTAATAAATTTCATCTAGCGGCCCAGCCCCTTTACGCAATATCTCGGGACCGCCACCATCCGCTAAGGAAATAACCGTGGTTTCTTCTAATCCTCCAAAACCACCATCAATAATTACATCCACCTGGTGCTCTAGCATATTGGCGATATCCACTGGATCAGACAGTGGATATTCATCGCCTGGCAACAATAATGTGGACGTCATCAAGGGCTCACCATATTCGGCAAGAAGCGCCTGACAAATGGCATTATCTGGTACACGAATCCCAATAGTGCGCTTTTTAGGGTGCATAAGGCGGCGCGGTACTTCTGTGGTGCCACGCAAAATCCATGTATAAGCCCCCGGTGTTTGCGCCTTAAGCAAGCGATAGTCGCTATTTTCCACCTTGGCGTAAGTGGATAGCACCGATAAATCAGCACAGAGTAAGGTGAACTCGTGTTTTTTATCGAGGCGTCGTAACCGGATAAGGCGATCAAGAGCATTTTTTTCTCCCACAGCGCAGCCAATGGCGTACGTGGTATCCGTGGGATAAACAATTAAGCCCCCTTTGCGCACCACATCCACTGCCTCGCGTATTAAGCGCTGCTGGGGCGTTTCTGGATGAATATGTAAAACCTTTGACATTTCTCGCCTCCTGAAAACCTTAGCGGTTTAACAACGACCGAACAAAGGGCGTTCCCTCTTTTAATGGGGGTATTTTCCCCAAGGTTAACCAATGTTGCTGGGGACTATGAAAATCAGAACCACCAGACGCCACCAAGGGGAACTCAGCCAAACAATCATAAAGCATGTCTGTTTGTGTTGGCGCCAAACGAGGGAGTGCTATTTCCATGCCCTTGCCGCCGTACGTGCAAAACTCACTCAATAAACGCCTGAGCTTCATGCGTGTAAATCGATAGCGTGTGGGATGCGCAATCACAGCAATTCCGCCACTTTGGTTAATCACTTCCACAGCCTCTTGCAGGGTTACCCAAGGCGTACTCACATAGCCTGAACGCCCCACTTTCAAAAAACGATTAAAAGCGTGCTCCATATCGCGCACTTGTTTATTGGCCACAAGCCATTGCGCAAAATGCGGCCGCCCAGGCGCCACCGTGCCAGCGATAGCGCAGGCACCTTCATAAGCGCCTTGCAATCCTGTGGCTTTATCGAGCCTGACTCCCATTTTAATGGCACGCTCAGTACGAGCACCTTGTTGCTGTGCAATAAGGTGGCTAAATATAGGCGCAGATAACTCCATCCCTAGCCCCACCATATGTAGCTCTACGCGCCCCCACAGTACGGAGAGTTCTACCCCTGTAATGAGTTCTATGTTTGCAGCCCGAGCTGCTACTATGGCCTCTTCGTAGCCTGCCACCGTGTCATGATCTGTAATGGCAAGGCTTTGCACACCATGCTCAGCAGCCAACTGCACTAGTTCAGTGGGCGTGAGTGAGCCATCAGAGGCTGTGGTGTGGCAGTGATAATCGTAAACCAAACCTTGCATAATATGTCCTTGATAAGAGCCACTAGGGTACTCCTATACAGGGCTTGTGGCCAATGCCAACCTTGCTTAGCACCGAAGAATAGTATTAAGTGAGCAACCTTTACTCAACGAAGCCAAGATTAAGATCATGAAAGCCATACTCGATTATTTACCCGCTGTTGTATTTTTTATTGTTTATTTTTTGTTTGGTCGTGATATTTACCTCGCCACCCAAGGCATTCTTATTGCAAGCCTTGTGCAGATTGTGGTGACTTGGTTGGTATGGCGTAAGTTTGAGCCTTTGCATTGGGCGGTATTTCTTATCACCTTGGTGTTCGGTGGATTAACACTATTTTTGCGCGACCCAGCCTTTATTATGTGGCGTCCCACTATTATTTACGCGGTGCTCGCTGCTGTGCTCTTGGTGGGCACTTTACTGCAACGTTCGTTTTTGCAACGCATGGTGGAAGCTCTGGTAGAAAAAAACTTACATTACCAACTTCCTTACACTCGTAAGAACTGGGTGATGCTTAACCTTTTATGCATCGGCTACTTTATCTTTTTAGCCATCCTCAATATTACAGCTGCTTATACGCTATCCGAAGCGGCGTGGGTAAACGTGAAAATGTTTGGCTTTACAATTCTTAACCTTATTTTTTACCCTGTATTGCTGCTCTTCGCTTATCGTATGCTCGCCCCAGAGGCGCGTCAGGAGCTGCTAACACGCCTAAATGGCACTGATTCCTCAGATTCTTCAAACAAATAATTAGCATCAAAGGAACCCAGATGTATTACGCAATTATTGCCACAGACAATCCCGATTCATTAGAAAAACGTAAAGCCAGCCGCCCAGCTCACCTTGCTAGGCTACAAGAGCTTAACCAGCAAGGCCGTTTAATGGTGGCTGGTCCGCACCCTAAAGTGGATAGCCAAGACCCCGGTGATGCTGGTTTTAGCGGCTCCTTAATTATTGCGGAATTTGCATCTTTACAAGCTGCTGAAGCATGGGCTGCTCAAGACCCTTACATTGAAGCCGGCGTTTATCAAGCCGTTACTGTGAAACCGTTTATTGCTGCCCTTCCATAAGTGTGACTTATAGAGATATTATCCATGCGCCGTTCTACCATCTTATTTTTACTCACGTTAAGTATTGCTCCTGCATTAGCCCAAGCCGCCCCAGGGTGGATTAATGATAGCTTTTATGTGCCCGTGCGTGCCGAAGCGGGCAACGGCTACCGCATTGTTCACCGCGGCTTAAAAAGTGGTACACAGATAGAAGTTTTGAGCTGGCCCAAAGGTGCTGAGTGGGCACAAATTCGTGCTGGTAACACTACAGGTTGGGTAGAAACTCAGTACCTAAGCCGTCAACCCACGGCGCAGTTGCAGTTAGATAAAGCAATTGCCGATAAAGACGCTGCCCAAAAGAAGTTCACCGATATCCAAAACGAGTTTAACGCTATTACTGAAGAGCGTGATCAGTACAAACAACAAGCAACAAAGCTTGAGGCTCTGCTTAAAGATAAAAGTACTGAATTCTCACGTTTAGAAGAAATTGCCCAAGACCCAATGCGCCTAGAAAAGGCTAACCAAGAGCTTAACGAAGAACTGAGTTTGATGCGTACCGCATTACAAAAAGCCGAGGCTGAAAACTCACTGCTTAAAAATGATCAAACCTTCCATGGCTGGTTATTAGGTTTGGCTACTATTGTCGGTGGTATGATTATTGGCTGGTTCTTTAAAAGCCGTTCCGATAGAAAAACCAGTAGCTGGGTTTAATAAAGCATTTATAAACTAGCGCTAATACTGGTAAACTACGGCATCCTATTTAATAACTAAAATAAGGTGCCGTATGAATCAAACTGCCATTCAAGATCATTATCCCGATGATTATGCCCACTGCCATGGTTGTGGGCGCTTAAACAACACTGGCACGCAACTCAAAAGTTATTGGCACGGCGATCATGCCATTGCTCACCATCAACCCAACCCAGAACACACGGGTGGCGTACCTGGATTTGCCTATGGTGGCTTAGTTGCCTCGTTATTGGATTGTCATGGCACGGCCACAGCCGCAGCCGCCGCATACGCGGCAGAAAATCGTGGCTTAGATTCACAGCCTTTTATGCGCTTTGTCACCGGCTCACTCACCGTGGATTACCTGCAACCCACACCTTTAAACACAGAGTTAGAACTCAAAGGTACGCTAGTGGAAATCGCAGGGCGCAAAGTCACAGTGGTGCTCACCCTAAGCGCTAATGGCGAGGTGTGTGCCAAGGGCAAAATGATCGCCATACGTCTGCAGCAATAACAAAAAAGGCGGTAAGGCTATTAACAGCACTTACCGCCTACAGCGCGTGTTCCTTCGTGTTTTTAGAAGCTCAACTCCATGTTAAGGCTGGCTGCAATCACGGGTTTAGTGGCAAAGCTTCCTACAATTTTACCGCCATTTTCATCAAACAAATGGGGATTACCGCTAAGCTGCCCAACCTTGTTCTTTTCTAGCAACCCCAAGGTGCTCCACACACGCAAGTGTTGGTTGGCTTGCAGGCTAGCGCTTATATCGTAAAACATGCTGTCATCCGACACTGTGCTGTTATTGCTGTTGGCACGCTTGATATTTAAATTACCTAGCGCTGCGCCAAGGGTCACTTTATCGGTGGCTTTGTAACTCACTTTGGCCGCAATCAGTTGATCGTCGGCTTTACGCAACCCTAACTCACCCCCCATGCGATACATACTAGTGGGGCTAGCGGTGGCATCAGGGTTGTTGTTAATTAGGCTTGAGTAAGTATCAAAACCTGGCGAAATCAAGCCGCCATCAATGGTGGCCACATATTGCAAACCCAACCCAACGCGGCCTAAATCAGCCTCTGCGCGCAAGTAGGTGGCAAAGCTGGCTTTGCTGAAGTTTTTGCCTTTATTAGTGTGGTCAATTGTATTATCAGGCTTTACTTTGCCGTCATTGTTGTAGTTTAAGCCAAGGGTTAGCTTTACATCTTCGGTGATGTTGCCGCCAATATAGGTAGAAATCATGTGCACGCCTGAAAACGTATAGGGGCTTTCATTTGCACCAGGCACGCCTTCATAATTATTAAAATAATTAAAGTTAATAAAGCCCACATCTATATCATTAACTGTGCCCAAAAAGCCCACATAAATTAATTCGCCATTATCAATACGGTTAAACGCATCTTTATCTTGTTTGCGGTCGTAGTTAATAATACCGGTGAGGGTATCTGTTAATGCATGGTGGTAGGAAACTCGGTCACGGCGACCATCACACACTAAAAAACAGTTGTTAAAACTGGATTTTTGACGCCCAACGTTAATTTTACCGCGCTCAGACACAGGCACAGTGACATAGGCATAATCCAAGGTTAAATCGCTGCTGCGCACTGCGTTGTCGTAGTGTTGATGCGGGTCTTTGTTATAGCGGTCGCCCTGCCAACGCTCACCCGCCACATTGACACTAGTAAATAGCTGAATGCCCGTTTCTTCGTTTTTGAAATCCGCACCCAAGCGGAGCAAGTGAGACAAGCCCGTCTCCTTATCGGTTTGTGCGTTGACGTCTTTGTTTTGCACGCCAAAAGCACTCGCACGATATTGAGCGTTCACATCAGCTTCAAAAGTGGCCGCTTGGGCTGATATGCTTGCTGCGGCCAAGGCTGCACCTATGGCGGCCGCTAACTTTGTGGTTTTGAGTGTCGTAGTAGACATATAAGACTCCCTTGAGTTTATTTTTATAGGTTAGTTATTGTTGTTGCTACTGAATGGGCTCAAGACCTAAGCGCTAGATTACCCACTGTTATTTGCCTTGTGGGCGGCCTAAGACTAAAGGGCGAGAACCCAGTTTATAGTTATCGTTCAAGCGCTAAAGCAACGCCCTCGCCACCACCAATACACAAGGTAGCCAAGCCTTTGCGCGCTTGTTGGCGCTGCATTTGATGGAGCAAAGTGACTAAAATGCGGCAACCCGAAGCGCCAATGGGATGCCCCAAGGCAATGGCACCACCATTGGGGTTCACACGCTTTGAATCCCAGCCCAAGGTTTGCTCTACTGCCAAGGCTTGCACGGCAAAGGCTTCGTTAGCTTCGATAACTTCAAGCTCATCAATTTTCCACCCTGCTTTTTTAAGGCATTGTTGGGTGGCCGCTACTGGCCCTATCCCCATGATGGCAGGGTCTACTCCAGCGGTTCCCTGCCCTGCTACTCGCGCCAGAACGGGTAAATTAAGTGCATTGGCTTTTTCACGGCTCATCAGCAGCACCGCCGCTGCACCATCATTTAAGCTTGAGGCATTCCCCGCAGTGACACTGCCTTTTACATCGAAAGCCGGGCGTAAACGCGCCAGGTTTTCAGCCGTTGTGTTTGCCCGAGGTTGCTCATCTTGTTCCACCACAATGTGCGAACCGCGTCTATCTGTCACAGTGACAGGCACAATCTCTTGCTGAAAATAGCCTGCGTTTTGGGCAGCAATGGCTTTGGCATGGGAATGCTCAGCAAATGCGTCTTGCTGCTCACGACTAATGGCAAATTGTTGTGCCAAGTTTTCTGCCGTAATGCCCATGTGATAATCATTAAACGCACACCAGAGGCCATCCTGGATCATGGTGTCTATCACCTGCCCGTGCCCCATGCGCAAACCTGTTCGCACTTTAGGCAATACATAAGGTGCCAAGCTCATATTTTCTTGGCCACCCGCAATAACCACCTCTGACTCGCCACTGGCAATGGCACGTGCGGCTAGTTGCACCGCTGCCAAGCCCGAGCCGCACACTTTATTTAACGTCATGGCGGGCACTTCATAGGGTAAACCCGCGGCAAGGGCTGCTTGTCGGGCTGGGTTTTGCCCAGCACCTGCAGTGAGCACTTGCCCTAGCAATACCTCATCCACTGACTCTGGCGCTAGCTCAGTGTCTTCGAGCAAAGCACGAATAACGGTGGCGCCTAGCTCCGCAGCGGGCACCTTAGCCAAGCCACCTTGAAAACTGCCGATAGCGGTACGCCGTGCGGCAACAATCACTACGTCTTTCATTTGAAGCTCCTTTGGGCGACAAAAAAGCCGTTACCCTCAAGTAACGGCTACTTATTAGGTGGTGGCAGGTGTTTCTTCTGCGGCTTCACGACCAAAGAGATTCTTCTTTTCTAGTAGGTAATACAGCACAGCTCCCACCGCTAAGCCCCAGCCTGCGCCATATACGGCCAACACCACCGCCATGGTGCCAGCAACGCCGCGTTGCAAATTATTGCTTAACTGCTCCATACCCACCATTAGGCAAATATATCCCGTGAGTAGAAGCGTTAAAGACAAAGCAATAGGCAGCACTGGCTGAAAGAAACTCACCAACGGCAGCACAAACAGTGCGATAAAACCAGCAATCCAAAAGGTGCCTGCGCCACTGTAAATAGAATCCATGGCTTCGCGGCCATGCTTATAGCGCTCAGCCATAGTGGCTGCCACCGCTGTCCACAAGGGGCCCGCTAAACCTGGGTAAGGTGCAAAAAATGCGTGAATACCATTGCGCAAAGCCGTAACCGTATGCACTCGATCCACATCCAGCACGATATCTTCATCGGGCCTTAACTCGTCGGCGCGCTGCATGAGGGATTGCCCCACAATGATGTCGCCAAAAGCAATCACATAGGCAATCACAGCGGTGGGAATGGCGTACAAAAACACCTTAGGCTCAGGAAAGCCCACCACAAAGGGTAAGTATTGCCACATATCGCTAAAGGCAGGCTTGGTAATGCCCCATTGGATATCGGGCATGGCGTATTCACCGATGCCAATGCCTAAGAAAATGGCCACTAGCATGCCGGGCACCATGCCGTAATTCACAATTTGGCGCGCCCACTTATAACGCGCTAACTGTTGCTGAAACGCGGGGGAAAACATAAAGAATAAGCAAATGAGCGTGCCCACCACTAAAGAGATAGGGGTGCTAGCCACGCGTCCACCCTCTTGGATTTCACCCGTTAAAGCAGCAATACCCGCCCCCATAATAATGCCCGCTTGCATAGATACAGGGATAATCTTTACCAAACGACTACCTAAACGAGTGATGCCCAGAATGAAGAAAATAGCGGCCACTATGATTTGTAGCGCAAATAAGGCTTGGATGGCCTCGGGCCCGGGCTCAAAATCACCCATATAAAGAATCACCACAGGAATTGCTGGAGTAATCCAACCCGGCACCAAAGGCACACCGAGCAAGGCGGGCAGCATAAACCCAATGCCACACACCACCACATAAGCCAATGCCACTTCGTAGGGTAGCCCTAGTAGGTTTTGCAGCAAAGGAATCATGCCTAAGCTCACCACAAACATGATGAGCGCTTGAATCATTTCAGCGGTTTCCCAGCGGTAATGCACAAAAGGTAAGCGAATCTGGAAGGGCCCGAACCCCCAAAAGGGCTGCTCTTTGCCTTCTTGACGATGGTGTAATTGCATGATGAAGCTCCTAATTATTTTTATGGTTATGCGCACTTACCCCGGCAGAGCTCAAAAGCGCTCCGCCTAAGGATAAAATGCTGTTGTTAGCTAATTAGCTGGCTTGTTGCTCCACATGGGCATTGGCCCATTCACGCAGTACAAATTTTTGTACCTTGCCTGTGGAGGTTTTGGGTAGGTCTCGGAAAATCACAGATTTAGGGACTTTGAAGCCCGCCAAGTGTTCGCGGCAGAAACGAATAATCTCCTCTTCGCTCACCTGTTCTTGGCCCGCTTTTAAGGTAACGAAGGCGCAAGGCGTCTCGCCCCAACGCTCATCAGGCTGCGCCACTACAGCGGCTTCTAAAATGGCAGGATGGCGGAATAGCACATTCTCCACTTCGATGGTGGAAATGTTCTCGCCACCTGAAATGATGATGTCTTTCAGGCGGTCGCGGATTTCCACATAGCCATCCTCATGACACACGGCCAAATCTCCTGTGTGGAACCAATCGCCCGCAAAAGCTTCTTCGGTGGCCTCTGGGCTCTTAAGATAGCCTTTCATAATGGTGTTACCGCGTAAGAAGATCTCCCCCACGGTGTCGCCATCTTTAGGGACGGCTTGTAGGGTTTTAGGATCTGCCACCATGATGTCGTTCATGGTGACATAAGGCACTCCCTGGCGGGCTTTGCGCTGAGCACGCTCTTCTAAAGGCAGCTCATCCCACTCTTGATGCCACGCACACACCACACCAGGGCCGTAGCTTTCGGTAAGGCCATAAACGTGGGTGATATTGATGCCCATTTCTTCAATGGCGCTAATCACTTTGGCGGGCGGTGGCGCACCGGCTGTCATGGCCTCTACTTGGTGATCAATAGCGGCTTTGGCTGTATCAGGCATGTTAATCAGCGCGTTTAACACCACGGGAGCGCCACACATGTGAGTCACTTTGTGTTGGCGAATGAGGGTAATAATACGTTGCGGGTCCACACGGCGAAGACACACATGCACCCCTGCTTGCGCGGTAACCGTCCAAGGGTAGCACCAGCCATTGGTGTGAAACATAGGCAACGTCCATAAATACACAGGGTGCAACCCCATGGACCAAGTGGCTTGGTTACCCAGCGCATTCAAAAAGGCACCTCTGTGATGGTAAACAACCCCTTTAGGGTCGCCCGTGGTGCCTGATGTGTAGTTGAGTGAAATCGCCTGCCATTCATCCTCGGGCCACTGCCATTCAAACTCAGGATCACCCTCCGCAAGAAACGCTTCGTATTCAAGCTCACTAATGGCCTCGCCTTCACCGTACTCTGGATCGTCCACTTCGATAAGCAGAGGCTTTTGCTCAAGCATCCCTATGGCTTCAAGCACCACCTTGCCATATTCGCGATCCGCAATAAGTACCTTGGTCTCGCTGTGGCGCAACATATACGCAATGCTGTCGGCATCCAAGCGCACGTTTAGGCTGTTCAGCACAGCACCTATCATGGGCACACCAAAATGCGCTTCCACCATGGCGGGGATATTAGGCAACATCACTGCTACCGTGTCGCCTTTACCAATACCACGCCCTTGCAATGCTGAACCTAAACGGCGGCAACGTGCATAGGTTTCTGCCCAAGTAAAGCGCTGTGCGCCGTGAATAACAGAAGGATATTGGGGATAAATTTTCGCAGTGCGTTCAATAAACCCAAGTGGCGAAAGGGGCACATGGTTGACTTTGCGCGGCGCTAGGCCTTGTTCATAAATAGACATTGTACTGGTCCCGCATTTATTAAAAGTATTATGAGGTATAAATTGTTATGATTACTTGAACCGTTGGGGATAGTTATATAACAACAAAAACCAAATTGGAAGCAAAACCATAGTCGTATAGAGTTATTACTATATGTGCACACGTAAAAAAGACGAATTCAAACAGCTCACCTTGCATTGGATGCAACTTCAAAAAGACAAGATGCCGCTTGGTAAACGCGCTCAAGCCCTGTGTGAGTTACTTTCTCAACACCCAAACATACAGCAAGCCCTTTATTTACGTTGGCAAGCCAACGCTGAAATTTACCAAGCAGAAAGCCAGTATCCACGGTTACCGCCTGGCCAAACAGAAGCTAACCTCAACACAGACACCAAGATAAAACAGTTAGTTACAGATAACTCATGGATTTCACTTGAAGATATTTATCAAGCTAACACTTGGTTAAGTAGCCGCCTTAAGCGCAGTGGTTGGCAACATGGATTGGCCCTCCCTTTTACGTTAGATACAACCATAGAGGGTATTGTGGTTGTCAACACGAATCTCCCAGCATCGGAGTTAGCAACAGAACTAAAAAGCATAGTATTTTTACTAGAGTCCGCCAGTAAAATAATTTATAACGTTTCTCCCACTTATCAGCTCCACAGCCAAGACCCCCACCCCAGCGCCACGAGCAATGTTCATGGACACATCACACAGGCAAGCCTTGCTTTTTATACCCTAGCGCAAAACGAATATCAGCCGCTGGAAAGCTGCTTGCCCGCCAATCATGAGGCCTTGGTAAAAGCCTGCACCCAACAAAAAAGAGCCATAGAAAACGTTGAGGCCAAGGCTGGCAGCCGCCAACTACTCTGGACTTACATTCCTCTTAATAGCCAACAAGTTCTGTTGCGTGCACAAGATGCCACAGAAAGGCTCACCGAGCTTAAAGCTGCTGCCAAAGCACAACGCCTATATCGTGTTATTACTGAAAACACCACGGATTTAATCTCACGCCATACCTTAGACGGCATGTTTTTAGATGCCTCTCCGGCATCTTGGAATTTGTTAGGTTACTGGCCCGAAGAACTAAGAGGCACCTCCACACGGGATTTATTTCACCCCAAAGATTTAGCACAACTGCAACAAGATGCCGCATCAGCCTTGCAGGAACTGGGCTACCACACCATGACGTATCGCTTACAGCACAAGCAAGGTCATTATTTATGGTTTGAAACGGCGAGCCGCGCCATCCGCGAGACCTATACTGGGGACGTGGTGGAAGTGGTGAGTGTCTCCCGCGATATCACGGCACGAGTAAAAGCGGAAGAAAATCGCCGCCGCCTTGCCGAAGTGGTGGAAGCCAATACGGATTTAGTGCTCTTTATTAACTTACAAGGTGCCCTCACCTACGCCAATAAAGCAGCCCGCAATGCGATAGGATTAAAGCTTGAGCAACTTTCTTCACTGGCTGAAATATTCGACCAAGCCACCTTTAATGCACTACAGAAAACCGGTTGGCGCCATGCAGTGAGGCGTGGCTACTGGACTCACGAAGCTCAAATCTACCCTGCGGAATCTGCCCATCCTCTACCCGTTTCTGTGGTATTGCTAGCGCATAAGTCCGCTGGAGGCGAGCGTTACTTTTCGCTCATCATGCGTGATATGACAGAACGCGCCCTGCGCGAAGCAGAGCAACGCCAATACCAAGAAGAACGCTCCCATAGCGCACGTTTAATTGCTTTAGGTGAATTAGCCAGTGGCATTGCCCATGAAATGAATCAACCCTTGGCGGCCATTTCCAACTTTGCGGCTGCCACCCAGCGCCACTTACAACAGTTAGGCGAACCTCACACAGCCGCGCAACAAAAAGTTAGCCAAGGGCTTGCCCACATTAGCCACCAAGCCCACCACGCCTCGGAGGTAATTCGGCGGCTGCGTGCTTTTCTTCGCAAGGGGCAGCGCCGCTTAGAGCCTTTATCATTGCCTGATGTTATTACAGACACCTTGCACCTTTGCGATTGGGAGCTAGAGCGTGAGCACATTACTGTAGAACAGCTAGGATTGGTTGAGCCCCCATTGATTTATGCAGACCGCACTTTATTAGAGCAGGTGCTTCTCAACCTCATTCGCAATGCGATAGAAGCTAACCGCAGTACACACCAAGGCGAGCCTTCGCGTATTATTTTGCGCACCTCAGTGCATGACCATCAAGTTGAAATTACCGTGGAAGACCAAGGCCCCGGCGCCGATGAAGACACCCTAGCCATGATGTTCACGCCTTTTTTTACACGTAAAGAGAAGGGGCTTGGCTTGGGGCTTTCCATGAGCCGTTCAATTATTGAAGGGTTTGGCGGCGATTTAGCCGCACACAACACACCCAACAGTGCAGGCTTAGTACTGCGCTGCACCTTACCTATAGCAGCCACACCAGAGGAGATAAAATGAACAATAACCCTGTTGTATTCGTTGTGGATGACGATCAAGGCATGCTCGAATCCACCGTTTGGTTATTAGAATCCGTGGGCGTTGAAGCTCGCCCCTACACTAGCGGCCAAGCTTTCTTAGAGGCCTATGAGCCTCATCTTAATGCCTGCATTTTATTAGATGTGCGCATGCCTGCCATGGGCGGCCTTAATGTGCAAGAAGCCCTAAAAAATATGGGCTGCACCTACCCTATTATTTTTGTGAGTGGCCATGCGGATGTGCCCATTGTAGTACGAGCCTTCAAAGCAGGCGCGGTGGATTTTATTGAAAAGCCCTATAACGAGCAGCTTTTGCTCGATAGTGTTCACCAAGCCCTTTCACAACAGCACCAGCAATTAGATCAAAGCGCTGATCAGGCTCAACTTAACGCAAAACTGGCCGAATTGACGCCACGGGAAAAGGATATTTTACTGCCTTTAGTTAAGGGCTACACCAGCCGTGAAATCGCCGAACAATTAGATATTAGTGTAAAAACCGTAGACTTATACCGCTCACGAGTCATGAAACGCTTACAAGCAGATTGTCTGCCTGATGTGGTGGGGTTTGCTATTGCCGCAGGGCTTGTGGACCCCTTGAACCTAAAAGGCGACTAGTACTCACCAAAAAGCGTTTCTACCCGCAACACTACGCCCACTAAGGTTTCATAGCGGGCATAGCGCGGCCAGTACAAATAGGGTTCCACTTCGACATAAAACCAAGGCCGCCACGTATTACGGCGATAGGTAACAGCGGCACGATAAGAATCCACGCGGTTGCTTGGCTTAGTATAACCCTCTGCGCCTGCGGAGTAGCGCATCGCCACACGCTTATTTAGCTGTGAAGCGATAGCCAACGTTTGCTGCCAACGCTCACCGCGGCCTTCATTGTGCAATTCTTTGCTGTGCTCATAAGCACTAGTGGCACGAAACAAGCGCACAGGCCCCATGGGGCGATCAAAATCCAGCGTGGTAAACGAGCGCCAACCTAATTGGTCACGCCAATCCACGCTTTCTGTTAGGCGCCATAACCAGCGCTCATTAATTTGACGCTGGCGCCGTGCTGAAAACTTCACATGGCCTTTTATGCCATGATAAAATCCCACTCGTGATTTCAGTTCAAGACCACTGCTGCGCTGACGCGCCCATTGCAATGCCGCCGTCACCGAGCTGCTTCGACTATCTTGGTTGTCAGAACCGCTAGCAAAATTCACCCCCGCATCATCAAAATCACGCTCACTTTCGAGCATCAAACTCCAACGTTTTTCAAAACGAGGCATCTTAATACGTGCTTTAAAAGCCACACCATCTTCATGCTCGCCATCTTCTTGTAACTTTTGGCTACCCACCACACGTAAGGTGCTGGAGGCTTTTTGATCCACTTCTTCTAAGGGGTCACCAAACACGTTATCTAACCATTCTGTGGGCGCACACAAACCCCGTGAAAAGCGATGGTGCAACATATCTAACGTATTTAAATCGTTCTTATCGATTTCTGTGGTAGCACAACCGTCGGGCACCTCGTACCTGCCTTTGCTCGATGTTTTAGGCCGCACGCGAATACTTTTTTTATCGGATTGCATGTCCCAACCTGCAGGGTCCAACAACTCATCATCGGGGTGCGGCGAGGTGACTTCTTTATAAACGGGTTGATGTGGCGAGCTTTGTACAGGGATATCTTCGACAGGCGGTTTTTTATGCGATGTGGCGGTTGCAGCGCTGCTAGTTTCCACCAGTAGAATGAAAACTAGCAGCCAATATTGATGGCGCCTAAAGCGAATACATAAACAGCTGTTATAAATTCTTGTTAGCGCCATGATCCATCTAAGGTTGTTGTTATGGCCTCACGATACCACACCTTGCTGTTTAAGTTCTGCCACTTGTTCGGCTGAATAGCCAAGTTCATCAAGCACTTCTTGGCTATGAGCGCCAACGGCCACACCCACATATTTGTAATCTGGCTTACAGCGAGAGAACTTGATAGGCGACGCCACCTGGGTTTGCTCACCACCAGCGCCATTAGGCACTTGCACCGTCATTCCGCGCGCCACTAGCTGTGGGTGCTCAGCCGCCTCCGTGATGCTTAACACAGGCTCCACACAAGCATCTACTTCAGCAAACACTTGCTGCCAGTGTTCAAAGGTGTGCGCACCAATGGCTTCCTTAATGTTAGCTTTGAGCTTAGCAATGGATTCAGGATCCATGGATAACCCCTGTGTGGCCAACTCAGGCTTACCAATGGCTTGGCAAAACTGCACAAAAAATTGAGGCTCAAGCCCCGCTACCGATAACCAACGACCCTCTTTGGTTTGGTAGTAATCGTAAAAAGTACCACCATTTAACTGTGTTTCTTCAAGTGCTGGGTTTTTGCCATCAACCAACGCATTAGGTGCCACCAAACCATGCAAGCTAAAGGCCGCATCCGTCATAGAAATATCTACCATTTGGCCTTCGCCCGTTTGCTGGCGATGGATTACAGCGGCTAACACTCCCATAACGGCATGGCTAGAGCCACCAGCAATATCCGCCACTTGCACCGCCATGGGTGCAGGCCCCGTTGATTTGCGGCCGTTATAAGAGCCCACACCCGCAATGGCCAAATAGTTCAAATCATGGCCAGCGCGGTTTTGGTAAGGCCCATCTTGGCCATAGCCCGTGATCGCACAGTAAATTAACGCTGGGTTATGCTTTACTAAGTCCTCATAACCAATACCCAAACGCGCCATAACCCCGGGGCGGAATTGTTCCACCACTATGTCGTACTCTTTAACCAACTCAAAAATGATCTCTTTTGCGCCAGGCTTTTTTAAATCCAGCGCCAAAGAACGTTTAGAACGATTCAAATAGCCATGCACCGCAGATTGGCCATTATCATAAGGCGGCATCATGCGCACCATATCTGGGCGCGTGGGTGATTCAACACGCAACACCTCTGCACCTAAATCTGCCAATACCATGGTGCCAAAAGGGCCAGGCAATAAGGTACTAAAATCCAATACTTTTAAACTCGACAAGGGACCTGCCATCTATTACTCCTTAGCATTATCATTATGGTGCTAAAGCCTAAGGGGCGACGAAAACCACCGCAATGATAAAAACGCCCTTGCATTCAGTGGTTTATTAAAGCAAAGACATTTGTATAGCTTTACGCTAGCATGCCAATTTTCAAGCGAGGAAAATAACAACATCATGAATGTATTTCATTACTTAAGAGCCACACTAGTGCTCCTACTGATTGTGCTCAACACGTTAATTCTTATTTTGCCGCTATACCTTCTTACTTTGTTGAAAATGCTCTTCAAAAGTGAATCAGCACAGGTTTCCTTGGCCAAGGGCTTAGCCCGAATTGCTGAAACTTGGATTAGCATCAACGATATTGTCATCAATCTTATTAGTCGCCCGCGCTATCTTATTCAAGGGGCCGATAATTTAGAGCGTAACCAATGGTACTTTGTTACCAGTAACCACCAATCATGGGCAGATATTTTGGTATTACAGCACGTGCTCAATCGCCGTATCCCCATGCTTAAGTTCTTTTTAAAACAAGAGCTGATTAAAGTACCCCTATTGGGCCATGCTTGGTGGGCGCTAGACTTCCCCTTTATGCAGCGCCACACCCGTGAAGAAATTGAGCGCGACCCTAGCCTCAGAGGTAAAGATTTAGAAACCACCCGTAAGGCGTGTGAAAAGTTTGCTTACTTTCCCACTTCAGTAATGAATTTTTTTGAAGGCACTCGCTTTACCCCTGAAAAGCACGACAAGCAACAATCGCCTTACCAACATCTGCTTAAGCCTAAATCTGGCGGCACCGCTTTTACGCTAAATGCTATGGGCGGGCGTTTAGCCGTGCTCCTAGATATCACTATTGTTTACCCCGCCAATGCACCCACTCACTTAATGGCGTATTTAGGCGGCGCGGTAAAAGATATTGATGTCATCGTGACTCAGCGTCCCATCCCAAGCTGGACCTCCCAAGGGGACTACCAAGAAGACCCCGAGTTTAGAGAGCAATTTCAGCAATGGATTAGTCATATTTGGCGCGAAAAAGATGAGCTTATTGCCACACGCTTAAGCAAGCGCAAATAAACCCCATGGCAATATTTAACTTCCCCTATTAAGCAGCTAGGCTAAATGGCCTGCTGCTTATGTGTTTTTTGTGGATGCAATTATGTTCAAACAGCTTTTTAAACCCAAATGGCAACACCAAGACCCAGCGCAACGTTTGGCGGCGCTGCAACAATTGGCCCCACACACAGCAAAATCTCAGCACATTATTGCTGAGCTGTGCCGCGACGCAGACCCGCAGGTACAGAAAACTGCGATTGCTCTGTGTACAAATTCTCAGCTGTTAGACACTCTGGCCCAAGAAACACCCCCCACCAGCCTGTGGGCGCAAGAACGACGTATTGCCTTATTAAGTGAGCAAGGTGAAGAAGCGCTCAATCGTTTTATTCGCACCACCTCTGACACAGAGACACTTCTCCAATTTGCCACCACACACACAGAAGAAGCGCAGCGTCATTTGGCCGTACGTCGCTTAGAAGCAACTGACAATCCATCAGCATTGCTACACGTGGCTTGCCACAGCCGCCACAGCAGTACACGTTTACAAGCAGCCCACCTTCTTAGCACACCCGAGATGTGGCGCGAACTACAAAAGCAAAGCCGCGACAAAGCCGTACAGCAATGGGCACGCGAGCAGCTGCGCCAACACCAAACACAACAACACGAACTAGAGCGCAACGCCAAAGAAAGAGCTGCTGTGCTACAAGAGTTAAAGCAGCATCCACAGCGTTTGATTGATAATTTGTACGAAGCACGACTAGCGCAATGGCAACAACAATGGCAAGAGAACGCCGAGGGAGCAAGCCAAGAAGAGCAAGCGCTTTTTGCTCAATATGTTTCTGCCTGCGAAAACCATTTAGCAGAACACCACGCGGAATTAGAAGCTCAACAAGCACGCCAAGCAGCCAAACAACAACAAGTCAGCACCCTCACTGATTACCAAACCACACTGACGCGCTTTACCCAGCCCAATTGGGAACAAGAGTATGGGCAAATTACAGCGGCCCTTACCCTGCTAGAACGCCACTGGCAGCAATTAAGTACCCATTATCGTGATACCGCCACACAAGAACGCTTTGCTCAATTGCAAGAGCAATGGCAGCAATTACAACGCAGCATCAACGCTTATTTTGAATTTAAGCAGCAAGAGTCAAAAGAGCAAAGCCAGCGTGAAACCCTGCTTGCAGAATGGCCCAAGCAGCTACGCAAGCCAGCCGAACTGATCGTTCAAACTGCTGACACTCCTGTGGCAGAAGAGCAGACAAGCGCTGAAGGTGCAGTAGAACCGGCGCGCAGCACTTATGACTCCCAACAAGATAAATTATTTTTCCAGCTGCGTAGCGCTTTACGCCAGCGCAATTTGCGCCATGCTAACCGCTTATGGCAACGCTTAGAAAATGAACTTGAAAAGCAGCCCAATGAACAACGGAAAAATCGCTTTGATGGATTAAAGGAACAGCTGCAAGAACTGCAAGACTGGCATAATTTTGCTGCTGAACCCAAAAAAGAAGCCCTATGCCAACGCATGGAAGCTCTCGTGGAAGAAACCTTGTCTCCCCCTGAAAAAGCCAATGCCATTCAAGCACTTCATCAAGAATGGCGCGCGCTCATGTCGTCAGACCAAGAAGCGGATCAAGCCCTTTGGGATCGCTTTAAAGAGGCATCCGATAAAGCGTACGAGCCTTGCAAAGAGCACTTCCAAGAACTCGATGCACAGCGGGCAGAAAAATTAAAAGAGCGCCAGGCTCTGTGCGAGCAACTTGAGGCATTGCTTACTCAAACCCAGCAAGCAGACACCCCCGATTGGCACGGCTTTTTCACTATTCGCCGCCAAGCGCCACAATCTTATTTTGCCATCGAACCCGTACGTTACACCGATGCCCGCGCCACAGATCAGCGCTTCAGCCAACTATTAAAAGCCTTTGATAAGGCCTTAGAAAGCGCCTCGCAAGCACATTTGCCTGCCCATAAGGCTCTGGTGGATAACGCCGCTGCCCTGATAGAAGCAGACACCGCAACCCCGGAAAACACACAGGCTCTACAACAGCAATGGCGTGATTTGCCGTGGCTCCATCCCAAACACTACCGCAAGCTTAATAAAGCGTTTCGCCAGCATATTGATGCCGTGTTTGCTCGCATTAATGAGCAGCGCAGCCAAGCACGCGAGCAGCATGAAGCGAACAAAGCTACCTTAACGGAGGCTTTAACCACCTTTGCAGCCCAACGAGACACGCTGACCATTGCACAGACCCAAGAGCAGATCCGTGCACTGCAAGCATTGCCCTGCCCCCCACGGGAAAAAAGCCTCGCTAAAAAGCGCGATACACTTATTCAACAGGCAGAGCAACGCATAAAACAGTGGCCGCTAAAAGAACAATGGCAGGCACTCAAGGCGCAAGTACAAACCACTAGCGCTGCTACTGAAGCACCTGAAGCAACGCCACTCGTGGTTATCGCCGCCGAAGTCATTTGCCAAGTAGATAGCCCAGAGCAAGACAAGGCAGTGCGCTTTCAATGGCAATTGGAGCAGCTGCCTAAGATGATGACACAAGGCCAAGCCAACCCATTGAATCAAATGGAAGATCTTTTTCAACAACACCAAGCTCAATTGAACGAAGGGCTAGCCCCCGAGCACCAAGCACGTATACTCAACGCTTTAGCTGCTATCCAACCCTAAAGGAGCCGCCCCATGCCAAAACACCCTTCTCTTATTTTTGCCCTCGTTTTGGCGTTGGGCGCTTGCGCTAATACCTCTCAAGTACACAGCACTAAGGGGTATCCATCGCAACCAACAGATACATGGGTAATTCATGCGGAAACCGTGGAGCCAGAGCATCGCCAGTTATGGGAAAACACCTGCACCAAGGCATGGCAAAAAGCAGGCATAGCGGCTGAACCCGCGTTTGCGCACTGGCAAGATAAAGAGGTGCAAAGCAGTACATTGCAAAAAGCCCAAACTGCAGGCTTTACACAGTTGTTGGTGCTAGATACCCGCGCCCTACTCTTGCCCCAGCCCAAATCCGCACACCCGGCAGGCAACACCTTTGAAAAAGAATTTAACGGCGGCGAGCTTAAAAAAATCAAAACCTACCGCGATCAAATAGACGACTCACAGCCCCAACAAGGTATTAGCGTGGATATCTATCCCCTCAATGCTGCTACTAACAAGCCCCAACGCCTAGCAGTGGATAGCCACGAAGCCAATCAACTGCATAAAATCGCACAAAGCCAATGCAAGGCACTGGCTGAGTTTATTCAAAGCGGCCAACGCTAAGCGGGAGCCGGTTGCCTACGCTGCTGGCCACGGCTAAAGACTGGGCGAGTGGCCGTACCGTCCGCGTATTGCGAAACATCAGTAATGTATTCAGGGTGGCCATACTCATCTAGTAGGCGCTTAAGCCGGCGAATTAACCATTTATCTGCCACGTCATCCACCACAGGCACTTTTAATGCGCCAAGATGCGCCATAATCTGCGGCATAATATACGCACTCGCCGCACTGGCCAGCGCAGTATCCAACAAGGTAGGCTCCACCCCCATCATGGCCGCCTTAGCTTTATCGCTACCGCGCAAAAACACACGGCGGAAATACACTTTGGAAAAGCTCGTTTCCACCTGATTATAAATACGGCTTTTCAGGCTTTTATCCTTGGGCCTATATGCCTTAATGGTGGAGCGCACCAAGGCCCCACAGGTATCTTCATCGTAACCATCGCGTAGCGTGCCTGCGTAAGTGATCATGTGGTCAAAAATATCGTAAGGATCGCGAGGCAATAAATCTTCTGGCAAACCCAACAAATAACTCTGGTAACGACACAGTTC